>Ga0213840_1001612_pt1 | contig 16951 bp, 14 predicted proteins | sample SWPATP22_FD_160132 | JGI IMG/M metagenome (GOLD analysis project Ga0213840, IMG submission 160132) | Coastal seawater microbial communities from Marineland, Florida, United States - SWPA TP2 #2 | ecosystem: Environmental > Aquatic > Marine > Coastal | place: USA: Florida | collected 2016-08-14 | reverse complement strand
TTCAGACGTAAATTGTCCAGAACTGCCCGGCGCTTTTCGCGCTCTTCAATGCGGAGCTGGGCATCCATCGCGACACGCTCTTCAGCAATCAATCGATCATAGTTTGTAGACCGGCTGACGAATTTGTAATTAGCACTCCAGCGCTGAAGAGTTTTTAAATTTGTTGTTGGGGGTAATTCCGTTGTTGGATCACCGCGCTCAACAGCAGCCGCTTGCTCTTCATACTGCTGATGCAATTTTGTGAGACTACGGGCAGCTCCCATCTCACAATAATCCTGCAATGCTTTGTTGCAGGCATTTGATTCGAGGCTACCATTCACCCGCACACGTGTGAAGATGTCATCAATCGTAAGCATGTTTTCAGTGTTGCTCATAGGGTTATTTCCCTCCCATGTTTGCCCCCTATTCATCCAGAATCGAGGACTTGCCGTGCTTGTAGTGACTATGCGAAGTAATATTAATAGCTGGCACGATTCAAATTGATGTGACCTGCATCCTGCAATTTACCGTTTTTGAAGCGTGTGCCTGACAGGCGCTGACGGGCTAAACGTGCCTGCTGTTGTGCATTCTGAAGATACACTTCATATTCTTTCAGCTTTGCACGTGCGGCTTTGTTGCTTTCATCCAGATACATATCGTCGGTTTGCTCAATGAGAGATGCCATTTTTTCACGGTCAGTCCGAGCAAAATTGCGAATCACCGGAGCAGCATAATCTTTCAGAACACGGGCAGTAACCCGGTCACCGGATTTAATAGCAAGTTCCCAGCGCTGGAGAATTTCAGGGGGATTAACCAGGTGCGTAGGTTGCCGTTCCCATTCACTACGCAGCAGATTGTGAGTGTATTCGATTGGTGCAACTTCTTCCGGCAGCGGTGATGTGCGGAAGTTGCCCAGCAAACGAAGGTCACTGATACGTTTGTTCAGGCGCTCTTCAACTTCCTGAATAATAATATCGAGCGATTCCAGCCCGCTATCAAGAGTCTCTTGAATCGTCTGCTGTTTGTACTCGACGCTGTATTTTTCGCTATCAGCAAGTTTCTGGACATCAGCCATGACAGTATCTGATGCAACTTCAATCTTCAGATCTAATGCTTTCTCTGAAAATTCCTGACTATAGGTGGGCATTTGTGGTGTATCAACCATGATTTAGATCCTTTTCTATTACTTCATTTGTGATTTAGTTCAATCTCTTGCCAAGATACAGGGATTCAAAACCCGTAACGGATAACTGTCGTAAACTCGCATTTATATTGTGAAAATCGAGTATTCGGACATTAACAAAAAGTTGATACCGTCGGTCGCGACCGGCTGACATATTTGTGATTTATTCATGGAATTGCCACCGGCTGAACAATGGCATTAGAACGGTATCGGAATACGTTCCCCTGAAGATGAAGTGAACATCACACCTGAAAAATTTCCATCCGGCATATCATCCGGCATTACTTCATTTGTGTTAGAGTCTTTTAATGGCTTACCATGAATGAAGTAATCAGAATTTTCAGCGCGTTTCTTCAGAGCATGACGTGCATAATCTAGCAGCAGGTTCCGATGTGTTTCATTGATCCAATAGACATAGAAGCGTTCACCGTCTCTCATGAGCTGCTTACGCTCTAATTTCAACCCGATACGCTTCAGCAGCCGTCGCAGGATGTTAATCTCTTCATTGCTGCATTCTTTCCACCGGTGGTCTATGTAGGTCCTTATTTCTTCAAGATGTTCGTCGAGGTAGGCAGTCATGCGCTCGCGTATCTCTGACTCAGTGAGCTGGCTTGTACTGCCAAGCAACCATTTGTCACCGAACACAGCCGCGATTGCACCGGCAATTAAATCCCGATTGCGTGTGACGTGTTTACGTTTACTCAGTAGAACACTTTCAGCAGCTTCATGACGGTCAAATAGCTTCAACTCCTCAACCGGCTGCAACTGATTAATCAATCGCCTGAAGTCTGCCCGCGAGCGTGGGTTATGGAATAGATCATATGACTCTTCAGTAATCGGCTTACAGGTCAATTGCTCGATTTTCCAGCGCAATACCCCGTAGGATGCTTCCTCAAGTTCAGCAGATGTCATCTGCCCGGAACGCTTTTCTAATTCATCCGGGTCAATTGGATCTGCTTTCAGAGTCTTATCACGGGTCACATCAGCCCTGATAGACCGTGTTTCGATGATAGCTTCAGTGACGTGTGGATAATCCTTGTCACCATATTGAACCTGAAAACCTTCATCAATCAGCCCGGCAACCATGTAGCTGAAGAAATCATAATGTTGCTGGCTGACACTTTCACCGAACATTGCATTCAATTTAGCAATTGCCCGGGTAGTTGATGTTGTTGTCTCGATATTGTATCGAGAAAATTCAGCAGCTTTAGCAGTCTCTTCAGCTCGCTTAATGTCTATCTGGAGAGCTTCAGCAGCGTTGCGGGCAACCGGATCTGCATCAGGACCACCACCGACAAGGCATAACTGACGTTCGTCTGCCTGCCTGTATCGCATCATCATTTGCAGGACCTTGTATACGTTCAACCAATTGTGCCTGAAGAAAACACCATAGACAGCAGACACCTGTGCTTGCACATCAATACCGGTTGCCATCGATGGCGAGCATATGAGGACCTGCACATTATCAAATATCTGATTCAGTGGCTTGCCTCGATTTTTCTCCAGTGTTAGCTTTTTGATAAATTGCTGAACATCTGAAGCTGCTGAAGTTTCGCCATTAATCAGCATAACTGCATCGCTGCCAAGTTGCCCGCGAAAATAATCAGCCAGGTCAACCGTGGTTGATTTTTGATTACTGACGATAACAACGCCTTTGTTATCATCCGATGTAGCGACTTCCAGCGCTCGCTTAACAATCGCTGCATCGTGTTCCTGTAAGGTAATATCACCCCATGAATGCCGATAAGTATTCTCTATTGCTGTGACATTTCCCCGGACATTTTCCAGCCACTTGATAGAAACATCGGTCATATGAGCATCGAGGCATACAACCCGACCTGCACCCCGTACAATCCGTTTTAGCTTTTCATATGCACGTGCGGGTGCAGCTCCCTTCATCGTGCCACTATTCAGATGTTGATGAAATTGCTCATGTTCGTCGATAAAGACTAAATCCCATTCATCTGAGATAGTGTGAATTGAGTCATACGAACAAACCAGACGTTGCGCCATTCCTCGATATTCATGGGGTATACCGCTGTAGACATCGATGCCAAGACGATTAGCAATATTGCCAGCAAGCACCTGAAGATGGGTCAAAACTAGAACTTTCGCATCAGGGGCAAACTTGTCAGTTTCTCCAATCATGCGCTCAATTAGGGCTGTCTTACCTGTGCCTAATGGTGAACGAATAACGTTCGTCGAGCCAAGCTCTATAACATTAAGATTAGAGATGTAGCGCATATTGACTTGTTTCGTCGATGTGAATTTGTTCAGCTTCACATCTCGCGCCCATTGGCTGATAGGTGTTTTCTTCAGCCAGTCCAGCTCGATGCCATTCATAGCAAAGCAGGCTACAACATTCTCAATGCACTTATCACCAATACCCCGTAACTGACTCATCTCGTAATGACCCAGATCCAATACACTCTGAACAGTCATCAGATTGTGTTGGCGTAACACTTTCATGTAACGGGAATCGATGCCTAATTCTGATGTAGCTTTCTTCAGCAGGTCCTCTGAAACAGATTGTTTATGTAAATCCGCCTTTACAGCAGGTTTACCATCAGGATAGAAACGTCTCCAGTCTATGCCCAGACGTTCAGCTATCTGAGTCGGGCTGTAATTTTCACCGGTGGCAAAGTCCCGACCTACGCCGCTATCTTTGTTGATACCGAACGAAGGCTTTTTATCCTCATGATATGGACTGCTGACATTGACAGACCACCCGTTAGACTTCCAGCGCTTCACTTGCAATGCAGCCGCGATTGCATCAATCAACCCGGCAGGCGTTCCCTCGAAGGCATCAGGATCAAAATCCGGTGTTTCTTTCTGCACCGGTGCAGGCAGATCCGCTGCCATAAGACCGGCTAACCGTGTCTGGAAGTCATCTCGATTGAAGTGGCAGGTTATCCATATATCATTTGCATCAGCTTTATCAGGGGCATCATCTCCCCATGACAATACCTCGACATCGATGCCCGTTCCTGATAAAGCATCTCGCCAGTTTGCACCTGATTTAGTTCCTGCACCGTCATTATCAATCGGGTAAATCAGGCGATGAATGCCCATCGCTCGCAAGGCATCGATGGCATCAACCGGAACTGCAACCTCACTAAGAGTTGTTGCAATCACATTATCGATGCCAGCCGCTTGATATGCGAGCAAGGCAGGTTCACCATTGGCAAGATAGGCAACCCCGTCAGCAGCGGCTACAGCTTCAGCCGTTCCCTTCGTAATGTACCAGTTCGCTGCTGATGTGTCCGGTTTACCAGGTATCCAGCCATACTTCATACCTGATTGACCGGGTGCAGCTTTCCAGCGCTGGGCAATAACGTCACCCGTCGTATAGTCAATTACGGGATATGCCCATCCTGCACTGTGCTTGTACTGCTGTTCCTGCCAACCGGCTGCTTTCGATGATTCGAGAATACCTCGACGTTGTAAAACGGAATCTAATTTCATCGGGTTTCCCCTTCATTGCGTAGCATGGTTAAGGCAAGTTTTAGCTGACGTGGTTTAGGTCCTAATGTCACCGGTGCAGATGCTTTCAGCTCTTCAGGCTGATACAGGGCGCGGTCAAACCATCCGTCCAGATACCCGATAGCCCGTTCATAAGAACATCGCTTCAGCTTCTGGATAAACTTGATTGCACCACCGCGATCACCGGTTGCAGGATTGCGATAGTATCCCTCGAATACATGATGCTCTGGATTATCCGGGTCAAATTCCGTGATGATAAATACCATCGCACTACCTCCGAGCAGCCCGTTGCCGAGGTGAAAAGCCGCGAGCTGCTGAAGGTTTACACGCGCCTGTATATCGCCAGTCGCCAGCGCTAATTTTTCGGCAGTTGGTTTGCTATTTTCTAGGGTTTTATGGTATACTTTCATGAGTATCAACCGTTGAACTCCGTACAATTTTCTGTCTTTTCCCGCCGCGCAAACTGCCCATTTGCGCTCTTTTTTTTAATGAGCAACTCAATATCGTTGCTTGATTCATTCCTGCATAATTTGCTATGATTAAAACAGAGGGTCATTTCCGTAACGGATACTGACCAAAATTTGCACATCAGACAACACGTCTATGTGAATTGCTAAAGCCATAACACTAACGAGTTCCAATTCAGAGAGTGTTACGGTTGCTGAGATGGGGTTCTGCGCTTACAACGCGGATCCTCTTTTTTTATCTCAGTGCCTCTGTTCAAATGTTCTAATTTGCTAATATACACAGACTGGCAAAGTCTGTCCACTGATTCACGAAAATTGCTTGCTACCATCTATGTAAATGTCGGTTTTCAAAAGCTATGACCTGCGTCTACGTCGCTCTTGAATATCTCGATATAATTCCTCGACACTGTTTACACCATTAATATGAACATCACCATGAAAATGGACATCGCCACTGCCACCACCTGCAAATGCCATTTGTGTATCTCGATTACTGCTGATGTTCCCTGAAGATGAAGGTGTAAACAATTCAGGACCCTGTTCACCGACAAGATATTGTCTACCTGCTGTCACCGGTCCCCCGGCTGCACGTGCGCCTGCAACTTGATTGTTACCACCACCAAACGGATTAAGATTGTTGACAAAATTGCCTGCACTATCTAGTGCATTGCCTGACCACGATGTGAAATTAGTATAGGCATTGAATGCCGATGTTAGAGCATCAGATACTGGGTTAATGGCGTTAGTTAGAATCGAACTAAAAATGCTTTCGATACTCGTTTGGAAAAGTGTTAATCCCGGCGAAACTGTATCCCATATAGTGCTTAGAGCAGTTGTGATTGCGGAAACAGTGTCAGTGAATGGACCGGAAATATAGTCATTTACAAGCGGTAGACCGGTTGTCATAAACCAATCGTAAACGCTGGTAAGAGTCGGTTCAATCAAAGACCAAATATTACTAATTGTGGTAGTAAACGATGTGACAGTTGGAACAACCGTTGAATTGATGAATTCATCAATTCCAGGTAAACCGGTTGTCATGAACCAATTGTAGAAACTGGTAAGGGATGGTTCAACAAGTGTCCAGATGTTGCTAATTGTATTGGTAAATGATGTGATGCCTGGAATAACTGTACCGGAAATAAAGTTCTGAATGCCTGGCAATCCGGTCGAGACAAACCAATTGTACAGGTTAGTCAAATGAGGACTGACAGTTGTCCATATATTCGATAGTGTATTGCCTAAAGAAATTGCAGCAGGAATAGCCTGATTTAGGATAAAATCACGTATCCCCGGCATTGCTGTTCCTGTGAACCATGAAACAAAAGCACCTGTTTTTTCTTGGATGCCACCAAAATTATTTTGCCAGGCTGTTCTCACAAGGGTGACTGCACCGACAAGCACCGCAAATGTGCCGACAATTGGAGCTGCCATACCGATTACTGCTGGCACTACAACTGATCCGATTGCAATTCCTGTGGCAATCAACACGTCTTTAAGCTCGACATTGGATTGAATCCATGACATCACCGGTTGAAGCATTGCACCGATGCTGTTTCCCATACTTTGAAGCTGCCCTATGAAGCTGGTAGGAATGCCCATATTGAACAGCATCGTTTGCAAGCCTTCCATCACCCCATTGAAAGGACCCATCAAGGCTATATTAGAAGAAAGGTTTGCTCCGAACTCCTGGAAGTTCAGCATAAAGCTACGGAAGCCCGCCGCTGCATCAGCTACAGCAAAGCCTAAAAAGCGTAATGGTGCAGGCAAATCACCGATCCAATCATTCATTGGATCACCGGTAGATAAAACATCACCAAAAACTCTGGCAAGAGTTGTCATTGTAGCGATAACTGGTTCAACTGCTGGAGCGAAAAGACTACCAAAATTGCCAAGTAAAACATGGAAAGAGGCGTTCAGCATGTCCATATTACGGGATATGCCTGAATTCATGGTATTGAATGCAGATTGTGTTGCCCCGGCTGCACCATTCATCTGGCTTAAGAATGAAGTGAAACGATCCGCACCCTGCCCGGTTAATGCGAGGGCTGCACCACCGGCTTCAACTGAACTAAATAATTGATCGATATTTAATCCAGTATCTTCTGCATGGTCATAGAGCAGTTGCAATGCACCTGCAACATCGCCACCCCCAGCAATGAAATCTTGAAAACTTGACCCTGCAACCTGTTGGAATGTTGACCCTACACCGGTGGCTGAATCTCCAAGCTCGACAAATAATTGTCGCATCTGAGTTGTTGCAACTGATGTAGGTACACCCTGAGCTGTGATAGCGGCAAGCCCGGCTGTTACGCTCCCAAATTCTACGCCTAATGAGGATGCAGTAGGAATCACATTGAAGAGACTCGATGATAATTCCTCAAAATTGGTCTTACCCAGACGAACAGCAGTGAACATCAAGTCGCTGGCTTGTGTCGCAGAAATCACATCAGTGCCATAAGCATTCATAACCGATGTGATGCCATCGACAGCAGTATTGAGGTCAGTCACACCACCGATTGCAGCCATCTGTGCGGTTTCGAGGAACTCGAAAACATTATCGGACGGTACACCTGCACTCAGTGATTGATATAAGGCTGGGATAACCTCTGTTGGCAAGGTCCCGAATCGATTAGAAAAGACATTTACACTATCAGTCATTTGAGACATTGCTGATTGTGTGACGCCTGGCATCAGGGTAAATACTTCATTCATGCCACGCTCTACGCTGGCAAATTCTCTTACCCCTGCCGCTGCCATACCTGCAAACGCAGCAGCTCCAGTTGTGGCTACACCTGCCATCACAGTACCGAGACGCTGAACATTTCCAGTCACAAGATTATTGATGCTTGAACCAAATGAACGGGCATTCCCCATTGCTGAATTCAGCGACGAAGTCATGTTGTCCTGTAGATTTAAAACGCCATATAGACTTGCAACCTGGAGTGCCATTGAACTGCCCATTCAATCCTGTGATTTTCCACAAGGCTAAAATGGGGATCTGGCTATAACGGATGTACAGTGAAATTAGCAAATTATGCAGTTGTTAAGGTGCAATCCCTTTTGTGACCCAACCCCGAAAACGGAATTTTGGACGGGTCACGAAAGGGGATAATAGATTATGTAAATCTCAGTTTAGAATGACCAATCGCGATTATTCCGGGTATCTTCAAACTCCAGAACAATGATGCGAATTTCATCAGCCGATAGTTCATTGGCTGATGCTAGATGCCATGTATGCCTGCTGCCATCTTTAGCAGATATGATATTCAGGTCACGATAGAATACAAACCTTACTCGATGGAAGCTATCTTCAATTACATCAAGATTGATGAGGCTATTTGAATCATAGACCATATCATTATCGCTCATGATAATGCTGTCACCTGCCCGATTAGCCATCAAGATATAAATTTCATCCTCGATGGGAACAATCAATTGAAGATCATAGCGGGTATCGACGAACATCATTTTCCTTTCAGGTTTATCCTACGAAACGTAATAAGCTGACTTTTGCAATAAAATTATTGATAATCTTTTTTGAACTAACTTGAACCATAATGAACTAATTTTCTTTTCGTCGAGGACGCGATCGCGATCGGCTGGCAGCTTCGATATCAAGTATCGATTCGTAATAAAGCATCGCGCACTTTCTTCACTGTATTCTTGGATACACCCAGCTCGCGGGCAATGCTTCTAAGTGCCTGCCCTTTCTCGACAAGTTTTGCAATATCAGGATATTTCTGGAGAATCTCTTCATCGGAATCAGCAGGTCTGCCCACGTGAATGCCTTGCTCTTTAGCTTCCTGCATACCCCGTTTCGTGCCTTCAGAAATGGCATTACTCAGTAGGTCCTTTTCAATCTGTTCTTGTATCCAGGCTGATTCACCGGTGAGGATCTGTCCTATCAAACCATCAACCCGATAATCGCCATATTTGCCAGCATAGCCTGATTCATCAATATCACCGTGATAATCTGGCATCCACCAATCGCCAGCTTCCGGCAGAATAAGATTACCTAGAGACGTAAAGTCTCGACGAACATTACTCAATGTCTTTTTATCAAACTGGAAGTATTCCGTTAGTGGTCCTACTCCAGCTCGATGCTCACTGTAACGGTGCAGCGCATAGCGCTCTACTGCACCGCGATTATTGCAGAGTCTATCCACTTTGATGGAAGTGACCTCGACGAACGGTTTTAAATCGCACTCTATCTCACCGATACGACGGTCCATATCCCTGCTGACACCTATCTTGTGCAGTACCCCGTCAGTGTGTTCTATCTCCAGCAGGTACAAATTGAGACTGTACAGCCGCTGCACCTGCGAACGATAAATATTCAAATCAGCTAGGTTGCCCGCAACTTGATCCGGTGCAGGCTCGATGCTCCAATATTTGCTATCTGGAAAACGCTTAAATCCATAATGTGCATTCTTGCAAGTTTCACTTAATTGGTTATGCCGTCCATAGACAAGCCCTATCTGGAAGTCAGCAAAGGCATTCAGGGTTGCTTCACCAAACGGAATTTTCCCCTCATGAGTCAGCTCATATCTGGCAACCCGTCCAAACCCCTCACGGATTAATTGCGGATCATGATTCAGCAGAATATAGTCGTTATATCTTTTTCCGGCATGAAACTTCTGAAGCTCTGCCCAGGCAGTCGCATCGATGTAGATATTGAATCGGTCATACAATGGCAGGTCCAGCGCTGAAAAATCTTTTCCGGCAACATCGAGGCAAGTCTCATTAGTATGTGCAAAGTGATGTGCCAGCCGCTTGCCCTTCTTAGCAGTCAGCAGCCCTGCACAATACGGGCAATGCAGATCCGTTGCACCGCTTGTCACCTGCGATATATGGACATAGCGTCCTTGCTCATTGACCCCGCTGGGTAAAGTTACGTTGCTCATGATAAACCCCTTTCGTGACCCGTATCAGTTTAGCTCTTTTTGGGTGGGTCACGAAAGGGTTAGCCTTTCATGCTGTGAATTTAGTCACCGTAAATGTAGCTTTTCAAAGTGAATCATTTATTGCTGGCTTGTCGTGGATAATAACAGCAGTATCCCTGATACGCTCTAATTCCACCGATGCCCGTTCCAATGATAACTCAATGTTCTCTGCACCCTGCTGAAAAATTCCCAGAACGGTGCAGCTCTCCAGTGCAGTCTCCAGCTCAACAATCTCACTATGATGAATAATAGGCTCTTCACTCAATCGCCAGATGCGATTACGGATTTTATCCCATTTTGCCAGCTCAACAATCGGGTTAGGTTCAACCTCGATGCCGTTCAGTTGGTCAACATGATCTGCCATCTCCAGCAGCTTCAGCGCATACTCTCGAATATCATCAGGCTTCAGCGTGCGGGTCCCGTGAAAATCACCGGTGATTGCTTCATTGGCTGTAGGCATTTCATCGATGAATATTTCCCCTGCTTTTTCTTTGGGGTATGCAGCAATACCCAGACGGGCAACCGGCTTTGCGAGTTTCGGTACATTCTGATTGATCTGTTGCTGATTCATGGTTCACCTACCCTGCTAAATAATCTGCTAGATTGATAATTTTGTCGTCTCGCTCTGTTGTTGTATCGTTGTCACCGTCGGGGGCTGCGTCCCTGGTTGACAATCGTTTGTTAACGGGTTTGTTTTCGATGCCATTGCTGATGGTAAGCTGTCGCATAGCATTTTCAGCGACTGATGTATCTGCTTCAAAATAGAATTGCATTGTGATGTCTGGAGAACTATGCCCCAGCGCAATCGAGGCTGTAACCGGGTCAGTCGTTTTCTGAAGCTGATGTCCTTTCCGGTGACGCAATGAATGAGGACCCAGCGACCTGATGCCTGCCCGCTTGCATACCCGCCTAAATGTTTGGGATATACTGCGACGTGTCATTAATTCCCCATAGCGATTGAAGATATACATATCTCGCAGGGCATAACCTTCCTGTTGAAGCCACTCAGAGCGCTTATGAAGCCATATGCGAATTGCATCAGCAGTTTCATCTCCAAATATGACTTTCATCGTTTTATTGCCCTTTTGGGTGACAATAGCCTCTTTGTTATCGAGATCAATATCAGTCATCTTCAATATACGTGCCCCACCGATCCGGCAACCGCTATCAGCCAGGAAGGTTATCAGGGCATAGTTGCGATAGTGTTCTATCTTTCCGAGCTTGCCTCTCCAGTCGATGGTATCTTCAGCAATCTGTTTCCGGCAATATTTCAAGAGAATGTCCAGCTCCTCATGACTCATAGCTTTTTCTCGACGAACTTTTTTAGAACGTCTACGTCGCTTCAAACGTCGGGCTGGATTGCTACTGATTAGCTCTTCATCAATTGCCCATGAAAAGAAAGCCTTCACTGTGATGATATGCTTATTAACGGTTGCAACACTTTTCACAGTGTTGCGATTAGTAACATAATTGATGTACTGATTCAGGCTATGCGGGCTTACATCTGCCAGCAAATGACAATCGAGAAAGTTTATCAAATCCTTCATAACCAGATTATAAGATTGTCGGGTTGTCTCGATGTACATATCAAGCCATTCCTGTACAGCTTGACTTAATGTCAGTTGATTCATGATAATTCCTTTGGCTGCCCCCGTTTCCCTGTTGAAGCTGTCCAGGCTGAAGGGTTACGGGGGTGGTTTTCATTCGAGAATAGATTGCTCTGCAACAATCAACCATCACAGAGCAATCACAATAGTCATCGTAAACGGTCATTTACGGGGTAAGTAAACGCGCCTTTGCGAGTCTAATTCCACCGATAGCATTCATTTCTACGGGTGAAACGCCTTTCAGCGTTTTGTGGGCAGTTGGATCTAAAATCTTATCGGGATACCATTGCTGCAAATGTTTCTGCACAAGCGCTGCACCCCCACCGACTAGAATCACATTCTTGACACCACGCAAGCCATTGAATACACCATCGATGATATTATTGCTTACCCATTCAGCATAGCGTTCAGCGTATTTATCGAAAACAGGTTTTGTATCAACCTGCTGCCCGGCAACCCGTAGCATATAATCACCATCGAGCAGCCCTGCACGCAGGACACGTTCAACACTATCAACAGTCATCAGGTCAAAATCTTCACCCTTCTTTTTGATGACACGTAATACCGGATCAAAAATATGAGCTTTCAGCCCGGCATCTTCCCATGTAGCAGATGATAATGATTCAGGATTGAATTGCCCGTTTGTAATCTGGAGAGCATCGAGGGTATTCATGCCCATATCAAGAACCACGTTTTCACCGTCCAGCAAATCAGTCTCAATGCCCTGCCCGTTCTTATCGAGAACAAAACAAAGCAATGCGCCCAACCCTTCAGGGTGAACAGTCCAATCCTCAATTTTGATTTTACGGAATTCGCTATCGCCCTTCAGTTTAATCAGGATGAAACCCTTATTCTTTTTAAATCGTTCAGCAATGGCATTGCGAGCATCATAGTACATTCCCGGAGGGGCAAAGACAGTCAGATTAACAGATCCTTCTTTGACTCCTAATTTAGCAATGGCAGTTGCAACCAGAAACAACCAGAACTCGTCACCGTAACGCAATCTGCCCTGATGCCGTTCTATCGCCTTGCCACTGATGGAAACATCATCACCGGCTACATAGCGATGGTTTCCCCAGTCGATATACTCATAATCCATTTCAAAATCACCACCTAAGCCAAGTGAGTCACCGGTAGCAGTAGCACGTACAGATGGGAACGCTACACTCTTGTAGCCTCGTTTCATTTCACGGACAGCATTAGTCATGCCATTGCCCGGATCAACACTGATTACATAATCAGTCATGATATTATTTCTCCTGTAGTTTCATTATTGAATCAAGAAATGCCTGGGCAGACTTGCCCCCGGCTGTTGTGTCTTTTGTTACAATTAGTAAATCTTCATCATCCTCATCATCATAATTAGGTGCGGCAAGTTGCTTAACAGGGATTGTTTGCAACCCACCGGATTGATTACCCATCGGCTGCAACCCGACTGATTCTTGTATCGGGACCTGTGCAGTAACAGTTGCTTTCAGCTCTTCTAGCTTATTCATGTAGCTGGCAAACTGCTGATATAGCATCTGGCTTTCAAATTCTTTTCGCAGCGCTTCATAGGCATCTGGATAAGCACTCTTAAATTGATTCACGTCACCGCGCTCTAATTCCTCATTGAGTTGCAGCAGTTGAATGAATGTAGGGGTAAATCGACGCTCACTTTTCAACCGGTCCACCTGCCCCATTGCGAAACGATGATCTGCCTTTTCCATGTCGAGCTGCACCCCTACTGTGAATCGTTGGCGTTTCGGCTCTTCATCGAGATGCTTGGCATTAATGCCAACTCCTTTAATGAGCAACTCTATCCCGACTGTTGTCAGTGCCACATGGCGAATAGTACGACCGTCAGCAGTGCGCTTCTTGATAACTACCAGTCCTCGATTTTCTAAAGCTGTCAATGTACTGTGATGCACATCAGCAGCAGGGAAGAAAACATCTGCCTGCTTTTCAGCAATTTCATACAAATCGTTCAGCGTTGCAATCATTGTCCGGGATAGGTGCAATTTCATGATGATGTATCCTGTACTAAAGCTGATGGAATTCTGCCCGACATTTCCCATTCATCGAGAATCTTGGCAGCATGTGCTAGGGCAAAAGCGTAGCATTTCAAATCACTTGATTTAAGCAAACGGGGTGATTTTGCCTTGCCTGTGATGGCTTCGGCTGGAGTGGAGAAAAGACAATCAACGGGACCCATACTTGTGTAAGGATCATCGACACTACCATAATCCACCGACTGACTGAGAATAACAGCAGCAGGCAGATCATCGCCTAAATGCACAAATACACTATCAGTTGCAGAGCGCTGATATTGCATTCGCTTATGACGGACGATTAAATCTATCATGGTATAAAAATACTCCCTTCAATTATTATTCCCATTGAAAGGTGACAGTCTAGTACAATGTTGTATAATCGATAATGTACAAGCGCTGTACACCCTTTAACGTTAAGGGAACTCGTTTTACTGAATGCCAGTGAGGCTTCAACTCGCTGGCATTTGTCGTTAATGACTAAGTAGAGTATATCCCTATTTCCTCACAAATTGCAAGCAAATCACCTGAAAATTACAAAAATTCATCAGCAAAGAGAATCAATTGTCACCAAAACTGACGATAAATAGGCAATGTAAATCTCACTTTGTAAAGACTTTTCGCAGCCCGATGAATGCCCTGCACCCCCTGTATTGCATCATGTCAGCACTGCCTTGCATATACTTCAGGGGGTTGCAAGCTAAAAGGCTTGCACCTGCTGGGCAGGTGGTTTCGGCGTACCGAGCTGACACGGCACACCGCTGCACCGTCATGCGGTGCAGGCTGGCATCTGGACGCGATAGACCACGCTCGCAGATACCACCAACAAAAAAGCCCCGCATGGTGCAGGGCTAATTGTTATCCAGATAGCAGCTATGAGTTCTGAGAATCCCAATATTTGTCAGACGCTCGATGCCTGCGTATTTTGTTAATCTTGGCAATGGCAATTGCTCGATGCAGCCGCTTCAATCCCGGAGATGATGCCTGCTGTTTTTTCTTCAGGGTGCGAATAAGTGAACGCAACAGTATAGACTCATGGCAATTGCTCGAATCATTTTTGTTAGATAACATTGTAAAGCTTCCTTTCGTGATGGTTAGGGAGTATTGAGTGCGGTTGGCTTACCAGGCATTAACCGCACTCAATTCAATCTGAGATAATTACAGCATAGTTTTTTGCAGAACCCACTTCGGGCTATCACACTTGCAATCCCCTTCAGCGGGTAAATCTTTACGGACAGCAGTCCAGCATTCCTTACATCGCCACCATGATCCTGCATCAGCTATTGCCTGCATACGGGCAATTCGCTCGATAGTCTTGAGAGCAATCACCAGCTCATAGCTATCATCAGAATGCACATCGTATTCAGCCAGATCATGAATCGCATCGATGGCAGTTTGCATCAGATCATTGATGGAAGGTTTCCGATTATAGGCAACCCGGCATTTAGCAGAGCAATATTTAGCAGTTGCCCGTTTCGCCTCGAAGGGCTTTCCACAATTCGCACAAATCACTTTCATGTAAAATCCTTAATGTAACTAAATCAGTTACGCTAAACAATTAACTAATAGGGGAAATGTGCGCCTTCAGCGGCTTCCTCTTTTGATCTTTCCCCACGTCTGTCATACCGAAATGTAGTACTAGAATCAGAATGCCCGGCTGTTTTCTGGACAGTAAACACATCTACACCTCTATCGAGGGCATCACCTACATAAGTACGTCTTAAATCATGGGGTGTAAAATCATCTACTCCTGCCTGTGTTGCTCGGCGCTTCAACATGTCATACACCGTTTGAGGAGTAATGCTTTTCAGTTTGCCAGCATCCTGCTCGCGTGTAATCTTGCCACCTTTACGAACTGGAAGAAACAATCCGCCCGGACTATCACCACGTAATTCAATCCAATCTTTCAAAGCTCGCAGAGCGCCATTTTTAGCATAGACAGTTCGTTGCTTATTTCCCTTGCCATGCCGAATCAGGATAGAGCCATTTTTTAAATCAACATCCTCAAAATCGATCTTTGCAACTTCAGCCCGACGGACCCCTTGAGTGTAAAGCAAACCGATGATGGCAGCATCACGCTTACCACCCGAATGATTATCATCCTGTTTACATGCCTCGACTAAAGCAAGTATTTCACCGCGTGCAAGATCCCGACCTGCTGGTACTGTTTCGCCTTTAACATTCTCTATGTCACATGCCCGCGCCATAGTCTCATTGTCCATAAGACCTAATCGCCAGCATTCCTTAAGAACCCGACGCAATGCACTGAGCATCCGATTCACTGAGCTATGGCTATAATGTTTCTGAAGTCCCGTTCTAATTGCTTGGGTATGTTGATAGCGGAGAGCAGCCCACTGGAAAGCGAGCGCATCATCTTTAGTCACATCCTCGATGGTTTTGCCGTGAACGACTGCGACAATACCCCGTAGCGCATTCATCATCACTCTGCGACTGCGTTCAGATGATAATGATGCCAGATAGACATAGGCAGGATTTTCACCCAGAGCATTACCCTGGACGATAGAAGTAGTTTCATCTGGTACAATAATCTCAATAGCCATAATTGATCCTTTCAATTGGCTGATTCTTGCGACGGTTCATGTCTTGGCAGGCGGGACCGTCGCTTGTCTTTTAATGATATGAATCGTGATAGTCGTCACAAATTCACATTTACATAGACAAAGGGTAGCACAAAAAATTAGCGAATGCAACAAATTGAATCAAATTCGCTAATTTAGTACTCGTTTTATCGACAAATCACACTATTTGCACCTGAAATCGTCGCATATCGCCTTAATTTGGCATCAATTCCAGATGACTGTAATTGTCATAATCATCATCGGAATAAGCGTCAAAATCCCCATCGATGTCATGTTCTGATGTTTCTTCAGCGAATTCAGCCAACCCTAACATTTCCAGCCGTGCATTCACAACACTCTGGGCAATCGGTTCAGTGATGAAGTTAACACTAATCGGCTGGTCCTTTGTCGTGACATCAACACGGCTTTGTGGCATATCATTGAATTCTGCCATCGATGCCTGCATGTAAATCTTAGCTGAATCCATCATAGCCCTGAACTTTTTGACATCGGTCATCAGGTCCTTTGCATCCATCATTGCTTCAACCTTCAGACGTAAATTGTCCAGAACTGCCCGGCGCTTTTCGCGCTCTTCAATGCGGAGCTGGGCATCCATCGCGACACGCTCTTCAGCAATCAATCGATCATAGTTTGTAGACCGGCTGACGAATTTGATC
>Ga0213840_1001611_pt1 | contig 16954 bp, 12 predicted proteins | sample SWPATP22_FD_160132 | JGI IMG/M metagenome (GOLD analysis project Ga0213840, IMG submission 160132) | Coastal seawater microbial communities from Marineland, Florida, United States - SWPA TP2 #2 | ecosystem: Environmental > Aquatic > Marine > Coastal | place: USA: Florida | collected 2016-08-14 | reverse complement strand
AGGCTTTGGCCGTTACATGAAATACCAGAGTAGTAGTCACGTAGCTTTAATTTGTAATCCGATTGTACGCTTCTCATTTTCTTGCGAAGTTCACCTTTATCGTCTGCTTGTACGATAGTGCAAATGTTTGCCAGTGCTTCGTTAATGTCGTTAGCTTGCGCTGCGTTAGAAAAAGCTAATGTAGATGCTGCTAGTACTAGAGAAGTTTTAACAATTTTCAACATGGTTAAATTCCTTCGTTATAGGTTAATTGTTTTTGTTTGTTCGAGTAAAAGTAAAAACTAAAATGCTTGAGTAAAAAACATACCGAGTAATAACAGCGTATTTTAAGTAATACCTTTTAACGAGAAGTGACAACGCGGAAGTTGTTAAGCTTTTGAAGTTAAATGACTTTAATTTTGTGATGAAGATTATCAGTCATTGTTTGCGTATGTTGAAAAGGAAGGTTTTGTTGGTACTTACTGTGTGAATAAAAAAGCGCGGCCTTTGCCGCGCTTTATAATAATTAGTCTGGTTGATAAGGTAGAGATGATTGGTGTAGCACAATTCGTATCTTTCCATCTTCGCAAAGCTTAAATACAAAGCTTTTGTTTACGAAAATGTGACTGTCGTCTGCGCCGATAAAATGAACATTACATTGAACGATAGCCATTTCTTTGTATAAAACGAAATCTTCTTTACTAAACCAAACTTTAACCCATGGTTTAAGTTTAAAGCCACCATCATTCGGAAATTTGTCGTTACCACCTACGAAGTAAGAAAGTGCACCTTCTTTCGTTGGTCTGAAAGTCTGCTCTCCGAAACAAAGTGTAGGTTTAAAAAGTACCTTGCCGTTATCGTAATCGTAGTTTTCTGACAACACTTTATTGGCGAACGCTTCTACGTCTCCACCTTCTTGGTGAACCTTGCCTACTGCGACAACATTGTCGCACCATGTTTGTAGCGCAGTGTGCACCATTTCTTGTGTAAACATACCTTCTCCTTTAACGATGTTAATGTTTTACGAACATATAGTTAAATAATTCCTATAAGGGTTCAAGTGTACTTAGTGATAGGCAAGAGCTATCAGTAACAGGATATGTACGTAGAAAAAACTGAAAGTGATTAGAAAAGAAAAAGGCTCCTGAAAGGAGCCTTTGTGTGCAGCTTACGCTGCAACCATGTTGAACTGGTTCACACGGTTAGGTGAAGCATTAAGCTAACCTGTTATTAGATTCGGTCGTTAAGTGTTGCAGAGATAGGCGAGTCTTGAAGGCCTTGCTCTGCAATCCACGCTTGTAGTGTTTTGCCATCAGCTTCTGGCTGCGTTAGTTCTTTGCTTGGCATTTTCTTAACAAGTAGAGTGCCTACTTCAACAGCATCGCTCGTAATTGCTGTACGAATAAGGCTTTGGCCGTTACATGAAATACCAGAGTAGTAGTCACGTAGCTTTAATTTGTAATCCGATTGTACGCTTCTCATTTTCTTGCGAAGTTCACCTTTATCGTCTGCTTGTACGATAGTGCAAATGTTTGCCAGTGCTTCGTTAATGTCGTTAGCTTGCGCTGCGTTAGAAAAAGCTAATGTAGATGCTGCTAGTACTAGAGAAGTTTTAACAATTTTCAACATGGTTAAATTCCTTCGTTTTGGGTTAGTCGGTTTTGTTTTTGTTCGTTGGGATGTATTAAACCCTAACCGCTTAACAAGAAAAACATGCCGTGGAATAACTAGGTATTACACTTTATACCTTTGACTGAGCATTAGTGAATTTTCTTGTAAAATGAATGGTTTAAAAAAAGAAAAAAGGCCCCGTAGCAGTGGGGCCTTGTAGTGCAGCTTGCGCTGCAACCATGTTGAACTGGTTCACACGGCTAGGTGAAGCATTAGGCTACCCTGATATTAAATTCTGTCGTTAAGCGTTGCAGAAATAGGCGAGTCTTGAAGGCCTTGTTCTGCAATCCACGCTTGTAGTGTTTTGCCATCAGCTTCTGGCTGCGTTAGTTCTCTGCTTGGCATTTTCTTAACAAGTAGTGTGCCTACTTCAACAGCATCGCTCGTAATTGCTGTACGAATGAGGCTTTGGCCGTTACATGAAATACCAGAGTAGTAGTCACGTAGCTTTAATTTGTAATCCGATTGTACGCTTCTCATTTTCTTGCGAAGTTCACCTTTATCGTCTGCTTGTACGATAGTGCAAATGTTTGCCAGTGCTTCGTTAATGTCGTTAGCTTGCGCTGCGTTAGAAAAAGCTAATGTAGATGCTGCTAGTACTAGAGAAGTTTTAACAATTTTCAACATGGTTAAATTCCTTCGTTATAGGTTAATTGTTTTTGTTTGTTCGAGTAAAAGTAAAAACTAAAATGCTTGAGTAAAAAACATACCGAGTAATAACAGCGTATTTTAAGTAATACCTTTTAACGAGAAGTGACAACGCGGAAGTTGTTAAGCTTTTGAAGTTAAATGACTTTAATTTTGTGATGAAGATTATCAGTCATTGTTTGCGTATGTTGAAAAGGAAGGTTTTGTTGGTACTTACTGTGTGAATAAAAAAGCGCGGCCTTTGCCGCGCTTTATAATAATTAGTCTGGTTGATAAGGTAGAGATGATTGGTGTAGCACAATTCGTATCTTTCCATCTTCGCAAAGCTTAAATACAAAGCTTTTGTTTACGAAAATGTGACTGTCGTCTGCGCCGATAAAATGAACATTACATTGAACGATAGCCATTTCTTTGTATAAAACGAAATCTTCTTTACTAAACCAAACTTTAACCCATGGTTTAAGTTTAAAGCCACCATCATTCGGAAATTTGTCGTTACCACCTACGAAGTAAGAAAGTGCACCTTCTTTCGTTGGTCTGAAAGTCTGCTCTCCGAAACAAAGTGTAGGTTTAAAAAGTACCTTGCCGTTATCGTAATCGTAGTTTTCTGACAACACTTTATTGGCGAACGCTTCTACGTCTCCACCTTCTTGGTGAACCTTGCCTACTGCGACAACATTGTCGCACCATGTTTGTAGCGCAGTGTGCACCATTTCTTGTGTAAACATACCTTCTCCTTTAACGATGTTAATGTTTTACGAACATATAGTTAAATAATTCCTATAAGGGTTCAAGTGTACTTAGTGATAGGCAAGAGCTATCAGTAACAGGATATGTACGTAGAAAAAACTGAAAGTGATTAGAAAAGAAAAAGGCTCCTGAAAGGAGCCTTTGTGTGCAGCTTACGCTGCAACCATGTTGAACTGGTTCACACGGTTAGGTGAAGCATTAAGCTAACCTGTTATTAGATTCGGTCGTTAAGTGTTGCAGAGATAGGCGAGTCTTGAAGGCCTTGCTCTGCAATCCACGCTTGTAGTGTTTTGCCATCAGCTTCTGGCTGCGTTAGTTCTTTGCTTGGCATTTTCTTAACAAGTAGAGTGCCTACTTCAACAGCATCGCTCGTAATTGCTGTACGAATAAGGCTTTGGCCGTTACATGAAATACCAGAGTAGTAGTCACGTAGCTTTAATTTGTAATCCGATTGTACGCTTCTCATTTTCTTGCGAAGTTCACCTTTATCGTCTGCTTGTACGATAGTGCAAATGTTTGCCAGTGCTTCGTTAATGTCGTTAGCTTGCGCTGCGTTAGAAAAAGCTAATGTAGATGCTGCTAGTACTAGAGAAGTTTTAACAATTTTCAACATGGTTAAATTCCTTCGTTTTGGGTTAGTCGGTTTTGTTTTTGTTCGTTGGAATGTATTAAACCCTAACCGTTCAACAAGAAAAACATGCCCCCTTATAACGAGGTATTTTTTTTAATACCCGAAACCTTATGGTTTGTGTTTCTTTTTTTTAAACTGTTGATTTATATTTGTTTATGTATTTTTTGGGGCTGGATTAACGCACAAGAAAGTGTTGCTTTAGACGTGATAGTGGTTAAACGGTCATTATGCGCCAGCGTAATTCAAAGGATGCTTAAAAAATATATAAGCGTATGAGAGTGAATTTTTATTACATCAGCTGGCTAATACCAACGCAACGCTGATAAAGGTAGTGTTTGAAGCACCACAATATTTCTAATAAAGAAAAAAGCGACCCTAGGGTCGCTTTTAAAGTGCAGATTTCTCTGCAACCATGTTGAATTGGTTCACATGGTGTGAATTTGTTTTATAGGCGGTCGTTCAGCACTGCTGCGATGGGGTTGTCTTGCAAACCGTTTTCAGCAACCCACGCTTGAAGCGTTTTACCGTCAGCTTCAGGTGCGCTTAAGTCGCTCTTTGGCATTTTCTTAACAAGTAATGAACCCGCTTCAACCGCATTGCTCAAAAGTGCAGTTCTAATTAGGCTGTTACCACCGCAACTAACGCCCGAGTAGTAATCTTTCAATTTAAGGCGGTAATCTGATTCTACTGCGCGCATTTTCTTGCGCAGTTCGCCCTTATCATCTGCTTCAACTATTGTGCAAATGTTAGCTAATGCTTCTGTTACGTCTGCTTGTGCGCTCGCTGACACGCCAAGAGTGGCGGCAACAACAAGGGAAATTTTAACGATTTTCAACATGGTTAAATCCTTGGCTTTGAATAATGTGTTTCTTAAGCAACTTGGATTAGACCAGAGTGAATGTGAGGGAAAAATCGCAACGCTTATACCTTGGTATGAAAACTGATAACTAAGCGTTGGGGTGAAGGGTGTTTTGAGAAAATAGAGCGCCCGAAAATACAGTGTTTACGGGCGCTGTAGAGGCTTGTTAATCGCTAGTGAGGTTTGAACGCGCTTGCTACTTCCATTATTTGTTCTCTCATCCACATGTGCGCATAATCGTGATCTGCACTTACATGCCAATAAAGGAAGTATTCTACTGGCGGAAGTTCAAATGGCATTTCGTATATCGCAAGGTCGTAATGTTTTGCCAGATGGAAAGGGAGGCATGCGATAAGGTCGGTTTTAACAATGGTACTTGGTACAGTTAAAAAGTGCTGACCACGCATGACTTCTTTTCTACGTTTACCTAGTTTATCTAACGCAACCTCAATAGGACCTGCACCGGATTTGCGCTGCGATACATTAATGTGACCTAGGCGAAGAAAAGTATCTAAGTTAAGCCCATTTTTTAATGCTGGGTGATTTTTGCGTGCTAGTACAACAAAACGGTCTTGAGCAATTTTCTCTTTACAAAGGTGAGGGTCGGTAAACGTTGATGCATCGGCAAAGAAATCAAGCGTTCCCGCAGCCATTGCTGACACCACCTGACTGCGGGGCATTTCATAATTTGTTAATGAGATATTTGGCGCTAAGTTTTGAAGACGTGCAACTAACCTGGGCATAATGCTCGCTTCTAGTAAGTCTCTACTTGCAAAGTTAAACGACGTCTCAGCGGTTAGCGGGTCGAATGTGTGACTTTCTTGAACACTTTTTCTCAAAAGCGCTAGGGCCTGCCTTGCTGGCACGATAATGTTTTGTGCTACAGGTGTTGGTGTCATGCTGTGACCTGTTCTTACGAAAAGTGGGTCGTTAAGCATTTCACGAAGGCGCGCCAAAGAGTTACTGACCGCGGGTTGTGTTATACACAAAACATCTGCTGCTTTGGTTAAGCTGCCTGCGGTGTAAATTGCGTCAAATACCGCAAAAAGATTCAAATCAATTCTATTGAGATTCATAACTAATCCTTTAAAAGCGAAAACCCTGATAAAGCCAATAGATATAAGAAACTGGCGTAAAATGAAAATGGTGTAGAAGGCTTTCCAATGCTAACTTGCTACATGGCATCTACTTTAATTTTACGAGAGTGTAACAAGAATATTTATAAATACCTATTATTAAAAGTTAATTGAAACATTCAACGTAATAATAGTAGTTTGGTCGTTAATTAACGCACGTTGGACGAAAATATGAAAACACTGATAGATTTAAAGACAGATGATGTCTTATCTCAACCACAATGGATAACCGTGTCGCAAGAAATGATAAATCAATTTGCTGAAGCTACAGGTGATCATCAGTGGATACACTTAGATGAGGCAAAATGTGAGAAAGAAAGCCCATTCGGTACTACAATTGCGCACGGCTTTTTGTCAGCCAGTCTTATGCCAAAAGCGTTTGCAGAAGTGATAGCGCCAAGCGATAAAGTACGCTCTATGATCAACTACGGTATTGATAAGCTGCGTTTTCTTGAACCAGTGAAAAGCGGAGATGCTATCAAATATCAGTTTAAGATTTCTGAGATAACCGAAAAGCCCCAAGGTAAACTTTTTAAAGTCGAAGGAAGCTGTGTTTTAAAATCTAGTGGTAACCCAGCGCTAGTAGGAAGTTTTTTAATGTTAGCTGTGTTGTAGCGCTTAGCAGTAAATAATTGTAAACCACGTACAGTGTATTAGATTAGATGGAATCAGGGCTGTCTCAACCAAAGACAACCCTGATAGTCACGCTAGTTTCCAGCTTCTTCTGCACCTTCTTCAATGGCTTCTCCTGCGCTTTGAATATCCTCACCAGCGCCTTCAATGGTTGCACATGCACTAAGCCCAGTTGCGCCAATTACCAGTAATAATGCTGACAGGAATGACGTTAATTTTTTCGCATTGATAGTAATCATTTGTTCATCCTCATTGTGGGTTTACTTTTAAACGCGCAGTGCTCTGCACGCAATAAACTAGGGTGTTTAAAAGCGTCCTACTTGTCGCTAGCAGTGCTTGCGCTGTTCGAGTCCCCGCTTTTTTCATTGTTGCTTTCTTGGCGTTTGCTCAACATCACATCTAACTTATCACCGCCCTTAGCGTTAAAGTCCAGTGTTCTAATTGGAAACGGAATAAGAATGTCGTTTTCGTCCAGCACATTTTTCACAGTAGTTACAGCGTCGTGACGTACTTCCATAAACGAAGGCGTGCCTGGATATCGGATCCAAAACCATAGAAGCAGGTTGATACTCGAATCGCCAAATGACTCTGCGTACACCGCTGTTTCGTCTTTCTTGATGACATAGTCTTTTTCATTCATTGCATCGGTAATACATTTAGCAGCTTGCTCAATGTCGTCTGCATAGGAAATTCCAACGGGAACTTCTATTCTTCTATGCCCCAAGTAGGAGTAGTTAGTCAGTATGTTTCTAAACAAAATCTTGTTAGGAATAACTTCAAGCTGACCGTAAAAAGTCTCTACAAGGGTGTTTCGTAGATTTATCTCTCTTACATTACCGAACACACCTTCTGCTTCTATCACATCTCCAATTTCGAAAGGCTTACGAATTCCCATCGCAATACCAGCAATAAAATTCTCAGTCATATCTTGAAAAGCAAAACCAATGGCAAGACCGACGATACCTGCACCAGCAAGCAATGACGTAACCGTGCCTTTAAGCCCAACAAAATCGAGTGCTATAAATATTCCAGCAACAATAATGATGAACTTTATAATTGAGGTGAGCAGCCCCGCGATTTGGCGAGACTCAAACGTACGCCGCATTATCTTTCCGCTTACATTGCCTATCACCTTTGCAAGCACGCCGAATAAAATAGCGATGACAAAGGCGACAGCAATATTGGGAAGCAGTGTTATGCCACCTTCAATCCATCCCTCTAGCTTCTCACTCAGCAATTTGTAAATTTCATCAATTTTGGGAAATTCCATACGTCCTCATGGGTTGTTTCATGACCTATACGATTTTGCGCTTTAGTTTGGATATGGAGTGTTCAAGAACCGTTCCTAGTTGAGGTGAGTTCTCAGGTCTTTGAAAGTTATTGCATTTTTGTTTCTTTCTTATTTTTGAAAATACACGTATGTGAAGATATTTCACACTGTTCGTAAGTTGTTCTCTGTCGATATTGGCGATAATTGCTACCGAGAAAACTATTAATCTTTAGTATTTCTGGTCTGACCATCTGTAAAATTAATGTGAACATATTATTCACAATAAATTTACAAACATGAATTTGGAGCATAGTATCAACGACGTAGGTCAGTAATTGTTGTTGGCCTCAAGCCTATAAAAATACGAAATCGAATAGCTAGTTGCTAACGGAGCGTGTGGGTAGTAGTGCCGGTAGTGATAAGCACAGATTTGGAATCACACTATGAAATTGAATACGCGTAAGACTGCAGTTGCCACCCTTGTTGGTGCTGCATTGTTTTGTTCGCCTCTTACTTCCATGGCACAGGATGCCGATGCGAATAACGAGCAAGAAGCGAAAAAAGATGTTGAGCTTATCCTTGTCACCGGTAGTTTCGTTCGCCGCAGCGAAAACTTCGATTCTCCTTCACCTTTGGCGGTAGTTGATAGCGTTGCTATCGATTCCATTGGCGCTAAAAATATTGCCGATATTACACAAACACTCACCATTAATACGGGTGCTGAAAACAACCCAGATGCTTTTACACAAAATGCCACCGCAGGTACGTCGAATATTAACTTGCGCGGGCTAGGTGTGGCATCCACGCTAGTACTTCTTAATAACAAGCGGCAAGTTGTTAATGCGCAACCTACAAACGAAGGCTTAAACTTCGTCGATACCAGTTCATTGGTTCCCATGATTGCTATAGACAGAATGGAAGTGGTTAAAGATGGTGCCTCTGCACTATACGGCTCTGATGCGGTTGCCGGGGTAGTGAACTTTATTACAAAGCGTAATTACGATGGTGCAATGGTTACTGCTGACTACCAAGACGGCGCGCACGGCGATAACAAAGAATATGTACTACAAGGCCTTTGGGGAGCTACAGGCGATAAAGGGAATGTGTTAGCTGCAATTAGCTATACCAACCGTTCTCCACTTTTCATAAGCGATAGACGATTAAGTCGCCCTCAAGACGATACCAGTGCTCTTGGTAATCCTGCTAGCTTCTTTATTGCGCCAGGCGTGCCTGTAATCGACCCATTCGGTTGTGCAGAGTTTGGTGGTTTCCCTCAAATTCTCGCTCCAGAGGGTACTGTTCCTGGCTTAGACGTAGGCCTTTGTGGATTCGACTTCGGCCCATACTATTCTTATGTACCTGATGAGAGTCGTATTAACGCCTACACTCGAGCTGAGTATGAGTTCACCGACGATATTACATGGACAACGGAAATAGGCATGGCAAGAAACCGCGCAGAACGTGGTGGTGCACCGAGCTTTCCTATTCTTACCGCACCGGTAGTGCCAGATTACCATCCGCAAAACCCATTCGGTCGTTCAGTGGCTTTCTTTGGCCGAGCAGAGGGTAACGGTCAACCTGGTGATGCCGCCAATACTGAGTCGGATACATTCCGTTTTAGCACGAATCTACAGGGCGTCACCGACAGCGGATTCTGGGAAGTAAGTTACACCAGAGCCGTGAATGACTTCTTATTCTCGGTACCAGATGTGCTGAACACTGAGTTCCAGTTAGCGCTGCTTGGTTTCGGAGGTTCCGATTGTAACCCTGTAACCGGCACACCGGGTCAAGGAAGCTGTGAATTCTTTAATCCTTTTGCTACGTCTTACACTACGTCACCAAATTCTGACTACGTTATTAACTCTTTCACCGGCAGACAAGTTATCGACTCGAAGGCTGATTTAGAGGTGTTTGAAGCGTTTACGTCATTCGATACTTTCGAAATGGATGGTGGTTTTGCTGCGCTAGCGCTAGGTATACAGTACAGAGAAAACAGCTTGCGCCAAGACTATGACGAATTGTCGAATCAAGACAGCTTTACATTTGTAATAGGTAACCCCGATTTAGACGGTAGCCAAGATGTATGGGCTGCATTTGGTGAATTAGCATTGCCTATTAACGATGAATTAGATGTTCAGCTTGCAGTTCGCTATGAAGACTACGGGGGTAGCATTGGTAGTACTGTAGATCCTAAGCTAGCAGTGTCGTGGCGAGCATCGGAAGAGTTTTCGCTGCGCGGTTCAATATCGACATCGTTTAGAGCACCTACAGTGTTCTTAGCACAGGGCGGCGCGACGTCACTTCAGCAAGTCGTTGATCCAGTACAAGGCGCACAAGCTTTCGTAGCAGTGCGCACATCAGGTAATGCTGATCTCAAGCCTGAAGAGTCAACGGCATATAACATTGGTTTTTCTTACGAGCCGTTTAGAGACCTTTCTATCGAGGTTGATTATTGGAACTTTGAATTTGAAGATTTGATAATTCAAGAAAATGCACAAGCGTTATTAAATGCTGATCCAACAAACACTGACCGTATTGTTCGTGCAGGTGATCCGGTTTCTGGTCCAGTACTTCAAATTAACAACACTTACGTTAATGCGAGCTCACTGGAAACATCGGGCATCGATTTTGTTTCTAGTTATAAAATGGAAACAGAAATGGGGAACTTTACGCCAACAATTCAGGCAACGTATATTACCAAATACGATTTAAGTGATCCTCAAGCCGGAAGTATCGATGGTGCAGGGCGCCGTAACTTTAATAACATTGGTGTTTCGTCTCCTGAACTTCGAATGAACATTGGCTTGAATTGGCAGCATGATGTACATGCAGCGAATGTCTTCCTTCGTTATATTTCATCGTACGACGACGACCAAAACTGTGCTGATGGAACAGGTAACACAGCAGGCTGTGCTAATGGTTTCTATGAAATCGACAGTATGTTAACGGTAGATGCGCAGTACAACATCGACCTTGGCAGTGTGTTTGATACCGACCAAAGCTATGTGTTAACACTTGGTGGTATTAATTTGTTTGATGAAGAACCTCCACAGGTGTTTACAAACAGTGGTTTCGACTCAAAAGTGCACGACCCTCGTGGTCGTCAAATTTACGCAAGACTTGCAGTCGAGTTTTAAAACACCATAAAGCGTAAAAGCCGGCTGCTTAGCCGGCTTTTTTGTAAAGTAAATACTCCACCTTTATCGCACGTTTTTAGGTTTCATTCGTGATTTCAATTTTCTAATCTAAAAGACTTTCATTACAGTACACCTAATACAATAAGACTGACTGAATAGGATGAATGTATGCCTACAAAATTAAATGATGAAGCTGTGGATGTGAAGTTATCGCAACTCAATGAACTAGTAACCGACGAAAGCCTATGGGTAAGAGAAGGTGACGCGATAAAGAAAACATTTACGTTTAAAAGTTTTATAAGAGCGTTTGGTTGGATGTCTCAAATTGCGATATGGGCAGAGAAACTAAAACATCACCCAGAATGGTTCAATGTTTATAACCGTGTTGAAGTAAGACTTACCACTCATGATGTGGATGGACTGAGTGAGCTAGACTTCATGCTTGCTGAGAAAATGGAAAAGTTTCAGTAATTAGCCTGGTTAATTGACTGTAGAGTTCATTTTTTAACGCTGCTTGTGTTTATTTTGCACGTTTTGTTTAATAAACCCTCGAACAGTCAGAAAAATGAAATATTTATGACTGTGCCTATTGTGTTAGTAAAGTGCCTATGTATAATACGCACCACATTGAGGCGAGGCGCTGAAAAGCAAATCTTTCAATGATAATTTCTGGCGCGGGATGGAGCAGTCTGGTAGCTCGTCGGGCTCATAACCCGAAGGTCGTAGGTTCAAATCCTGCTCCCGCAACCACAGAAATTACACCAGTTTTCAAAGTGTGCAGCGCATGCTTTACCGTACAGACGCGGGATGGAGCAGTCTGGTAGCTCGTCGGGCTCATAACCCGAAGGTCGTAGGTTCAAATCCTGCTCCCGCAACCACATTTAAGCCCTTGCATATGCAAGGGCTTTTTTGTTTATCTTTTGTGTATCTTTAGGTAATACTTCTTTCTCTACCAGTTTCAAATACCACATCATTGTATGATGCCAGCGTTAATTATATGCTAACGTTATACTTTGACTGATTTTTCTCTATAAGGCGTAGCGTTCTATGTTGCTCCAGTATTTTACCGTAGACGATCCTTCACGCCTTATTAATGGTGAGTATTATCCCCCGTTAGTTTTACTCTCGCTTTTGGTAGCCATTTTTGCCTCTTTTATGGCATTTAATGTGGCAGGACAAGCCGCAGTTACAGAAGATAAAAGAAGAAAAAATATACTGTTGTGTACCGGAAGTTTGGCACTTGGTGGTGGCATTTGGTCTATGCACTTTCTGGGCATGACTGCTTTTGAGCTATGTTTACCGGTAAACTACAACTTTACCATTACAGCACTGTCAGCTGTTCCCGGCTGTGCAGCTGCTTGGGTGGCGTTGAACCTTTTAATTAGGCACCGAATAACGCCTTTAGAAATAGTGGTTGGCGGCATTCTTGTGGGTGCTGGAATTGGTACAATGCACTACACTGGCATGGTGGCAATGGAAATGGCACCTTTGCTACGTTACGACCTGCCTATATTTTTGCTGTCTATTGTCGTTGCCGTTGTACTTGCCATGCTGTCGCTTTGGATAAAGTTTGGTATTACAGCGGCATCTAAGTCAAAACGATTTCTTGGTAAAGATGTCATTGTGGCAAGTATTGTTATGGGGCTTGCCATTGCGGGCATGCATTACACAGGAATGGCTGCTGCTCGTTTTGTACTTCCTCCTGGCATGGAATTGTCAGATCAAACCTCGGATATATCCTTTTATCTAGCAATTTCGATTTCAGTTTTTACACTATTTATGATTGCGCTGGTGTTGGGCATAACCATCCTTTTCAAATATCGTGATGTTATGCTCCGCGCGGTTGAAAGTGAACGCATTCAAGCAGCAATTACCGATACGGCCGTGGATGCCATTCTAACGGTCGATAGCCGCGGAATTATTCGTACCGCTAACCCTGCAGTTGAAGCAATATACGGCTATACACAAGCCGAAATTATAGGTCGTCATGCGTCCTGCATAGTACCTGAGGAGCGCCGTCATTTATATGGCGATGATTTCTTTAACCAGCGTGTTGTGCCTACAGAACGAATTATTGGCACAGGGCGCGAGGTTGAAGTTTTACGAAAAGATGGTACTCGCATTCCTGCCCGTGTTGGCATTGGCTACACAGAAGTCGATGGAAAACCGGTATTTGTTTCTTTCGCGTCCGATCTTCGTAAACGCAAACAAATGGAAGATGCACTTCGTGAGAGCGAGGCGAAGTTCAGAAGTCTGATTGGGAATATTCCAGGTGCAGTTTATCGTTCGAAATGCAGCGACGGTTGGCCAATGATGTTTGTAAGTAACGCTATTGTTGATATTACTGGTTATCCAGCCGATGACTTTCAGTTCCCTGAACCAAAACGTTACTTTTCTGAACTATATCACCCAGACGACGCTGACTATTTAAACAATGTCGCCGAGTTTGACGGCAGCTTTTCTATTGAATACCGCATCATTGATAAGCACAAAAATACGCGTTGGCTGCTAGAGCAAGGCACGTGTATTTATGATGAAAATGGCGAGCGTTTGTACATCGACGGCTTCATCATGGACATTACCGAGCGCAGGCAGATGGAAGAGGAACTTAAGTCTGCTAAGGTGAGAGCCGAGGATGCTGCGGCTGCCCGAACTGCTTTCTTGGCTAATATGAGTCATGAAATAAGAACGCCGATGAACGCGATAATTGGTTTTAGTGATTTATTGCTTAATAGTGACTTAAACGCAGAGCAAACTTCACATTTAACCACGGTAAATAAATCTGCACGTTCATTGCTGCACATTCTTAATGACATTCTCGACAGTGCCAAGCTAGACAAAGGTAAACTAGATATTGATAAGCGTCCTTTCTGCCTCCGTGAAGAGTTGGATCTCGTGGTATCAACGTTTTGGTTGGAGGCAAAGCGCAAAGGTGTGCAGTTAGCGTTGACTGTTGAAGACGATGTAGCAAGAGGGGTATCTGGCGCACCAGAAAGACTTCGTCAAATTCTGAATAACCTTATTGGGAACGCGGTGAAATTTACCCATGAAGGTAGAGTTGCACTTTACGTCAAAAATTGCGCTCAAGGGGTCAGCTTTGAAATAAGTGATACGGGCATAGGTATGACCGAAGAGCAGGTCTCTAGAGTGTTTGACGCGTTCTCGCAAGCCGATGCTTCAATGAGCCGAAAGTACGGTGGCACAGGGTTAGGCACAACCATTTCAAAGCAATTAGTAGAGTTAATGGGCGGGGCAATTACTGTAAAGAGTGAAGAAGGAAAAGGCAGCACGTTCACCTTTACGCTTCCACTTGAAGAAGCAGAGATTCAACAAACAGACAGTTCATCAAGTGATAAAGCACTACCAACGTTTGATAAAGCACTTTCAATTCTTGTGGTAGACGATGTGCAGCAAAATGTAGAGCTGCTTGAATTACTTTTAAAACGAAATGGTCATGCAGTAGAAACCGCGCACGATGGTCAGCAAGCGTTAGATAAAATGCAGGAAGCGACATTTGATATTGTACTGATGGACTTACAAATGCCGAATGTTGATGGCTTAGAAGCGACTAGGCAGCGACGAATTTTTGAACGTCAAAATGGTCTTTCTGCAACACCTATTATTGCACTTACGGCAAGTGTACTTATTGAAGATAAGCAAGCTGCACAAGAAGCAGGGATGGAAGGTTTCGCAAACAAGCCAATAGACCTTCCCGTGCTTATGCAAGAGATGGCACGGGTGCTTGGAACACAGGTTTCTGCAAGTGAATCAACGCCTCAAGCTGCCAACATTAGTGATAGTTCATCGAATACTAACATTGATGAATCGGTGCTTAATATAAGCAAAGCGAGTGCTTTGTGGGGCAACGAGGCGTTAGTTTTTAAAGAGGTTGATAAATTTGCAGTAGAAGCCAGCGCAAAAGTCGATGAGATTACTTCCGCTGTTGCTAATGCAGATTGGGAGCGAGTAGGTTCGCTTGCACATGGTTTGAAAGGCGTGTCAGGTAACTTAAGTCTTGTCACGTTTTACGAGCTAAGTAAAACTGTTGAGTCGCAAGCAATAGCGGGTAGCGTTGATATTCAACTGGTAAATGAGTTAAGGCACGCTTTAAATGCTATTGATAAATTACTTCAAGCCTCGCCGTTGTATGCAGAGCAGTCAATTAATGACAGTATAGACAGTGGCTTATTATTGGAGCATCTTGAACTTGTTAAACAGCGCGTTCAACAGAATATGCTTGATGAAGAAGAATTAAACTACTTACGCCAATTTGATTCGCTAGAATATAAGGAAGAGCTAACGCTAATACTCAATGAACTGGATGACTTTGAGTTTGAGGTTGCATTAAAACGGATAACTGCGTTAATTGAGAAATTGAGATAAAACAGAGAATAGCATGTTAGACATTGAAATTAGCAAACCAACGCTGTTACTGGTAGACGATGAGCCGGTCAACCTTCGGGTGCTTAAACAGTTACTGGCCGCAGACTACCAGTTAATTTTCGCTAAAAGTGGTGAAGAGGCGCTGAAACTTGCTACTTCTCGCCAACCCAATCTCATATTGCTAGATATTATGATGCCTGGCATGACAGGGTTTGATGTATGCCGTCATCTCAAAGATGAAGCTTCAACAAAACATATCCCGGTAATCTTCGTTACGGCACTTAATGATGAACACGATGAAGCAGAGGGGTTTAACGTCGGCGCAGTAGACTACATCACGAAACCTATATCCTCTGCCATTGTGAAAGCCAGAGTAAAAACACACTTAAGTCTTGTACAGTCAGATGAACTGCTAGAAAGCCGGCTTCAGGTAGTGCAGCGTCTAGGGCGCGCTGCGGAATACAAAGACAATGAAACGGGCATGCATGTTATGCGTATGAGCCACTTTTCAAAGGTGCTTGCGCTTGCTTATGGTTTAACAGAAAAACAAGCAGAAATACTGCTTCATGCTGCGCCTATGCATGACATTGGCAAAATTGGCATTGCCGACAGCATTATGTTGAAGCCTGGGAAATTAACTGACGAAGAGTTTACAACCATGAAGGCCCACCCGGAAATAGGGGCTGAGATAATTGGTGATTGCGGTGATTCTTTGTTGTTGAAAGTGGCAAAGTCGGTGTCGTTAACACATCATGAAAAGTGGGATGGAACTGGCTATCCAAAAGGCTTAGCTGGGGAAGATATACCCATTGAAGGGCGTATTTGTGCAATTGCAGATGTTTTTGATGCATTAACAAGCAAGCGCCCTTATAAAGAGGCTTGGAGCATCGAGAAGACGGTAGACTTCCTTCAAAGTCAGAAGGGTAAGCACTTTGAGCCCAAGCTCGTCGATTTACTTATTGAAAACTTACCTCAGATTTTAGAGATAAAAGCCACCTTTAAGGATGAAGAGTAAACGCGTTTAGGCATATAGTATGCGTAATAGAATTGCGCTAACGGCTTTTCGCTGTTGCTTAATGTGTCGCCTGTAAGTATAATGTGCGCATTCGATGACGGGCGCGGGCTCCCTCAGTGTTTAGGAAAGTAACGCATTCGTCGAAAGCAAGCTATCACCACACGGTGGTTTCACCCATAGGCTTGCAACTGCCTTGTCGGCAGGTATGGGTTCAGAATTTTAATAAAAAGCCCCGCTAGTCCGGGGCTTTTTGTTGTATTAAAAAACCTGGAGTCAGCCTTGCTGAGCTAGGTGATGACAGGTGGGCTTTAGGCCCTTTTTTCGTTTTTGGAGGTTTGCATTGGCAAAACTTGAAGAGAAGCTAACCGAAATGCTTGAGCCCGGTGTAGAGGCGCTAGGCTTTGAACTGGTTGGCATCGAGTTTGTTAGAGCGGGGAAGCATTCTATTCTTCGCGTTTTTATTGATCATGAAAACGGTATTACCGTAGATGATTGTGCGGATGTGAGTCATCAGGTTAGTGCTATTTTGGACGTTGAAGATCCAATCAGCACTGAATATAACCTAGAAGTGTCGTCACCTGGAATGGACAGACCGCTTTTCAAAGAGAAGCACTACATCGAGTCTGTGGGTGAAGTAGTTCAAGTTCGTTTGTCTATGCCAATGGACGACAGACGTAATTTTAAAGGCAAAGTACTGGCATGCGAAAATGGCATGGTAAGTATTGAAGTGGATGGCCAGCAGTTCCAGTTAGCTGTGGCGAATATCGAAAAAGGTAACGTTGTTCCCACGTTCGATTAACGGAACAGCTCTGCTTTCATCGACGAAAGCAAAAGAGAGGCGA
>Ga0213840_1001598_pt1 | contig 17068 bp, 14 predicted proteins | sample SWPATP22_FD_160132 | JGI IMG/M metagenome (GOLD analysis project Ga0213840, IMG submission 160132) | Coastal seawater microbial communities from Marineland, Florida, United States - SWPA TP2 #2 | ecosystem: Environmental > Aquatic > Marine > Coastal | place: USA: Florida | collected 2016-08-14 | reverse complement strand
CCCGTGACTTAGCCTTATTACTTCGTGCAGGTGCGCTAATTGCGCCAATCCAAATTGTTGAAGAACGTACGGTTGGTCCAAGCTTAGGTAAAGAGAATATTGAGCTGGGCATGCAGGCCATTATTTTTGGTCTTGCTGCTGTTCTTGTCTTTATGCTTATTTACTACAAAGCATTTGGTGTTGTAGCCAACGTAGCTCTGGTAACAAACCTTGTAATGATTGTGGGCATTATGTCGATGATCCCGGGTGCTACGCTAACGCTTCCTGGTATGGCAGGTATTGTACTAACGGTTGGTATGGCCGTTGATGCGAATGTGCTTATTTTTGAGCGTATCCGTGAAGAGTTACGCGATGGACGTAGTCCTCAGCAGGCAATTCATCATGGCTACGACAGCGCATTTTCAACTATTTTGGATGCAAATATCACAACGTTTATTGCTGGCCTTATATTGTTTGCCGTTGGTACCGGCCCAATCAAAGGCTTCTCTATTACGCTTATGATTGGTATCGCTACCTCAATGTTTACCGCTATCTTAGTAACGCGCGTTATTGTTAACGCTGTGTGGGGTGGTAAACGCATAGACAAATTGGCGATTTAAGGAGCGTAACATGCAATTATTAAAACTTTCCGAAACCGTCAATTTCATGCGCCTTCGCATACCTGCGATGGTACTTTCTACTGTGCTAATTTTAGGCTCTATCGTGTCACTGGGCGTGAACAGCCTTAATTGGGGGCTAGATTTCACTGGCGGTACGTTAATCGAAGTGGGCTACGAAGATGCTGCAAACTTAGAAGCAATTCGTGTGCAGTTAAACGGCGCAAACTTTGAAGATGCCATTGTCCAAAACTTTGGTAGCAGCCAAGATGTGCTTATTCGAATTGCACCTCGTGATGGTATAAAAGCAGAAACCATTGGTGAGCAAGTGCTTGCAACGCTGCGTTCTGATGGCACTTCTGTTGACATGCGTCGTATTGAATTCGTAGGCCCGAATGTGGGCGAAGAGCTAACAGAGCAGGGCGGCCTAGCCATGCTAGTGGCGTTGCTGTGTATTCTTGTATACGTAGCAATGCGATTCGAGTGGCGCTTTGCGTTAGGCTCGGTGTCTGCACTTATCCACGACGTTATTCTTACTCTGGGTTTGTTCTCGGTATTGCAAATTGAATTCGATTTAACGGTACTTGCAGCGGTGCTTGCGGTTATTGGTTACTCGCTTAACGATACCATTGTTGTTTCTGACCGTATCCGTGAAAACTTCCGTAAAATTCGAAAAGGCGAGCCCGTTGAGATCATCAATATCTCTCTTACTCAAACCTTGAACCGTACCATAATCACTTCACTTACCACTGTGCTTGTGTTGGTAGCATTGTTCTTTAAAGGTGGCGCGCTAATTCATGGTTTTGCTACTGCACTGTTGTTTGGTGTAGTAGTAGGTACTTACTCGTCTGTTTACATTGCAAGTTCTGTTGCGCTGGCGTTAGGTATCAGTAAAGAAGACTTGATGCCTCCACAGGTTGAAAAAGAAGGCGCCGACTTAGATCCAATGCCTTAAGCATTTTCTATGTAGTCGCAATGAAATATTAAAAGCCGCACCTAGTGCGGCTTTTTTGTAATTAAAAAACGGATATTTAAGCAACTTAATAGAATATTTTAACAAACTGTAGTGTAGAATCTTGCGGCATAAAAATAGAACAAACTGTTGTTGATTTGGCTGTCGTGCTTTTATTCTATCGATAACAAATTCAGCAATTACTTTGTGCGTAAGAAGCTGTTGGAAAAAGAATGCATTTTATAAACGGACTAGATAGGAAGTGGTTCGAGGAGAAACTCGAATTAAGCCATGGAAACCATAAGCCTCTGTTGTCGATGGAAGGGTTGCGAGGCGTAGCTGTATTTCTGGTCTTCTTAGTACATTACAGTTCCCTAGTTAACCCGTGGATTAGTGGGCAAGCGTTACATGTATCGGATTTTGTTCATAGTCTAGGGAACATAGGTGTCGACTTATTTTTTGTCCTTAGTGGCTACCTTATTTATGGAACGGTAATTAGTAAACCTACGTTTGCTCCGGTAGGTTATGCCAAACGAAGAATTCAACGTATCTACCCAACATTTTTATTTGTGCTTGCGCTATACCTAATTCTTTCATTTGTTTTCCCGAGCGAAAGCAAGCTTCCACACGGGTTAACAAACTCTGCTGTTTATATCGTTCAAAACGCATTGCTATTACCGGGAATTTTCAACATAACCCCGATTATCACGGTAGCATGGTCGCTAAGCTATGAAGTGTTTTACTACATTCTTATCCCAATTCTTATTCCGTTATTTAGGCTTAGAGCATGGACCTCCAATCAACGCATAGTGTTTTGGGGAATTGTGTCTGTGCTGGCTTTCATGATATGGCAGTTAGAGGGCGGGCCTATTCGCCTAGTGATGTTTGTATCTGGTATTATTTTGTTTGAGCTACATCGAAACAAACAAGTGTCGATATCCAAATATGGAACAAGAATGCTACTAGTAGCGTTGGCCATTTTTGGATTAAGAACAGTCTTTACATACAGTTTTGCACTGTCTTTGATGGCAGTTTATGTGCTTTTTCTGTTTATGTGTTTGTGTGCATTTAACAGTGAATCGTTTCTTCATAAGTGGCTCATCTTTACACCTTTGAGGTGGTTAGGAAATATGAGTTATTCCTATTACCTATTTCATGGTATTACGCTTAAGTTTTGCTTCCTCGTAATAGGCTTAGTTTTTCCACCTGCCATGGATAATACGCATTTATATTTCTGGCTTTGGATTCCTTTATTCATCGCAACACTTTGTACTTCGTTTGTGCTTTTTGTCGTGATAGAAAGGCCACTATCTCTCGCTGTGAAAAATAAATAAGCTTCAATCTGGTTCGCTGGTTAGTCTATTTGTCTTTTTTATTACAAAGCCAGTCTATATCGGCGCGACATTTTCACTGTGTTGCCTGATATCAGTGTAATTATTCCGTCGCCGCTATCTTGCAGTTCAATGTTATCAATTTGGTTAAGGTTTACTGCGAAAGAGCGATGAACCCGCTCAATAGGGAGATGCTTATTGTCGTTAAGAAATGCGGTTAAGGTGGTGCGCATAGGAAAGACATCGTTATTTATGTACAAGTTAACGTAGTTGCCCGAAGACGCTGCCCAAGTAATGTCTTTTTTCTTTATAAGAAACTCTTTGCCTAGTTTTTTCACTAGTAGAAGATCTTTCGGAGTATCACTGTTTTGATTCGCTTTTTGTCCTGCTTCGACTCGCTTTTTTGGATTATTTAACTCAATGTCTGTTGCGTTTCCCAACCATTGAGTTACCACATATCGATAGCAGACTATCGCCACAACAAAAAATACAAACGACCACACATCTTTTTGCATTTCATACGTTAATTCAAATAGCCATTGTTGAGGTGTAGTGGCGAAGTTGTATTGCGCGTTATTGAAAGCATAAATGATAGAACGAAAAGCCACCATTAAACCGATGTGAGCAAAACCGAACAACAATGCAAAACCGCAATACAGCGCCACGCTTCTTAGTTGATTCTCCCAGTTCCATGGAAACAAACGTAATAAAAGCGCGAGCACAAGAACAACTAAGAAACTGCTAAAGGCACTGGTCATTTCCCAAACATAGGGCTCCCACGTTAAGAAAGGCAGCGGTGCCTGTCTCATGCCTTCCATTAAAACAGTATTAGCATTAATTAAACCGCTGATCAAAAAATAGAGAAAAAGCAGTGCGATCGTTACGGCTGTTTGATGTTGCTGGTATATATCTTTTATGTACGCTTTTTTATTCATCCGCTTATCACTTATTCCCACCGTCCGTCACAGTTCTTATGCTTTTCAGTGTGTTAGGCGTTAATTTGATTAGAGCAGGTTTGCACATTATTTGAAACAGTGAGTTTTAGCAGTGAGCGAGAATAATCATTGGGTACGTACCACAATCTCGAGTAACGATAAATCGTTTTCAAAGCAAGAAAGAGTTGTAGCACTCGATTATCTAAGGGTTATAGCTGTTATCGTTCTGTTTTTCTTTCACCTTGGCATGATTTGGGTTCCTGAGTGGGAATTTCATTTTAAACAGTCCTTTAATGGCGACTGGCTGCAAAACGTATTGATGCTGACGTCACCCTGGAGAATGGGATTGTTGTGGTTTATAGCGGGGGCGTCATTGAATGCGATGCAGCAAAAAAAAGGGCTTTTGTTTCTTATCACCCGTCGAAGCAACACAGTGTTGCTGCCCTTGTTAATAGGTATCTATTTTGTTGTACCTATTCAGTTATTTGTTGAGATGACACAGAAACAGGCTACTTCCGTTTCGTTTTTAGCGTTTTTAGGGCAGTTTTACTTTGGCGGCGATGTAACTGACAGCCAATTTTTTACAGGTTTTGAGTCGGGTATTTGGCATCACATAGATGTAAACCATCTATGGTTTCTTCGATCGCTTTGGCGGTTCACGTTGGTGCTAGTTTTACTATTGTCGCTGTTTCATTCGGTACTTAGCGTAATAAAGCGTAGCTATGGCCACTTTAACGTTTACTGGTTCACCGGCTTAATACTGCTATCTCTACTCTCCATGTATATCGAGAACAGTGATGACAAGCGAGATTTTTATGGTTTTATATGCTTGCTTTGTGGATATTGCTTTGGGTTGTCGGCGAGTTTTTGGAAATGGTTACATAAGTATACCAAACCATTACTACTAGGAAGTGTAGTTTTAACGTTGTTTTATGAGGTAGGCTTTACCCTTTCGAGTAGTGTGCTAGATAACGACGTATTAGGCGATTGCGCAAGGTTAGCCTACTACAACGCGAAAATAGTGGCTTTATTTGCTGTACTAGCGTTAGCTCATCGTACATTCACAAAGCCAAATGTTTATATTCAAAAAGCAAACGGCTATGTGTTTCCTTTCTACGTGATACATCAAAGTGTGCTTATTGCCGTCGCGTTTTGGTTCAGCTGCGTTTTTCTCTGGCCGAGTGTTGCCATGTTCTTCACAGGACTTATAAGTTTGATTATTTGTATTGTCATTCTCGGGCTTTGCAAATATGGCGTTGTTTTTGGTGTCTTATTGGGGAAGCGTGCACCGCAGAGTCACTGGTCTCAAAGTAAAAACGCTCAAATTGTTATCGGTGTGATAACACTTCCGTTGGCATTACGTTTAATTGGGTTTTGAATAAGAAAAAGGCGCGGGTATTTGAATACCTGCGCCTTCCTCGTTTTGTTTGTTCGTGTGGTGTATTTAGCGCTACACCAAGCGCTTTTACCTATTTAAGGTGCTTAGCCCTATTTTAGATGTTTAGCCTTATTTAAGGTGCTTAGCCCTATTTTAGATGTTTAGCCTTATTTAAGGTGCTTCACCAAGCCCTGAACAACCTTAACGCTGCCGGCAACAATTTCGCCTTTGTTAAGAGGGTCGTTGCCGCCTTTAAAGTCTGTTACCAAGCCACCAGCTTCGCGAACAATAAGTTCACCTGCTGCGATGTCCCAAGACTTAATGCCACGCTCCCAGTAACCATCGTGTCGGCCGGCTGCTACGTACGCTAGGTCTAACGCTGCGCTACCGCCGCGACGAATATCACCCACTTCGTGGAAGATTTTGTTTAGGCTTAGTGCGTATTCACCAAACTGCGATTTGTTTTTAAACGGAAGACCCGTAGCGATAATGGTTTCAGTAAGCTCACGTGGTTTAGACGCGCGAATGCGGTAGCCGTTTAACTGCGCACCTTGGCCACGGCTAGCGGTAAATAGTTCGCTACGGATAGGGTCGAACACAACCGCTTGATCTAAACGGCCTTTGTGTAAAAGTGCAATTGAAACGGCAAAATGAGGAATGCCTTTAACAAAATTGGTGGTGCCGTCTAGCGGGTCGATAATCCACTGATAGTCGGTTTCTTTACCGTGTATCTCACCCATTTCTTCCCCAAGGAAGCAATGCTCTGGGTATGATTGCTGAATTTTATAAACAATTGCTTGTTCTGCTTCTTTATCAACTTGTGTAACGAAATCGTTCAAGCCCTTAGACTCAGTTGCAACTTCATTATGTTTTTCAAAACCACGAACAATAACTGTTCCAGCCGCACGCGCAGCGCGCACCGCAATATTCAGCATAGGATGCATAGATAAACCACCAATTGTAAAAGACCAATGAAACAAACTAGCTGTACAAAAAATAGCTAGTTGTTTTCGAAAACGGGCGGAGTCTACCAGAATCATACTGTGATGCAAATGAATTTGGTCGTATTGAAACCAGGGCTTTCACAAAGGCGTTGTGAATAGCCATCTATACCGCCGCTGTGATAAACTTAAGCGCATTAGAAATTGCCTGATAAGCAGCGTGTTGTTTCACAACAACATCTTTATCAAGCGCAATAAAGATTATTCTTAGGTATACAAAACATGCTCGAAAACATTCGTATTATATTAGTTAACACGTCTCATACCGGAAACATAGGTTCAACCGCTCGTGCTATGAAAACGATGGGGTTAAGCAGCCTTTACTTAGTTGATCCTGTTAACGAACCTGATGGACAGGCGAGTGCTTTGGCGGCAGGTGCTGGCGATGTTTTAGCGAATGCGAAAATAGTAAGTACGTTAGAAGAAGCAGTGAAAGATTGCGGCCTAGTTGTTGGCACATCAGCACGGTCTCGCACGCATTCTTGGCCAATGCTTGGGCCTCGTGATTGTGGTGAAAAACTAGTGCAAGAAGTGGAAAAATATCCTGTTGCATTAGTATTTGGACGTGAAAACAGCGGGCTTACGAACGAAGAGCTTCAGCAATGCCACTTTCATATGTGTATTCCGGCCAACCCTGAATATAGCTCATTAAATTTGGCGGCAGCGGTTCAAACACTGTGTTACGAAATAAGAATGGCGTATTTAAATCGCGAAACGTATCCAAGTTTTGAAGAAGAATACCCGCTTAATGAAGACCTAGAGCGCTTTTATGTGCACCTTGAGACCACGCTAGAAAAGACGTCTTTTATTCGTAAAAGTCACCCTGGCGTGGTAATGACCAAGCTTCGCCGCCTGTTTAATCGAGCGCGCCCTGAATCACAAGAATTAAACATCTTACGTGGTATTTTGGCGTCTATCGACAAGTCGGTAAAGGCAAACGCAGCCCAAGCTGCTAGCGTCGAAGCTGACGCTGAGATTAATAAAGAGTAAGCATTATGTTTGCCCGTATAAAAGACGATATCCAAGGTGTGTTCCATCGTGACCCCGCGGCACGAAATACCTTTGAGGTGCTAACCAACTACCCAGGTTTACACGCAGTTTGGCTACATAGAGTGAGTCATAAACTGTGGAAGGCTAATTGGAAATGGTTAGCAAGAACTTTGTCTACGTTTAGTCGTTGGCTAACAGGCATTGAAATTCATCCTGGGGCAACACTGGGGAATCGAGTTTTTATCGACCATGGCATGGGGGTGGTAATTGGTGAGACTGCTGAAATAGGAGATGATGTAACGCTTTATCACGGCGTTACGCTAGGAGGCACTAGCTGGAAAGCGGGAAAGCGTCACCCAACACTTAAAAAAGGTGCCGTTGTGGGAGCTGGCGCAAAAGTGCTAGGGCCTATTATTATTGGTGAAAATGCGAAAGTTGGATCTAATTCTGTCGTGGTGAAAGACATCCCTGATGGTGCTACCGCTGTTGGCATCCCAGGTCGTATTATTATTTCCAAGCAACATGACGCAAATGCCACCGTTAACCCCCAACGAGACAAAATTGCGCAAAAATATGGGTTCGACGCCTATGCCGTGGCGCCAGATAACCCTGATCCTGTGGCCAATGCAATGGGCATCATGCTGGAACACATGCACCAAATGGACACCAAAGTTGAAGAAATGTGTAAGGTTATTCAATCCTTAGGTGGTGAAGTGTGCACAGAGAACCTACATAATATAAGCGCTGAAGACTTCGCTAACACAGGTATCGATTTAGCGAACGCACAAAAACAAGAACAAGCGCATTCTTCGTTCGATCCGGCAATTTAAAATCAGTAGCAAGTATTATAAACAAGCTCAGTTATAACTGGGCTTTTTGGGTTTGAAATATTCGTTTTTCCAATCAAAATAATTTCGTGTTATCGCTTTACTTGATGTTTTATTAGAAGAAGTTTATGGTTGATTTTTGTTCGCTTGACCCATTGGAGTAGGGATAAAGCGAAACGCTTATAAATCGCCTACTTATAGAAAAGGAACTTCAATGAGAAACATCATTTCACTTGCTCTCATCTCTCTGTTTATCCAGCAGTCAGCAAACGGTGCTGTAATATCGTCATACTCTGGAAGCAGTGTATCTGTTCATAAATGCTCCGGTGTAAACGCAGAATATATCGAACAAAACCAACAAAAAATTATCGATTTTGCTCGTGAACTAAATTACCAAAACGCGTGTGAACAATCGTCATACGAAAATGGAGCGGAGCAAGAACGTTTTGCAAAGCAGTTTGATGGACAAAGCGCCACAACGTCACTTTATGATGCGGTTTATTCAGAAAGTGAACTACAAAATACTGTTTTGTCGTTACCAGAAATCCATATGCTAGCAAGCAGCAACCAGGGAAATATGAGCATTGCACGAAGCTTTGCTGTGCAGGGCTTTTTATGGACTGGCGAAGATACAACTTTGTCGTTTGATGCAGACTTAGATTACACAATAAGTGAAGATCAGTACGATGAATATGGGAATAGAGTTGTTGGGGCATATTACGAATCAGTTATTGCTGCTAGCTCAAGTATTACACTTTCCACCGCCGACAATGATATATACCCGCTGAACTTTGATGAGGGTAGTTTGCTAGGTGGTCAGTTCTATTCATCGGATAATGCAGAATTAGCAGGGCAAGCTCGATATGATGAAATTCAGCTGGGCTTTCGTTTTGATGTTAAGAAAGACAGTGTGTTCTATCTTTTTGGGCGTGCAACGGCTTACGGTTGGAACGGCGGTTTTGTCGATTCATTGAATACGCTTACCACCACTCTACGAATTACGGGAAAAACGTTTGAAGAAAGTAATTCAATCCTGAGCACATCTATAGCCCTACTTGAGCCTACTTCTGTGCCGTCACCTTCAACTTTCCTTTTGTTCATATTAACGTTTATCGGTTTGGTAATAAGAACTAAACGAATACAAAGAAACAAATAACGGCCTATCTATGCTTTTTGGAATACTACAAATTCTCCCCGTAATTCTATGTGCTTCTTATGAATGTGAGGTTGGTGCAGATGAAACACCATATGTAGAAGAAACAATTCATGTACAAAGCGAAACTCACCAAGCCGAATTCTTCTTTGAACAGGCTCGGATACATGAATTGGGTGAAGGAGTACCTCAGGATTATGTGAAAGCAAAAGGTTTTCACGAAAAGGCAGCATCTTGGGGTTCAATTAAGTCAATTTCTAGACTGGGGTCTTTATATTATTGGGGAAAGGGAGTTGAGAAAGACAGTGCCAAGGCGATTTCTTTTTGGAAAGAAGCGGCTGCAGCAGGAAACGAATACTCGCTGTTTTACATGGGAGACATGAATCGCCTAGGTGTAGAGGGAGAGATAAATATAGACCGGGCACTAGAGTATTACCTTGCATCTTTTGAGCAAGGTTATGAGCCTGCTATTTGTCAGTATGGTGACCTTATGTCAAGACGGGACCCTGATGATGTGCTGCGAATAGTAGAGCTTATGGAAAATGCTGCACTAAATGGGGAAGCACTTTGTATTCGTGCTATTTCATGGTTACTTTATGAAGGATTTGATAAACATAGCGATGCTGAAAAGCTTTTACATTGGGTTAACTACGGAGTAAGCCGCGATAACGCGGAAGCGACATATGTAAAAGCGTTAATTTATGATTTCAACAAAACGAGTATTGATGCCAATCCTGAAATCGCTAAGCAGTATTATCTAAAAGCAGCAGAGTTAGGCAAAGGCGCTGCATATACCAATGTCGGCGTTATGTATGAAGAAGGAAAGTTCGGTCATGAAGATCCCATTTCTGCTAAATACTATTATGAGTTGGCGATAGAGACTGGAGACATCGCGGGCTATAACAACCTGGGAAACTTCTATAATCTCGGTGTAGGCAAAGAAAAGAACTATCAAAAAGCAATCGAGCTATACGAAATAGCGACGAAAAAAGGAAGTTCACATGCGTTCAGTAACCTTGGAGGCATGTATGCATATGGTAAAGGAGTTAAAGTCGATGCTTATAAAGCTGAGTCACTTTACAAACAATCGATTGAATTGGGGTTCGAGAAAGCAAAGATATTTCTCGCTGACTTATATCTAAGGCAAGAGCTACCGCTCTTCAACAGAGCACTAGCGTTAGATTATCTATATGAGGCAATACAAGATGGTGAAGAGCTTGCACTTGAAAGGTTAGCCGAACAATTCAAAGATGAAGAACGTAAGTGGTTTGTTGCATCTGAGGGAGATGCTCAAATAGCTTTCGATTTAGCAGCTCATTACGTAGAGGCGGACAACATTGCAGAGGCATGTAACTGGTATCTTGTGGCCTTCGAGCGAAAGCATGATGAAGCCTATCTTGATTTACTCGACTGTGTAAAAGATAACAAGCTGGCAAATTCCCCTTTTACTGATCATCTAGAAGTTGCTGCACAGTGGGCAGAACACCAAGGGTGGGATGCAGACTCGCTTATTGGTGAGCTTTTCTATTATGGCATCAGCGTCACCACCGATAAGTTAAAGGCGGCAGAATATTTTCACGCTGCTCATCAAAACTCGGGTGACTCTATTGCACAATACAAATTAGGCGTGATGTACCTAGAAGGCGATGGCGTATCCAAAGATGAAGCCACGGGGCGTAAGTTTCTTGAATTATCCAGCGAGCAAGGGGTAAGCGCTGCTTTTAAACAATTGAGCGAAATTTACCGTAAGGGTAAAGGTGTTCCTGTGGATCTTACCAAAGCATTTGCATACGCGAAAACAGGCGCTGAATATGTCGACGATATTGATGCAACGTATCAATACGCAGAAATGCTGCTTAACGGCGAAGGGACGGAAAAAAACATAGCGCTTGCAATAGATTGGTTTGATAGAGCAATTCAATTAGGCCACTGCAAAGCACAATGCGCCCTGGGCAACGTACTGGCCGAGTTCCCACAAAATCAAGAACATAAATCAAGAGCAGTGCAGCTACAGGAATTTTGCACCATCAAAAAACCTAAATGTGCCAATAATACCTGACTAAAACACTAGGTCTTATACTTGACCATTTTAGTCGGGTATGTGAAAATTCCCGCATCAAAAACGGCGGGAGAATTCAATGAAACTCACTTCTAAAGGGCGCTATGCAGTAACTGCGATGCTTGATGTAGCTTTGCATTCCAAGCGTGGTCCAGTGCCTCTTGCCGACATATCAGAACGACAAGAAATTTCACTTTCCTATTTAGAACAGCTTTTTTCTCGTTTACGCAAAGAGCAGCTAGTTGATAGCGTGAGAGGACCTGGCGGAGGCTATCTGTTGGGGCGAGATGCATGTGACATTGCTATTGGCGAAGTTATTCGTGCGGTTGATGAGTCGATTGACGCTACGCGCTGCCAAGGTCAGGCCGACTGTCAAGGCGGCGATCGCTGCCTAACGCACAGTTTATGGCAAGACCTAAGCGACCGTATTTCAGTATTTTTAAATTCAATTACGTTGGGTGAGCTAATGGCAAAACGCGATGTTCAAGAAGTGGCGGGTCGCCAAGACAGTGCCACATCGCTTCGCAACATTGCCAACGACATCGAAGTAAGCATTCAACTTTAAATAGGTATTGAGTAACGCATGGCTTTATCAACACCCATTTACCTTGATTACGCTGCCACTACACCGGTAGACCCTGCGGTTGCAGAGGCAATGGCAAAGTGTTTAACCCTAGACGGTAATTTTGGTAATCCTGCTTCTCGCAGCTACCGTTTTGGCTGGATGGCCGAAGAGGCTGTAGATGTAGCGCGCAACAATATTAGTGATGCATTGAATTGCGACCCTCGCGAAATTGTTTTCACGTCAGGCGCCACTGAATCAAATAACCTTGCTATAAAAGGCGTAGCTGAAGGATATGCCGGTAAAGGTAAGCATATCATTACGGTTAACACCGAACACAAGGCGGTTCTGGATACGTGCGAATACCTTGAAGATCAGGGCTTTGAGGTAACCTATCTAGCAGCGCAGCAAGACGGCCTAATTAATCTAAACGATTTAAAAAATGCCATCCGCGAAGACACTATTTTAGTGTCGATCATGCACGTGAACAATGAGCTAGGTGTAATTCAAGATATTCAAGCCATTGGTGAAACATGTCGCGAAAAAGGCATATTGTTTCATGTGGATGGCGCGCAGAGCGTGGGTAAAATTGCAATAGACCTTTCAGAGCTACCGGTTGATTTACTGTCTATTTCAGCACATAAGATGTATGGCCCTAAAGGCATGGGCGCGTTATACGTTAGAAGACGCCCGAAAATAAATTTAGTTTCTCAAATTCACGGCGGCGGTCATGAGCGCGGTATGCGTTCAGGCACTCTAGCTACCCATCAAATAGTTGGTTTGGGTGAAGCGATATCGGTAGCAACAGCAAACCTTGAACAGGAAAGTAAGCGCATTTTGGCGCTTAGAGAATTGCTGTGGAAAGGATTGCAGCAGATAGGCGATGTTTATTTAAACGGCCATGAAACGCAGCGTATCCCGGGCATTTTGAACGTGAGCTTTGCCGGTGTGGATGGCGAAAGCTTAATGATGGGGCTTAACGATATTGCGGTGTCTTCTGGCTCTGCGTGCACATCGGCAAGCCTTGAACCTTCCTATGTTCTAAAAGCAATTGGCCGTAGTAACGAACTTGCTCACGCGGGTATTCGTTTTAGTGTAGGTCGATTTACAACCCAAGAAGACGTTGAATACGTAATTAATAAAGTGGCAGACGTAACAACGCGATTAAGAGGCATAGTAAGTGCCTAAGAACAGCAAAAATGCGCAACTAGCGTATTAACAAAAACTTAAGCTAAGCGGCTAGAAATATACTGCTGAATATTTGAGTGAAATAGTCAGGTATTATATACTACCGCACCAAAATTTTAGGCTGCTCATATTGTGGCGAGAGGTTTGTTGGCTTTTTTCTTAAGAAGTATCGATAAGAAAGAAGTGTTTCAAAGGAACAAACCCAGTAATCACCAAGACCGTGGGATGATTACTGTGCTAACTCTCTAGCAAACGCACGAAATAAATGGCAGCAAATGCAGGCAAACAAGTGAGATCCCAACATGAGTGAACAGATCGAACAGGCGTTAGAAAGAAAGTACGAAGCCGGTTTCTACTCTGAAATCGAGTCGGAAACGTTTGAAAGCGGCCTGGACGAGTCGGTTATCCGCCGCATATCAGCAATGAAAAACGAGCCTGAATGGATGCTTGAATGGCGTTTGAAGTCGTACCATGCATGGCTAGAAATGGAAGAGCCAGACTGGGCGCATGTCGATTATCCAAAAATAGACTATCAGGCCATTTCTTATTACTCGGCACCAAAGAGTATGAAAGACAAGCCTAAGTCGCTTGATGAAGTTGACCCTGAGCTACTTCGTACCTATGAGAAGCTGGGTATTCCATTGCACGAGCAAGAAATGCTAGCCGGTGTTGCGGTAGATGCGGTTTTCGACTCGGTATCTGTTGTTACTACATTCCGTGAAAAGCTTGAAGAAGCTGGCGTTATTTTCTGCCCAATCTCAGAAGCACTTCAAAAGTATCCTGACCTTGTAAAGAAATACATAGGCTCAGTGGTACCGCGTACAGATAACTATTTTGCGGCGCTTAACAGTGCAGTATTTACCGATGGTTCATTCGTTTACATTCCGAAAGGCACACGCTGCCCAATGGAGCTTTCTACATACTTCCGCATTAACGAAATGAACACCGGTCAGTTCGAGCGTACGTTAATTGTTGCCGATGAAGGCAGCTACGTAAGCTACCTTGAAGGTTGTACCGCACCTCAGCGCGATGAAAACCAGCTGCACGCGGCCGTGGTTGAACTAGTGGCAATGGACGACGCGCAAATCAAATACTCAACGGTACAAAACTGGTACCCGGGTGACGAGAACGGTAAAGGCGGTATCTACAATTTCGTAACCAAGCGTGGTGTAGCGCATACCAATGCCAAAATTTCGTGGACGCAGGTTGAGACAGGTTCTGCGGTAACGTGGAAGTATCCAAGCTGTGTGCTTAAAGGCGATAACAGTGTAGGTGAGTTCTACTCAGTAGCGCTTACCCGTGGTCGTCAGCAGGCCGATACTGGTACTAAGATGATCCACGTAGGTAAAAACACCAAGTCGACCATCATCTCTAAAGGTATATCAGCGGGTAACAGTAACAATGCCTATCGCGGTTTGGTTCAAATGGGCCCTCGCGCAGACGGTGCACGTAACTTTACCGAGTGTGACTCGCTACTTATCGGTGATAAATGTGGCGCGCACACATTCCCGTATATCGAAAGCCGCAATCCTTCAGCCATTGTTGAGCACGAAGCAACAACATCGAAGGTGAGTGACGAACAATTATTCCTGTGTCAGCAGCGTGGCTTAGACACAGAAAAGGCCGTTTCTATGATTGTTAACGGTTTCTGTAAAGAAGTATTCAAAGAGCTACCAATGGAATTTGCCGTAGAAGCCGGCAAACTGCTCGAAATTAGTCTTGAAGGTTCAGTGGGGTAATCAATGCTTAGTATCAAGAATTTACATGCCAGCGTGGAAGAAAAGAACATCATTAAGGGTCTTAACCTTGAAGTTAAACCCGGTGAAGTACACGCTATCATGGGCCCCAATGGTGCCGGTAAAAGTACATTAGGTTACGTGCTTTCTGGCCGCGACGGCTATGAAGTTAGCGAAGGTGAAGCGTCATTAAATGGTAAAGACCTTTTAGAGCTTGAAGTTGAAGAGCGTGCTCGCGAAGGCCTTTTCCTTGCTTTCCAATACCCGGTAGAAATTCCTGGTGTTAGCAATATGGAATTCATGAAAGAGTCAGTTAATGCTATGCGCGAGCAGCGCGGTGAAGAGCCATTAACTGCTGCTGAATTCCTAAAGAAAGCAAAAGAAGCGTGCAAGCAAGTACAGCTTCCATTGGATTTCTTAAAGCGTGGTGTTAACGAAGGCTTCTCTGGTGGTGAGAAAAAGCGTAATGAAATCATGCAAATGATTTTGCTAGAGCCAAAGCTGTGTATTCTTGATGAATCAGACTCTGGTCTTGACGTTGACGCGCTACAAGTGGTTGCAGATGGTGTAAACAGTCAGCGCGACGGCGAGCGCAGCTTTATTGTTGTTACTCACTATCAGCGACTTCTAGACTACATTAAGCCTGACTTTGTACACATTCTAGCTGACGGCAAAATTGTAAAAAGCGGTGACGCATCACTTGCACTTGAAGTTGAGAAGAGCGGTTACGCTTTCCTAGGTAAAGGTTACGAGGAGGCTGAAGCATGAGTCAATGGCTAGAACAGGTCATTGATGCGGCGCAAATCTCCGATTACCTAGCGCCCGTGCGTCAGCAGGCCTTAGACAAGTTAAAAGCCAATGGTTGGCCAGCTCGTAGAAACGAAAGCTGGCGTTTTACACCACTAACACCTGTTGAAAAGCGTGAAGCAAAGCAAGCAGTTGAAGCAAACAGTTTGCCGGTACCAGCTATTGATAACCTTAACGCTATCGACCTTGTATTTGTAGACGGTGTTTTGGTCACTCAGGTTAATACCCTAGACGTTCCAGCCGGCATGACCATTACATCATTAAACAGCGATGACGCTGCTACCCAACAAGCCATTAGCAGCGTATACGGTCAGGTTAAGCCTACACATCATATGTTTGGCCTAGTGAACGATGCATTATGCCAACACGGTATCTTCATTAATGTAGAAGCAGGCGCGAAAATTGACACGCCAGTTCGCATTGTGAATATGGCCTCGCAGAATGTCGACGCTCACACACGTGTGGTGGTGAAAGTAGCAGAAGGCGCAAGCGCCACAGTTATCGAGCAAGGTTTTGGTGACACTGAAAGCCTAACTACTGCTTTTGCTGAATACGACTTGGCTGATGATGCGCATCTTGAGCACTATCGTTTTGCTATGTTTACTGGTAAAGCAAAACAGTTAGGTGGTAGCCACTTTAAACTACATAACCGTACCACGCTAAACAGCACCATGGTAGGTTATGGTAGTGAACTTTCGCGTTTAGACGTAGATATTCATCACGCTGGCGAGTTTGCCGATGCGAAAATGAACGCCATTTATCTTCTGGCAGAAGGCGAGCTATTCGACCTTCACTCAACCATTGAGCACGCAATGCCAAATGGTACGACAGAAGAAAACGCTCGCGGTATCGTGGGTGATAAAGCGCGTGCGGTATTTAACGGTCGTATTCACATCCAGCGCGATGCGCAAAAGACATTGGCCGAGCTTAACAACCGTAACCTGTTGCTATCTCGCCGAGGCGTTATCAATACCAAGCCAGAGCTTGAGATTTATGCCGACGATGTAAAATGTGCCCACGGTGCAACAGTGGCAGAAATTGAAGAAGAAGCCTTGTATTACTTGCTAGCTCGCGGTGTTTCTCGCAGCAAGGCATTGGTAATGCTTAACTTTGGCTTTATTCAAGAGCTTATTAACGATGTGCCAAATACGGCAGTGCGTGAATGGTTGGCCCCAATCTTAAGTGAGCGTTTCTCTCAGATGGAGGTGAAATGAGCTTAGACGTTGCAGCACTTCGTGCCCAGTTTCCTATTTTATCTAAAACGGTAGACGGCAAGCCGCTGGTATACCTAGATAATGCAGCAACCACACAAAAGCCTCAGGCTGTGATTGATGCGCTTATGGATTTTTACACGGGCACCAATGCAAACGTGCACCGCGGTGCGCACCATTTGTCTGATGAGGCAACGCGCCGCTATGAAAATGCACGTAGCAGCGTAGCGAGTTTCATTAATGCAAGCGCTCGAGAAGAAGTTATTTGGACGTCAGGCACTACAGAAGCCATCAATATTGTGGCTAATGGCCTTGGTCAGCTTTTAAGTGAAGGCGACGAGG
>Ga0213840_1001588_pt1 | contig 17135 bp, 11 predicted proteins | sample SWPATP22_FD_160132 | JGI IMG/M metagenome (GOLD analysis project Ga0213840, IMG submission 160132) | Coastal seawater microbial communities from Marineland, Florida, United States - SWPA TP2 #2 | ecosystem: Environmental > Aquatic > Marine > Coastal | place: USA: Florida | collected 2016-08-14 | reverse complement strand
TAACGCATTAAGCTTCCCGCCTGGGGAGTACGGTCGCAAGATTAAAACTCAAAGGAATTGACGGGGGCCCGCACAAGCGGTGGAGCATGTGGTTTAATTCGAAGCAACGCGCAGAACCTTACCAGCCCTTGACATCCCGGTCGCGGTTTCCAGAGATGGATTCCTTCAGTTCGGCTGGACCGGTGACAGGTGCTGCATGGCTGTCGTCAGCTCGTGTCGTGAGATGTTGGGTTAAGTCCCGCAACGAGCGCAACCCTCGCCCTTAGTTGCCAGCATTCAGTTGGGCACTCTAAGGGGACTGCCGGTGATAAGCCGAGAGGAAGGTGGGGATGACGTCAAGTCCTCATGGCCCTTACGGGCTGGGCTACACACGTGCTACAATGGTGGTGACAGTGGGCAGCGAGACCGCGAGGTCGAGCTAATCTCCAAAAGCCATCTCAGTTCGGATTGCACTCTGCAACTCGGGTGCATGAAGTTGGAATCGCTAGTAATCGTGGATCAGCATGCCACGGTGAATACGTTCCCGGGCCTTGTACACACCGCCCGTCACACCATGGGAGTTGGTTTTACCTGAAGACGGTGCGCTAACCGCAAGGAGGCAGCCGGCCACGGTAGGGTCAGCGACTGGGGTGAAGTCGTAACAAGGTAGCCGTAGGGGAACCTGCGGCTGGATCACCTCCTTTCTAAGGATGTTCCTTCAGGGCTTCGGTCTTATCGGAACTCTTTAAGAACAAAGATCGAAGCCAGTCAGCTTCGGTCGCGCATACAACGGCAGGATCCGCCGTCCTCGTTTCTCTTTCTTGATGAATGGCAGATCGTGCTTGCTCGCGTGCCGGGGCAACCGCCCTGATCGCTGCGAGGCGATCTTCGGGCTGGTAGCTCAGCTGGTTAGAGCGCACGACTGATAATCGTGAGGTCGGAGGTTCGAGTCCTCCTCGGCCCACCAATCGCCTTTCGGCTGCGCCGAAATGCGGGGTTGCGAAAGCGATTTGCAAAATCGCGTGCGACGCGGCGGCCATGAGCGCTTTCGGCAATTGCTTGTCGCGCTCGACGTCGTGTTCGCTGCGCAAAACGGCTTGGGGCCTTAGCTCAGCTGGGAGAGCATCTGCTTTGCAAGCAGAGGGTCATCGGTTCGATCCCGATAGGCTCCACCATTCATCTGGAAGTAAAAGTTTGCGGACCGCGAAAGCGTGTCCGCCTGTTCTGCAAAAATCGTAAAGAGAAGATGTGTTCGGATGCCGATCCAGGGGAAACCTCGGACAATCGGCATGTCGTCGGCGACGCTCAATCGCCGGCACCATGATTGGCCGCCTAACCGCGCCACCGGACAGATCTCGAGAAGCTGGTCTTTTCGCCAATGACATGGCTGTCCCTTTCCGGACGTCGTGGACATTGGCAATGAGAACGATCAAGTGTCTTAAGGGCATTTAGTGGATGCCTTGGCATGCACAGCCGATGAAGGACGTGATACGCTGCGATAAGCCATGGGGAGCTGCGAATAAGCTTTGATCCATGGATTTCCGAATGGGGAAACCCACCTTAGATACTTGGAAATTCAATAGAGCCGAAAGGCTCGGCGCTTCACGGCGTGGCCTCAGGGCTTTATTGATTTCCAAGTATCGCTAAAAGGTATCTTACTCTGAATACATAGGGGTAAGAAGGGAACGCGGGGAACTGAAACATCTAAGTACCCGTAGGAAAGGACATCAACCGAGACTCCGTCAGTAGCGGCGAGCGAACGCGGACCAGGCCAGTGGCAATGGTGAGACAAGCAGAACGAGTTGGAAAACTCGGCCATAGTGGGTGATAGCCCCGTATGCGTAACGCGAACCATTGTCCTCGAGTAAGGCGGGACACGTGAAATCCTGTCTGAACGTGGGGGGACCACCCTCCAAGCCTAAGTACTCGTGCATGACCGATAGCGAACAAGTACCGTGAGGGAAAGGTGAAAAGCACCCCGACAAGGGGAGTGAAATAGTACCTGAAACTGGATGCCTACAAACAGTCGGAGCCCGCAAGGGTGACGGCGTACCTTTTGTATAATGGGTCAACGACTTAGTGTAACGAGCAAGCTTAAGCCGATAGGTGTAGGCGCAGCGAAAGCGAGTCTGAACAGGGCGTTCAGTTCGTTGCATTAGACCCGAAACCGAGTGATCTAGCCATGAGCAGGTTGAAGGTTGGGTAACACCAACTGGAGGACCGAACCCATATCTGTTGCAATAGATCGGGATGACTTGTGGCTAGGGGTGAAAGGCCAATCAAACTCGGAAATAGCTGGTTCTCTGCGAAATCTATTTAGGTAGAGCGTTGGACGAATACTCCCGGGGGTAGAGCACTGGATGGGTAATGGGGACTCACCGTCTTACTGATCCTAACCAAACTCCGAATACCGGGAAGTACTATCCAGCAGACACACGGCGGGTGCTAACGTCCGTCGTGAAGAGGGAAACAACCCTGACCACCAATTAAGGTCCCCAAGTCATGGCTAAGTGGGAAAGGAAGTGAGACTCCCAAAACAACCAGGATGTTGGCTTAGAAGCAGCCATCATTTAAAGAAAGCGTAACAGCTCACTGGTCTAAATAAGGGGTTTTGCGCCGAAAATGTAACGGGGCTAAAGCCATGCACCGAAATTGTGGGTGTGCACTTTGTGCACGCGGTAGCAGAGCGTTCTGTAAGTCTGTGAAGGGAGACCCGTGAGGGCTCCTGGAGATATCAGAAGTGCGAATGTTGACATGAGTAACGATAAAGGGGGTGAGAGACCCCCTCGCCGAAAGTCCAAGGGTTCCTGCTTAAAGTTAATCTGAGCAGGGTTAGTCGGCCCCTAAGGCGAGGCCGAAAGGCGTAGTCGATGGGAATGAGGTTAATATTCCTCAACCTGGAGGTAGTGACGAATTTCGTAAGCTGTCAGTCCTTATCGGATTGGTCTGGCAGTGATGAAGTTCCGGGAAATAGCTCCTCCGCTAAGACCGTACCCGAAACCGACACAGGTGGACTGGTAGAGTATACCAAGGCGCTTGAGAGAACTATGCTGAAGGAACTCGGCAAATTGCACGCGTAACTTCGGAAGAAGCGTGACCCTTTTGCGGGCAACCGTAAGGGGGTGGCACAGACCAGGGGGTAGCGACTGTTTACCAAAAACACAGGGCTCTGCGAAGCCGCAAGGCGACGTATAGGGTCTGACGCCTGCCCGGTGCTGGAAGGTTAAAAGGAGATGTGCAAGCATTGAATTGAAGCCCCAGTAAACGGCGGCCGTAACTATAACGGTCCTAAGGTAGCGAAATTCCTTGTCGGGTAAGTTCCGACCTGCACGAATGGCGTAACGACTTCCCCGCTGTCTCCAGCATAGACTCAGTGAAATTGAATTCCCCGTGAAGATGCGGGGTTCCTGCGGTCAGACGGAAAGACCCCGTGCACCTTTACTATAGCTTCACACTGGTATTCGCCAAGGCATGTGTAGGATAGGTGGTAGACTTTGAAGCGTGGGCGCCAGCTCGCGTGGAGTCATCCTTGAAATACCACCCTTATCTTCGTGGATATCTAACCGCGGCCCGTTATCCGGGTCCGGGACAGTGTGTGGTGGGTAGTTTGACTGGGGCGGTCGCCTCCTAAAGAGTAACGGAGGCGCGCGATGGTGGGCTCAGAACGGTCGGAAATCGTTCGCTGAGTGCAATGGCATAAGCCCGCCTGACTGCGAGACTGACAAGTCGAGCAGAGACGAAAGTCGGTCATAGTGATCCGGTGGTCCCGTGTGGAAGGGCCATCGCTCAACGGATAAAAGGTACGCCGGGGATAACAGGCTGATGACCCCCAAGAGTCCATATCGACGGGGTTGTTTGGCACCTCGATGTCGACTCATCGCATCCTGGGGCTGGAGCAGGTCCCAAGGGTATGGCTGTTCGCCATTTAAAGCGGTACGTGAGTTGGGTTCAGAACGTCGTGAGACAGTTCGGTCCCTATCTGCCGTGGGTGTAGGAATATTGAGAGGATCTGTCCCTAGTACGAGAGGACCGGGATGGACGTATCACTGGTGGACCTGTTGTCGTGCCAACGGCATAGCAGGGTAGCTATATACGGAACGGATAACCGCTGAAGGCATCTAAGCGGGAAACCGACCTCGAAACGAGTATTCCCTGAGAGTCGTGGAAGACGACCACGTTGATAGGCCGGGTGTGGAAGCGCAGTAATGTGTGAAGCTTACCGGTACTAATAGCTCGATCGGCTTGATTGTTCTCATTGCTCATGTTCACGGCGCATGCCGTGGCTGCAAATCCAGCTTCTCAAATGTTTGTGCTTCGCCGACCTGGTGGTTTTGGCGGGGTGGCTGCACCCGATCCCATTCCGAACTCGGCCGTGAAACACCCCAGCGCCGATGGTACTTCGTCTTAAGACGCGGGAGAGTAGGTCGCTGCCAGGTCTGCCAAGCACAAGCATTCGATCATCTTCTCTTCTACGGCCCCAGCAATAAATATCTATCGCCGGGGCTTTGCAGTAGCGCTTCTCGGCGCGGCACTTCCCGGCACTTGCTTCGCAACTGCCTGCCAGTGCTGCGTGAAAAGCCGGAACGCTTTTGACGCGGGGTGGAGCAGCCCGGTAGCTCGTCAGGCTCATAACCTGAAGGTCGCAGGTTCAAATCCTGCCCCCGCAACCAAGATCAGCCCGCTATCTCGATGAGATGGCGGGTTTTTTCATTCCAGCTTCTTCATAACCTGAACCGTTCCCGGCGTTTGTTTCAAACGCCTGCCACGGCAGCGGGATCGCAGGTTCAAATCTTGCCCCCGCAACCAAAGATCGACCCGTTCATCGTAAGATGAGCGGGTTTTTTCGTTCCGGGGTTAGTGCGCGAGCCATGTTGGCTGTCGCGAAGACTTCATCTTCGCTCGGCCAAGGCAGCTCGTCGTTCGGCGAGCCTCACCATAACCCGCAGGTTCAAATCCTGCCCCCGCGACCGAAAAATCACCCGTTCATCGTGAGATGAGCGGGTTTTTTTGTGCGCGGATTCGGTCAACCGTTGGAAGAAAGGCTGACTTCAAGGTGTTCAGGAAATTCGCGCGGCGACGCTTTTGAGCTTCAGATAGGTCCGCATGCCGTCGATTCCCTTTTCGCGGCCGAAACCGGACATGCGGTTGCCGCCGAAGGGAACCGATATTCCGCCGGCGAAATACTCGTTGATGAAGACCTGGCCTGCGTCGATCCGCCTGGCCAGCCTGTGGGCAGCGGAGAAGTCGCGGGTGTAGACGCCCGCGACGAGGGCGTACTGTGTTGAATTCGCGAGGAAAATTGCCTCGTCGACATCCTCGGCGATCTGAACCGCCAGCACCGGGCCGAAGATTTCCTCCTGCGCGACCGGGTCGCCGACAGGGACGTTATTGATGATCGTCGGCTCGTAGAACCAGCCTTTTCCGGTCTCGGGATCCGTTGCGGCTGCGCCGCCGGTGGCGATCTCGAGCCCGCGTTCGCGCGCGGCGTGGACGATCGAGGCGATCCTGGCCAGATGGGCTGCGGAGCTGACGGGCCCCATATCGGGGCGGTTCAGACCGTGGCCGAGTTTCAGCGCGCGCGCTCTCGAAACAAGGGCCTCCATCAAACCCGCATGCGCTTTGCGTTCGACGACGAGACGCGATCCGGCGGAGCAGATCTGGCCGGCATTTTCATAGATGGCGCCCATGATTCCGTTGGCGGCCGCGTCCATGTCCGCATCCGCCAGCACGACGAGCGGCGATTTGCCGCCCAGTTCCGGCAAGACACTGGTGACGTTTCGCGCCGCGGCGCGGATGACCTCGATGCCGGTCGCGGTTGAACCGGTGAAGCTGACGTGACGGACCAGCGGATGGGAGACCAGCGGCGCGCCGGCGTCTTTTCCTGTTCCGGTCACCACGTTGACGACGCCCGCGGGCAAGCGCGCCTGCAGAAGCAATTCGCCGAGCATCAAAGCGGTGAGCGGCGTCTGTTCGGCCGGCTTGACGACGGCGGTGCAGCCGGCGGCCAGGGCGGGCGCGATGCTGCGCGACAGGGTCGAGATCGGATAGTTCCAGGGAATGATGTGCCCGGTGACGCCGACCGGCTCCCATTCCGTATAGGCCAGATAGTCCGACCCGAGGGGGATCGATCGTCCCTCAAATTTGTCGGGAAGGCCGGCATAGTATTCGAAACAGCGCGCGGCGCCGGCGACATCGCCTTCCGCCTCCTGCAGCGGCTTGCCGCTATCGAGGGATTCGGCGACCGCGAGGCGCGCGGCGTTCCGCCGGATCAGTTCGGCCGCGCGTGCGAGAACCGAGCCGCGGGCGGCCGGCGTCGCCGAACGCCATTCGCCGTTCAAGGCCGCATGCGAATCCTCGACGGCGCGGTCGATATCCGCCGCGTCTCCGGCCGCGAATTGATGAAAGGCGCTGCCATTGCCCGGGTCGATGCTGTCCATGACCGCACCGTTGGCGGACGGCGTCCAGTTTCCCGCGATCAGGTGGCGGTCGGGCAGGCCTTCGATCCGGCCGGTTTCCCGGTATTGGGCGACGAGCGCCGATACGGTGTCGTTCATGTCTCAAACTCGCTGGATTGGCAGGCCGCTCGGACAATCCGGTCAAATTGGTCTCCTGTTAAGGTCCAGTTTGATCAAACTCGCAAACCAATATGGCCGAAGGACCAGCTCCTTTCCCGGCGACACAGTTCAATCCTGTTGTAAATTTGCCTTTGCTTATATAAAAGAAAAAGAATATATAGATCGCTGACCGGTGGTGTTTTCCGGTTGGTGCACAGTGCGCAACAGCTTACCAACAGGCCGTATCGGCCGCTCGAATGGAGATGAGTCGTGCAGAAGGAAAACCCGGAGATCGACAGGCTGGAGAATTTTCCGGTCACGTTCTTTGCCGTCGTCATGGGCATGCTCGGCCTGACACTGGCGACCCATGCCGCCGAGACGGCGTTCGGGACCTCGCCGATCGTCTCCATCATCATTCTGGCCGTGTCGATCCTGATCATGATCGTCGTATCGGCATTCTATGCCGCCAAGGCGCTGACGCGGCGCTGCGCGGTCGCCGCGGAATGGGCGCATCCGATCAGGATCGCCTTCTTTCCGACGATTTCCATTTCCGTCCTGCTGCTGGCGACCGCCTTCGTGCCTTACAGCCGGGATCTGGCGACGGCGCTTTGGATCATCGGTGCGATCGGTCAGGGCGTGCTTACGCTGAGCGTTGTCGCCAACTGGATCGGGCACCGGACCTTCCAGACGATCCATATCGGGCCGGCCTGGTTCATTCCGGCGGTCGGCAATGTCGTCGTCCCGGTCGCCGGCGCGCAACTCGGCTTCATCGAGATTTCCTGGCTGTTCTTTTCGGCCGGACTTGTCTTCTGGATCGTCCTTCTGACACTGGTGATGAACCGGCTGATCTTCCACGATCCGCTGCCGGCGCGGCTGCTGCCGACACTGGTCATCCTGATCGCTCCGCCGGCGGTCGCCTTTCTCGCCTATATGCGCCTGACCGGCGACCTGGACGCCTTCGCGCGTATCCTGCTCAATTCCGGCTATGTCTTCGCGGCGGTCGTGGCCACGCAGATCGGCAAATTCGCGCGGTTGTCCTTCGCGCTGTCCTGGTGGGCCCTGTCCTTCCCCGTCGCGGCGCTGACGATCGCGTCTTTTTCCTATGCCCGCCTGGCGGGCTCCGTGACGCATCAATTTGTCGCCGGTGTCCTGCTGGCCGCCCTTGTGGCGATTGTGGTGGTGCTGCTCTATAAAACCACCCGCGCGATCGCCGCGCGGAAGATCTGTCTGCCGGAGTGATTTCCGGCGCCCGAGGGAGGAGCATCATGACGACGTCGAACGCGCATCCGGTCAGCCGGTTTCCGATACCGAAGCTCCAGGATTTGCCGGACGATATCCGTCAGCTAATCGAGACCGTCCAGGAGAAATCCGGTTTCATCCCGAATGTGTTCCTCGCGCTGGCGCGCCGGCCCGACGAGTTTCGCGCCTTCTTTGCCTATCATGACGCGCTGATGGAAAAGCCGGGCAATCTGACGAAGGCGGAACGGGAGATGATCGTGGTCGCGACCTCGGCCGCGAACCAGTGCCAATATTGCGTGATCGCCCATGGGGCGATCCTGCGCATCCGGGCGAAGAACCCGCTGATCGCGGAACAGATCGCGGCGAATTATCGCAAGGCCGACATCACGCCGCGCCAGCGGGCCATGCTGGATTTCGCGATGAAAGTGGCGCGGGAATCTTACGAGATCAACGAGGACGATTTCGCGGAACTCGGCAAGCACGGTCTGACGGACGAGGATGCGTGGGATATTGCCGGAATCTCGGCCTTTTTCGGCATGTCGAACCGCATGGCGAACGTGATGAGCATGCGCCCCAACGACGAGTTCTATCAGCTCGGCCGGTGATCCGGCCGGCATAGCTGCGTCTCGCATCAGAGCGACAAGGCGGCTTCGAATGCTTGCGTTACGAGTTCACCATTCGTTGCTGTTGATCAAGTAACAATTTTAGGATTGACTGCTCCCATCCGGCGGATGGGCGTTGAGGAGCGCATACTGTTCGCGGGGTTGTTTCGGAAGCGCAGGAGGGCGCGGTCGAAACAAGGGAGGAAAAGAACATTATGCCGTCAACGGTGCAGGCCGGGGCGCAGGCTCCGCACACCTTTCCCCAATATCTGCTGTTGAACGCGGATCGGTTCGGCTCGCGAACCGCCATGCGGCACAAGGATCACGGCGTCTGGAAAAGCTGGAGCTGGGCCGAACTCGCCGACGAGATCCGGGCCTTTTCGCTCGGGCTCCAGGCGATCGGGCTGCAGTCCGGCGACAAGGTGGCGATCGTCGGCCACAACCGCCCGCGTCTCTACTGGGCGTTTGCCGCGGTCCAGGCGCTAGGCGGCGTGCCCGTGCCGGTCTATGCGGATTCGGTCGCCGAGGAGATGGTCTATGTGCTGAACCATGCCGGCGTCCGCTTCGCCGTTTGCCAGGACCAGGAGCAGGTCGACAAGGTCCTGTCGATGACCGACGAACTGAAGGACCTGCACAAGATCGTCTATGACGAGGCGCGCGGCTTGCGCGACTACGATCACACCAACCTCCATTCCATCGATGCGATCGAGCGGGCCGGGCGGGAGATTTTCGCAAAGGACGGCGATTCGGCGTGGAAGGCGGGGATCGCGGCGGGCAAGGGGGAAGACCTCGCGGTCATGCTTTACACGTCGGGCACGACCGGCAAGCCGAAGGGCGTCATGCTGTCCTTCGACAATCTCGTGATTTCGGCGCGCAACGGAAACGCGTTCGACCGTCTGACGGAAGCGGATTCGGTGCTGTCCTACCTGCCGCTCGCCTGGGTCGGCGACCACGTTTTCTCGTATGCGCAGGCCTATGTCGGCGGCTATTGCGTCTGTTGCCCGGAAAGCCCGGAGACGGTCGACGCGGACCGCCGCGAAATTGCGCCGTCCTATTTCTTCGCGCCGCCGCGTGTCTTCGAGAACATGCTGACCGCCGTGATGGTGCGCATGGAGGATGCAGGGCCGACGAAGAAGCGGATGTTCGACCATTTCATGGCGCATGCGCGCCGGGTCGGCGAGCCGATCCTGAACGGCGAGACGGTCGGCTTTTTCGACCGGCTCAAATACCGGCTCGGCGAATTCCTGGTCTACGGGCCGCTGAAGAACCGGATGGGCTTTCTGCGCATGCGGGTCGGTTACACGGCGGGCGAGGCGATCGGTCCGGAAATCTTCCGCTTCTATCGTTCGCTCGGCCTCAATCTGAAGCAGCTCTACGGACAGACCGAGGCCTCGGTTTACATCTCCGCCCAGCCGGACGGCGAAATCCGCGCCGATACGGTCGGGCGGCCCTCGCCGGATGTGGAGATCCGCATCGAGGAGAATGGCGAGGTCATGTATCGCTCGCCGGGCGTCTTCGTCGGTTACTACAAGAACGAAGAGGCGACGCGCGAGACCAAGACCAACGACAACTGGGTGCATACGGGCGACGCCGGCTTCTTCGACCATGAAGGCCATCTGCGGATCATCGACCGGGCCAAGGATGTCGGCAAGCTGAATGACGGCAGCCTGTTCGCGCCGAAATATATCGAAAACAAGCTCAAATTCTTCCCGAACATCAAGGAGGCCGTGGCCTTCGGCGACGGGCGCGACGTCTGCACCGTGTTCCTGAACATCGACCTGACGGCTGTCGGCAACTGGGCCGAGCGCAACAATATCTCCTATGCCTCCTACCAGGAACTGGCGCAGCATCCCCGCGTCTACGCGATGATGGAGGAGCATGTGACGCAGGTGAACCGCGACCTCGCCAGCGAAGACACGATGGCCGGATCGCAGATCGCCCGGTTCCTCGTCCTGCACAAGGAACTGGACGCCGATGACGGCGAATTGACGCGCACGCAGAAAGTGCGCCGCTCCTTCATCGCCGAACGCTACGCGCCGCTGATCGAGGCGCTTTATGACGGCTCGACCGAGAAATATGTCGAGACGGAAGTCATCTTCGAGGACGGCCGGAAAGGCAAGATCGCGGCGACGGTGGAGATCCGGGACATCGAGCGGATGCCGGCGGCGCCTGCGCAGAAGGAGGCGGCGGAATGAACGTGCATGTTCAGGAGGATATGTCGCGGCACATTTTGCGCGCCGATGACGGCATCGCCAAGGGCGAGGACCTGCTCAAGGTGGAGAATATCTCGCTGTCTTTCGGCGGCGTGAAGGCGATCACCGACATTTCCTTCGATATAAAGAAGGGCGAGATCCGCGCGATCATCGGGCCGAACGGCGCGGGCAAGACGTCGATGCTCAACGTCATCAACGGCTTCTATTTCCCGCAAGAGGGCACGATCACCTTCCGCGGCGAGAAGCGCCGGCGCGCCCGGCCCTCGGAGACCGCCCGCGACGGCATTGCCCGCACCTTCCAGAACATCGCCCTGTTCAAGGGCATGTCGACGCTCGACAACATCATGACCGGCCGCATCACGCTGCAGAAACGCAACCTGTTATGGCATGCGCTGTGGAAGGGGCCGGCGGAGCGCGAGGAGATCGAGCATCGCGAAGCGGTGGAACGGATCATCGATTTCCTCGAGATCGAACATATCCGCAAGACGCCTGTCGGGCGGCTGCCTTACGGACTGCAGAAGCGGGTCGAGCTCGGCAGGGCGCTCGCCGCGGAGCCGGCGCTGCTGCTGCTCGACGAACCGATGGCGGGCATGAACCTGGAGGAGAAGGCGGATATGAGCCGCTTCATCCTCGACGTGAACCAGCAATACGGCACAACCATCGCGCTGATCGAGCACGACATGGGCGTCGTCATGGACCTGTCGGACCGGGTCGTGGTGCTGGATTACGGCAAGAAGATCGGAGACGGCACGCCGGACGAGGTGCGCAACAACCCGGACGTGATCGACGCCTATCTGGGCGTCCCGCATTGAGGAGAACGAGACAGTGTTGAGCGAAATCTTCGTGGAACCCTTCGTGGACATGGTCTCGGCGCCGGATTTCCTGATGCAGGTGCTGTGGGAGGGACTGGTCTCCGGCATCCTCTATGCGCTGATCGCGCTCGGCTTCGTGCTGATCTACCGCTCGTCGCGCATCTTCAACTTCGCGCAGGGCATCATGGTCGTGTTCGCCGCGCTGACGCTGGTGGGGCTGCACGAGGCGGGCGTGCCGGCGTGGATCTCGGTCGTGCTGACGCTGGGCGTCATGTTCGCCCTGGCCTTCACCGTCGAACGCGTGGTGCTCCGGCCGCTGGTCGGCCAGCCCGACATCATCCTGTTCATGGCGACGATCGGCATCACGCTGTTCCTGATCGGCTTCGGCGAGATCATCTTCGGCGGCGAAAACAAGGTGATGATCACCGAGCAACTGGGCATCCCGACGGATTCGGTGGTGTTCGAGCCGTTCGGCGGGCTGTTGATCCTGGAGCAGAAGGACATCACGGCCGCGGCGATCGCGGCGCTGCTGGTGGTCGGGCTGCTGCTGTTCCTCAACAAGACGCGGATGGGCCGCGCCATCCGGGCGCTTGGCGACGATCACCAGGCGGCGATGTCCGTCGGGATTTCGCTGCAGACGATCTGGGTGCTGGTCTGGTTCATTGCCGGCATCATCGCGCTGGTGACGGGCATCGCCTGGGGCGCGCGCGCCGGCGTCAGCTTCGCGCTGGAGGTCATCGCCTACAAGGCGCTGCCGGTGCTGATGCTCGGCGGGCTGGAATCGATCAGCGGCGCGATCGTCGGCGGGCTGATGATCGGGATGCTGGAGAAGCTTTTCGAGATCTATTGGGGGCAGCCGCTGCTTGGCGGCAACACCGAGACCTGGTTCGCCTTCATGCTGGCGCTGGTCGTGCTGCTGTTCCGGCCGCAGGGCCTGTTCGGCGAACGGATCATCGAGCGGGTTTGAGCGGGACGGTCATGGAAAAAACAATGGCAAGAATTGATCTTTCAGCCGCGCGCAACGGGGAGGCCGGCTGATGTTCTATCGTACGGCGGGCCAGTTCAAGACGAGCTACACGGCCGACCAGGCGCTGTTTCCGGTGCGCCAGGACGCGGTTCTGCTCATCGTCATCCTGGCGTTTGCGTGGATCGTCTTTCCGCTGACAGCCAGCGAGTTCGCCTTCCAGACGCTGTTGATCCCGATCCTGATCTATTCGCTGGCGGCGCTCGGTTTGAACATCCTGACCGGCTATGCCGGCCAGCTCAGCCTCGGCACCGGGGCGTTCATGGGCGTCGGCGCCTATGCGTGCTACAAGATGGTCACGCTGATGCCGTGGATGAACCCGATCGTGGCGATCCTGCTGTCGGGCGTCTTCAGCGCGGGGATTGGCGTCGTCTTCGGTATCCCGAGCCTTCGCATCAAGGGTTTCTATCTCGCCATCGCCACGCTTGCCGCGCAGTTCTTCCTGGTCTGGCTGTTCGAGAAATGGGCCTGGCTCTATAATTACAACGCGTCGGGCGCGATCCAGGTGCCGAACCTCGACATGTTCGGGGTCTATGTCTCGGGCCCGCAGGCGACGTCGTTCACGCAATATTATGTCGTGCTCGCGATCGTGTCGCTCCTGACCTGGATCTGCATCAACCTGACCCGCGGCCGTCCGGGGCGGACGTGGAAGGCGACGCGCGACATGGATATCGCCGCCGAACTGATCGGCATTGACCTGATGCGTTCCAAGCTGACCGCCTTTGCGGTCTCGAGCTATATTGTCGGCGTGGCCGGGGCCTTGTTCGTCTTCATGTGGCGCGGCGCCGCCGAACCGAACCTGTTCGATATCCCGCTGAGTTTCCGCATCCTGTTCATCGCCATCATCGGCGGGCTCGGCTCGGTCCTCGGCAACTATCTCGGCGCCATCCTGATTGTCGGACTTCCGGTGGTGCTGGGCATCTTGCCGGAGGCGCTCGGACTGGAAATCACATCGGCCACCGTCGAGCATCTCAACGTGATGATCGTCGGCGGGCTGATCATCTTCTTTCTGATCATCGAGCCGCACGGCCTTGCGCAGCTGTGGCGGCTCATCCGGGAGAAACTCATCATCTGGCCGTTCCCGCATTGAGGGGAATGGCCGACAACCAGCGAAGCTTCGTCATGATATCAATGGGAGGATCTGTGATGAAAATGACTGCCAAACTGCTTGCCGCCGCCGTGGTGGCGGCCGTCGCGGGAAGCGCCGCGTCGGCGGAGAGCATCTACGCTCCGAACCTCAGCTACCGGACCGGCCCGTTCGCGGCCACCGGCATTCCGCTGATGAACGGTCAGAAGGACTACATCAACATGCTCAACGCCCGCGATGGAGGAATCGGCGGCGTGACGGTCGATTTCGACGAATGCGAGACCGGCTATTCCACCGAGAAGGGCGTCGAGTGCTACGAAAAGACCAAGGGCAAGGCGATCGTGACGCAGCCCTGGTCGACCGGCATCACCCTGCAGGTGCTTCCGAAAACCAATGTTGACGAGATTCCGATCCTTGCGCCGGGCTATGGTTTCTCGCCGATGGCGGACGGCAAGGTGTTCCAGTGGGCCTTCAACACGCCGGCGAGCTACTGGGACGCGGCCTCTATGATCCTGCAATATATCGACGGCAAGGATGGCCTCGAGGGCAAGAAGATCGCGTTCCTGCATCTCGACCATCCTTTCGGCAAGGAGCCGCTGCCCTTCCTGGAGAAAAAGGCAGCCGAGCAGGGGTTCGAGCTCGTGCCGATCCCGGTCGGTCTCAAGGAGATGCAGAACCAGTCGGCGCAGTGGCTGCAAATCCGCCGCGAGCGTCCGGACTATGTCGTCATGTGGGGCTGGGGCGCGATGAATGCCGGCGCCATCACCGAAGCTGTGAAGACCAAGTTCCCGATGGAGAATTTCATCGGCGTCTGGTGGTCCGGCCATGACGCGGACCTGGCGATCGTCGGCGAGGACGGCAAGGGCTACAAGTCGATCAGCTGGTCTTTCCCGCAGCTGGATGCCCCGGTGATGGCCGACATCAAGAAACATGTCGTCGACGCCGGCAACTCCGAGTCGAACGAGGAGGAAATGCAGGGCGTGTTCTACGGCCGCGGCGTCGTGATCTCGATGATCCTCGCCGAAGGCATCAAGGCGGCCCAGGACCATTTCGGCACCGGCGCCATCGACGCCGCCCAGCTGCGCTGGGGCCTGGAAAATCTCGACGTTACCGAGGAGCGTCTCGCCGAACTTGGAATGACGGGCATGGTGCCGCCGTTCAAGACGTCCTGCTCCGACCACACCGGGCATTCCGGCGGCTGGATGCTGGAATGGGACGGCGCGAAATTCGTCAAGGTCTCCGATCTGCTGACGCCGGAATCGGAGGCGATCGGCGCGCTGGAGGTCGAGAAGGCGAAGGAATATGCCGACGCCAACGCGCCGTGGCCGATGAACGAAGACTGCAACTGAGACAGTTGGACCTGATCCTGCCGGCGGCGCCTGCCGCCGCCGGCAATTCCCACGCCGCCGCGTTTGCAGAGAAGAACCGATGCTGGATACCGCAACGACCCGGGACACGCTTCTCGCGGTCAACAATATCGAGGTGATCTACAATCACGTGATCCTCGTCCTGAAGGGCGTGTCGCTGACCGTGCCGCGCGGCGGAATCGTCGCCATCCTGGGCGCGAACGGCGCGGGCAAAACGACGACGCTGAAAGCGATTTCCAATCTCCTGCACGCCGAGCGCGGCGAGGTGACCAAGGGCTCGATCAGTTTCGAGGGCGAGCAGATCCAGAACCTTTCGCCGTCCGAACTGGTCAAGCGCGGCTGCATCCAGGTGATGGAGGGCCGGCATTGTTTCGGCCATCTGACGATCGAGGAAAACCTGATGACCGGCGCTTACACCCGCAGCGACGGCCGGGCGAAGATCGCCGAGGATCTGGAGATGGTCTATACCTATTTCCCGCGTTTGAAGGAGCGCCGCAAGAGCCAGGCGGGATACACGTCCGGCGGCGAGCAGCAGATGTGCGCCATCGGGCGGGCGCTGATGTCCCGGCCGACGACGATCCTGCTCGACGAGCCCTCGATGGGGCTCGCGCCGCAGCTGGTGGAGGAAATCTTCGAGATCGTTCGCAACCTGAACGACAAGGAAGGGGTGACTTTCCTTCTGGCGGAGCAGAACACCAATATTGCGCTCCGTTACGCCACCTATGGTTATATCCTCGAATCCGGCCGCGTGGTGATGGACGGCGATGCGAAGGAATTGCGCGAGAACGAGGACGTGAAGGAGTTCTATCTCGGCATTGGCGGCGAGGGCCGCAAATCCTTCCGGGACGTGAAACACTACAAGCGGCGCAAGCGCTGGCTGGCCTGACGGTCCGCAAGGAAGAGGCGACATGAGCGAGCATTTCGACGACCAGGAAACGCGCGACCCGCAGGAACGCGAAGAGACGCTGTTCGCGCGCCTGCCGAGTTTCATCGAAAGGGCGAAAAAGGTCGCGCCCGGATGGACGAAGCGGCTGGCCGAATTCGATCCGCACACGGTCACGTCGCGCGAGGCGCTGGCGGCGCTGCCGGTGCTGCGCAAGCCCGAACTGATGGAGGCGCAGGCCGCCGAACCGCCTTTCGGCGGGTTTGCCGATCACGCGAATCTCGACGGCAGCCGCATCTTCATGTCGCCCGGCCCGGTCTGGGAGCCGCAGGCGCCGGGCCCCGACCCGTGGCTCGCCGCGCGCGCCTTTTTCGCCGCCGGTATCCGCAAGGGCGAACTGGTGCATAACGCGCTCTCCTATCACATGACGCCGGGCGGCTTCATTCTCGACGAGGGCGTGCGGGCGCTCGGGGCGCGCGTCTTTCCGGGCGGTGTCGGCAACACGGAGGCCCAGGTCGAAGCGGCTTCCTTCCTGAAGCCGGACGCCTATGCCGGCACGCCGGATTTCCTGAAGATCATGCTGGACAAGGGCGCGGAGATGGGCCGCGACCTTTCCTCGATCACAAAGGCGCTGGTTTCCGGCGGGGCGCTGTTCCCGTCGATGCGTACGGAGTACCAGGAGCGCGGCGTCACCGTCCTGCAAGCCTATGCGACCGCGGATCTCGGCGTCATCGCCTATGAGAGCTCCGCCGACGGCGAGCCTCTGCCGGGCATGGTCGTCAACGAGGACATGATCGTCGAGATCGTCCGACCCGGCACGGACGATCCGGTGCCGGCGGGCGAGGTCGGCGAACTGGTCGTCACCTGTTTTCACCCCTCCTATCCGCTGATCCGGTTCGGCACCGGCGACCTTTCCGCCGTGCTCGACGAGCTGTCGCCCTGCGGGCGCACCAATATGCGCATCAAGGGCTGGATGGGCCGGGCCGACCAGCGCACCAAGGTCAAGGGCATGTTCGTGGATCCGAAACAGGTCGATGCGGTGGTCAAGTCGGTTCCGGGCGTCGCGCGGGCGCGGCTGGTCGTGGACCGCGAGGGCGATGGGGATGCGATGACGCTGATGGTCGAGCCGGCGGCGGACGCCGCTCCGGACCTGTCCGCGCTCGCCACGGCATTGGCGGCCCAGACCAAGCTGAAAGGTGCGGTCGAGCTTGCCTCCGATCTGCCGAATGACGGCAAGATCATCGACGACCGGCGCGATTACTCGAAGTAGGGGCTAAGAGCCTTTCAGGGTTAGATTGAAGCATTCTGTTTCGCGTCCGGTGCGGCGATCCGCGCGGAGGGGCGCGCAGCGCGTAGCGGTGCTACGGGCAAGCGC
>Ga0213840_1001587_pt1 | contig 17155 bp, 10 predicted proteins | sample SWPATP22_FD_160132 | JGI IMG/M metagenome (GOLD analysis project Ga0213840, IMG submission 160132) | Coastal seawater microbial communities from Marineland, Florida, United States - SWPA TP2 #2 | ecosystem: Environmental > Aquatic > Marine > Coastal | place: USA: Florida | collected 2016-08-14 | reverse complement strand
CAACATAAACATCTATGAGTTTGAAAAAATACGGTACAACAGTATATTCATTGTGTTTGATGAATTTGACCGCTAATGTTCCCATAAACAACTCAATATCAAAATCAAAATTTTCACTAAGTCCAAAGAATTTTCTTACAAGAATTGCTTTAGGTCGCTTTGTACGCTCTGGATTAGCTGAACCCACAAAATAAACCAATTCATCATTAGAGTACCAGATGCCTTCACCCACTTTTAGCTCTTTGGTACGTCCTTTCTTGAACATGCCAATATCGCGATAGAGTTTTTGCAAACGACCAATTTTAATAGCTTTTTCAATCTGTTCTTTGAATTTTTTCTTGAGTGTATCCCATGAAAGAACATCATCGCCGTCATATGCTATAAGAGATAGTTCTTTATCATATTGTTGGATTTCAGCAAATATCTCAGCAGAAACATCTCTATCTTTGTATTTCTCAGTAAGTTTAAATTCTGCGATTGGACGGTCTTTATACCATTCTCGTTGCCTCGCTATGATTTCATCATAATCTGGCAAGATTGTTTCATTTGTGTTCTCGATTTCAGCAACTAAACCATATTTTGAGATAATGAGGTCAAAAGAACGTTGGGTGCTGGTATCGGTTGTTTCATCAAAATCACGTTTATGCCGCGCATCAATTTTTCGAGATATGTCTTTAATATTTAGACCAAATTTTTCCTTTAATAGCACCTTACCTCTGGGTGATTCCAGATTGGCATATCTTAGTTGATAATCTTCAATGTACAAAAGAATAGTAAAGTTTCCTTTATTGGTATATGTTTTCTTGCGAATAAATCCGTAAGCCTCAAACAAGGTTTCCGTATCATGTTCAAATCCATACAGATTTCCTCTAATATCGACATCTTTTATCACAAGCATTTTTAGAAATAATTGAGCTAATGCTACTCTAAGTCGCAATTCGTAATCATCTAGTTGAATACGAGGATAGGACAAATACTCCTCAGCGTTTTTAGGTTTTGTCTCTTCCTCATCATTGTTTGTATGAGGGTTAACATTGAAAAATTGTTTCGGTGTCAGACGAAACTCAGGGTTATCGTAAATATCTTGATATGGATCACCCCATTCTCCTTCGTGTAAAAACCCGCCTTTTTTGTAGTCCGTACCATATGCGTCTTGCAAAATAATGGTTGGTGTCCCTTTATCAAGTTGGCTACGATCAACCAGAATAAAATCTATTGTCTCGCCAAATGTCGAAACCACTATTCGTTCTTTACCCTTCTTTTTGACTTCGTCTGGCAAATCTCTGAGCAATTCTACGTAATACTCGGCAGGAATTTCTTTACTGTGACGTTCATCAAGTACAAAAACTTTGAGGAGGTTTCGCACAGAAAATTGATTATTTATTTTTTCTGCGTCAAAGGGTAAAAAATCGCGGAATACATAATCACATTCAAATCCCAAAAGGTCTAGATATTCAAGGAATTCATCTTGGAATTTATGAACGATAAAGCCTCTACTTTCTCTTAGACGTGACAAGTTGTGTTGGTTTAGTTGAATTGGGTGCTTGTCCCATTTTTCATGCTCGTAAACTATCTCTGTATAATTATCTATCTCGCCACGCCGCAATTGACGCATATGATGGGCTTTTCCATTTGACGAAAGCGATAAACCGTACAAACCTCCAAAACGACGTTTTGCAGAGCGATTTGGCGATGAACTCTCAACAAATTTTGCAGCGCTATTCAATATCCTGAATTCCTGCCAAACACCTTGTGACTTTCCTTTTAAGCTAAGTTCAACACAAACCCTCACTTCTTTCTTATCACGACTTCTTGTCCATTTCTTGGCAAATACATAGTTTTTCCCATTACGCCCGACAAACATATCTTGATCTTCTTTGTCAAAATATGCCGACATCATGAGTTTAATCAAGACATGAAAGCCACAACCATCAACCAACGTCCCAAAGTCCAGTGGGTCAGGTTGCATATCACCACCGTCATCAACACCACTAAAGGTAATAGTTTTAGGCTTGTCATCGTGAGGATACAAAACATAAACAGCATCGACTTCATCTCCATCTACTTCATCATGCGAAAAAACTAGATGGGGATGTGAAACTAGGTCTCTAACGTCAGCATAAATACGCCTAAAATCGCTCGTTTCTTTCAGTCTTTTTGGTACTACATAGCGAATAAGTTTAAATTCACTATCCAAAAATTTGTAATCATCAGGAACTTTTACTTGAATGGATGATGTACGCATCGTTCTGGGCTTTGTCATTGTGTCCCCCTGTGTTTATTACCCTTGATATTCATGTAGCAGGTTTTCGATAAATACTTTAAAGGTACTCGTGAGATTTGATGGATTAGTACGGTCAAGCACACCAGAGATAATAATGATTTCTGCATCGGCAAAACTCTTTGCTGGCGAAAAATCAGCTTTCCGATAATTACCCTTCCAGTGTTCATGACTGGCTAGGTTCAAATAGATCAGCTTACAATCATCACTTTGATGATACTGTTGGATTTTTTCGAGTTTTCTGATTGCCATGTGCTGAAAATCCTCATCATTCAGCTTAGGTTTCCAAGCAGGATCAGTATCATTTATTGGAAAATATTTCAGCGTAGTTTGACTATAATTTTTGCAATCGACATACCAGTCTTTGTTTGCGATTTTCAAATCCGCAAGCTCAAACAACGGATCATCAATTTCAGTATCGAGGGTGACACCTTTGCTGATTAATATTGCCCGAATTGCTTCTTCTCCGATAGCGCCTGCTAATACGGCTAAATGGAAATAGGGTGTAAAGAATTTCTGGGTTGTGTTATTAAACCCTAACTCATAACCTTTCATAGCAAAGTAATTACGAATAGTCAGGTTTTGACGAATTAGGTAGTAAAGACTATCCAAATGCCATTCCTCAACATCTGCACCTTGTGAGGTGTCAAATGGGAGTAGCTCATGGGATTTATTGATAAACATCTTACCGTTTCTGAAATGTGTAAAATCAGCATGAAATGTTGTTGCGTACCCTTTTTGATGGGTCATCAAAGGATCAAGAAAATCGTGTCTTAATGCCAACTCACGCAACTTCAACCAGTGTTCTTTGGCTTCCTCATCGCTATTCCCCGCACGTACTTGTTTAAGTCGCTCTAAGAGGTCACCAACTCGTTTAACACATAAGTCATTTCGTGATGCAAGGCGTTCTTCTTTGTAGAGTTCTTCAAACTCTATATCTGTCTCTGTTTGATCAATAATTTGGTCAAAAACATCAATCAAGTTATTGGAAGATGTTTTCAGACGCTCTTCGTACAAGTCTTTGTACTTAGGGTTAGTACAGAACTGACGGAAAATCTTCCAAACCTCTCTCCCAAGCACAATAGTCTGGTTATCAACCTGATGCCATGCCCGTTCTATTCTTCCTAATGCTTGAATGAATGTAGCCATTTGATTGCTAAAATAATCCCGTTTTGTTTCGGCAAGGGTGCGATATTCACCATTGAAGTCTTCGTATTGGATACCTTCAAGTGCTGCACGGAATTTGTGATAACTGATATGCCCACTCTCATAGAGCTTCGCCAGATACCAAATGTTTTCTTTTACCTGAGCTATCCACTCACTGTAGTTTGTGCGAACACTACTATCCCGTCTATTGAAATAAAAGTACGGTGCATCTAACAAGTGAACATTCAAGATGTCACTCTTTTTTGCAGCACCCTTTCGAGGCAAGTATTGTATGTTGACCCCATTACTTGCAGATGGGTATTGCGTTACCAAAACAACGGGAATACCTTGCCAAAACAACTCATTGAAGATTTGTTCATTATCTCTATGCTGAAATACTTTTGCGTTCGGAGCGTTGTAAAAGACAACAATTATGTCTTGGTCAAAGAACGTTAAACGATATGTGTCTGGGAATGTATCTATCAATATTTTCTCAGACTTAAACCATTTACTGTTTGATAACTCAGGTTCTTCAAATAACTGCTTCACCTGTGCAAAAGAGTTGTAAAACAACAGATGACTATCATGGTCGATTTGTCTGTTAGATTGCTTTTCAACAATCCACACCAATGAAGTAAAAAAGTACCGTATCCGGTCAGTCTGGAACTCATTGCCCAAATACTGAGCAACAGCATTCTCAACAAAATCCCAGATTGCCGAATGGTCTTGTTCATTTAACTCATTAGCCCTGACCACCCGAATAGCGTTTTTTCTAACTCCTCTCTTTTCATTGTTTCGTCCTTGAATAATTTCATAGTCCAACGAGGAAACTTCAATATAGTTTAATAAACCATCTTCCCCTTGTTTGCGAAACCACTCATCAGAAAAATTATGCACAATACGAAGCATGTCTGCGGTAGCAGATAAACCAAACACAAGGTTGTCTTGGGCTAGTTTGCTAATGAGCTTTTCTGGTGTAATGAATATTGAATAATACCTAAATTCAATCTCATCGGGGTCTGTTTGTTGATCCAGTTCATGTATCTCGTACATCCCAAAACCTTCATCAAGAAGGTTATCAAATCTGGTCTGTTGAATTTCATGTTTACGAGGCAATCGAGTAATACTCTCTATATCATCTCTGAAACTACTTGTACGAAACGTTTGGCGCATTAGTTCAGCGTATATTGCCGGATGGTTGTCTTTAAGCTCCATCATCAAAAACAGTATTTTGAACATAGCCTTGCGAATTGCTTTAAAGAATACTAGAGCGTCTATTGATTTTTCTTCTGGCTTCTCGTTTACAACCTCAAATGAACGCTCCGTTTCTTTCAAAAACAATCTGTTATGCACCAGTGTCCGGCTCGTTTGAAATACAACGCCCCTGCTTTCGTCTAGTTGGGACGTAAAGAGGTTAATTTCAGGGTATTTAATAGCAAGATCGTCAATTAAATCAGTGATGCTTGTAATTCGTCCTCTTAAATTTTTAGGCACACTTGCTGGTAAGGGATAATCTTCCCTAACCAAACGATGCCGTTTCATCTCACGATAAAACTCCTCAACAAAAAGGAAAGGCTCTTGAATGTGTGTGGTTCTACAAATACGTTGGATCAACTCATATTCAAGAAAGTCATACTCATCAAGAAAAACGATGTTGTTACCATTTTTGCCAGATAGCTTCGTGATGTTTATCCCTGCGCTACCATCGAAAAAGCCCATAAACGCTTTTTGTAAGGTGATAAGCAACACTGTAACATCGTCTCGATTTTTGTAATTAATGTATGGAAAAAGTGTTTGAATGACAGTGGATTGATGTAATTCGTTAAGTACATCACTTCCCATTTCACTTGCTGTTGTCATTATCGTTTGAAATGTATAGATTACCCTGCTTGCAATTCGTACATTGGGATTGTCTTCAAATTCGGTATAAGCAAGTTGGTGAGGTTGTAGATCACGCAAATACTTTAGATTTTTATCAAAACTATTCAGGTCTATTTGCGAGGAAGGGTTGTTGCGATTATATGAACTTACAACACTTGAAATAACAGGTGATGAAAGTAAGTCTTGTAACTCATACCATAAGTTTTCATCAAAAATAATCTTTTTTATCGTTTCTGGGTTGCTTAAAACCCACGCATAACCAATCCCCAAGTCTTCTAGTTCTTTAGCCATTTCTTCAAGTAATTGGTTACGGTGAGCAATATAGATAAATTTACGACCATCAGTATCAGCTTCTTGAATTACTTTCAGGATACCGCTTGTTTTCCCCAGACCTGTGCCACCTAGAACTAGCTTTAATCCTGTTTTGTTGTTTTGAAGAGTGTTAGTGTAGTAGTCGAAGTATGATTTTGAGGGCAAGTTGATTTACCTTTACTATACCGATTTGAGGGTGAAGCTAGCCCAACAAGAGGCAAGCCTATTTATTCATTACTACTTCGATTTGTTCTTCATTGAATAATCCGTTATCTAGCAACTCTTGCTTTGCCTCAAAGGGGTTGGGAGTAAATAGCAGAATTCTCAGATTTTCTTTTGCTCTAGAAAAACAAACATATGCTAGTTTTGTACTTCTCTCATACTGCCCCTCAGTTGGCTCACCAGACGTGTTAGGCGTCAAAGTCTTTGTGAATTTATAATGATCCCATGAAGCCTCAACATCATCAAAAATGACTATGACATCGGGGTATTCTTCACCTTTTACGCCATGTTGAGTACTAAAAGGTGTACTTTCATCAATAAACTTAGCATACACCTCGATTTCGACCGTATCTCTTTGTAAGAAGCTATCAACGAGCCAATCGCTCTTTTCCTCAGAATGAATTTCTTCATCATATTCTTCATTTCTAGGTTGTCGATCAAGATGGGCTGAAAGGCGATCAGAAATCTGACACAAGTTGTTATTTTGAGCAAATCTCAAAATTCCACCAAGAGTTTCAGTGTCCCATAGAGAAACTAGTTTTTGCACTATTTCCTTAGAAAGGTTTATCATCTCTTCAAGTGTTTTTGCAGAATTAACCCCACTTGGATCAAAAGCAGGACTTGTATTTCTCAACACATCCAATAAGCGTCCGGTGTTTTCATCCCTTGATGCTTGAACCAAAGGGAACAAAGTACGTAGGAAAGGCTTAAGTAGAAAATGTTCACCTTGCTCGTAATCTTGATTAGCTTTTTGAGAAGCGAAATCACCAGTAAATAGTTCTTGCAGCTCTGGAAATCCCAACCTTCTAGCAATCATTTGTCTTACTAGAAAAAGATGTTTTGCATCTTTATTGTCTTGCCATCCCCAGCTTTTAATTGCTTCATCAAACTGATCAGATGTACGAATCAACTGTTCCTCTGTATATTTACGCCCTTTTTGAGGTTCCTCAGCCTGCACCAGCCTTATTAAAACACTCCCATTAACATAACTATTTTCACCTGCGGGAAACTGTTTAATATCAGTACGGAAGGTATTTAGAAAATTAATTACTTCTACCGAGCTACGATAGTTTTCCTCTTTTCGAATTACTTTTAACTCTTCATGTACAGCAAAATTACCAGCACGCTTATCATAAATTTGTTGCATAGGATCACCAAAATAGCCTACGACTGGCAAACCTTGTCCCTCGCAAATCTTGTTAAGTGCAATCACAACTTCATTAAAGGTATCTTGGGCTTCATCAACAAAAATAAATGGGTATTTTTGACCAAGAATTTCACGAAAAACCGAATTTTCACTGATTATACGAGATGCTATGGCAATAATATCATCGTGACCTAACTCGCCTTTTTGGTAATTACTGTAATTTACATCAGTGTAAACAAAACTACTGACGTTACCCAGATTAGCAAGATCACTTTGTAATAAGGCAATACGCTTTCTAGCCTTAATAGCTGTTTTTGTTTGTTTCCCATTATCTTTTTTCTTTTGTTTCTCGATTTGTTCTGGGATAAGTGATTTACCCAAAACCTCACGAATGTTGGAGGTAAATTGCTGTATATTGTCCCATAGAAATTTATGGAGTGTGCTAACCCAAAAAACCTCATTCCAATTAAGCCGTTGTGAAATAACATCTACAGCTCGATTGGTATAAGTAATACAAACGATTTTTTGGTCATCGCGAATAAACTTAGAACTCTCTTTTTCTTGCAAATAGTCTAGTGCTCTAATCAATGATGTTGTTTTTCCAGAACCCGCACCTGCAATAACGGCAAAATTGTTTTTGTTGTCTATGCAACTACGAATTTCACTGTCTGTGTCTGTTAGATTTATTTTTTGCATTTGTTCTAAAACCTTGACTTATTAGCTTTGTGTAGCAATTCTCTTCTCAAGCCAACGCAAGCCTTCTTCGATATATGAAGGTGTTGTCCAATCAACTATAGTAGTAGCAACATCTAGGGCGAATTCGGTTTTTTTCAGTGAAGAACGTACCCCTTCATAAATAGCTTTATATTCATCGTCTAAACCCTTTTCAGTTGAGATATCAAAATTAAGTTTAATTTTATTGTCTCTAACAAGATCAATATTTCGATAAATAAAATCCTCTTCAAAAGTGCGTCCTTGAAAATAATTGGGACTAGTTCCAATTTGAGTAGGGGTTTGAAACGCAATAAAGCCACCCCCTTCATTCAAAATTTTCTCTTCGTGCTTGAGCTTCATCAGGTCGCTAATAATTTCTCTTTTCAAGTAGTGTTTTAGTGTTCCATTTGAGCTAACGGCACCTTGTGTATCAGCCCTACAGGCTTTCCCATTATCACTTGGGTCAACAGAGTCCAAGTCAGTAATGATAAGGTATGGTAATCCTATGAAGTGGAGAATTTCTGCTAGCTTGTGTGCGTAAGCTCCGCCAACCTCTAAAATCGTAAGATAATTTATTCTAAGCTTGGGCGCACATTTCTCAATCATTTTTGGCAACAGTATTTTCTCTGATGTACCTTCTATTAATATCGCAGCGTCAGCAAAAAACAAATCACAATGGGTTAGTTCCAAGTATTTTTCTAGAAATACTAGTGCTTCTTTTTTTTCATCTTCGTTTTCACCTTTAGACACATCGGTTTTAAATTCATGCAAGTTCATTACCTTTGAGGCTCTTAACTTTGTAACTGATGATTGAGGCTCTCCTTCCAATCCACAGCGCTTAAAGTATCTCGCTTTTCCAAAATCTACTGTGTCTAAAATATGAGACGAGTGGGTGGTAATAAAAACTTGCGGTACCATATGAGGCTCGTCGGCTTTAGTTGATGCATCGTTTACAATTTTCCAGATGTTTTGAATAAACGTTTGTTGAACTTGTGCATGAAGATGAACCTCTGGCTCCTCAATAAAAATAATTTGGCAAAGTGGACGTTTTTCTTTTGTTTGCATCCATTGAGTATGAAAATGACTAACCTGTATCGCCATATAAACGAGATTTTTGAACCCCAGTCCATTGTATGCTTCTGGGAGTTCATGTTTTGAATCCTCATCAACGTAAAGCAATGTTGTGTTTCCTTGAAGTAAAGTTTCTGGGCTTAAAGAAGAAATGAGTTGCATTTTTCTATCGTTAATTGATGGAAAGCCAAGTCCGTGTATTACCTCGATCAACCCCCCAAAGTGTGATTCATAATGATCAGTCAAACTCTGGTTATTTTCGCCAATTACTTTATTTGCTTCTTCACTAACTTCAGCTTGTTCAAGGTTTTTCTTATAGAATTCTGTAAACGCTGATGACAAGCGATTACTTCTTCCGAGTTCTTGGTCATCCATATTTCTTTGTGCATCTATAAAATCTATTCTAATCAGTGATCTGATTAATTTCTTACCTTCACTTGGGGATCTAGGGTGTTCGTTTTCGTGGTGATCTAGCGCAAAATACTTTATCTCAAAATGGTTGTTTAGATTATTAGCCATAGATAAATAATGAGATAAAGATTTAATTGTACCTGTACGATCCTTTTTTTTCGCATCGTTGTAATCAGTTCTTAGCTTATCAACATCTTTAACACTGTATTTCAGACGTATACCAACTACATGAATATTTTCTAACTTATTTGGAATTTCTGTAAAAAGACCGGATACTCTCCCGTATTTATCTTTTTTAGGATTTATAGAAAACCACAAATCTAACTCAATAGTTGGAAGGGGATGAGATTCTTCTGGTGGTTTACTACCAAATATATCAATATCAGCAATCCTTGAAACGGTGAAGTCATGTATCTTAAAGTCTTGTCGCACTAAGAACAGACGAAAAGCAGTTGTTGCAGAGGTCTTGCCACTATTATTAGGACCAACAAACACAGTCTCCCCGTCTTCAACGTTTATTTCAACATTTTCAAGACGCCGAAAGTTTCTAATCTTAATTTTTATTAACTTCACGATTTTAACCTAATGCAGACTATTACTCTTATGTATTGATTACAGTTGATGAATGAAGTCTATTGTCGCACAATGTGCAAAACGCGACATAACCCACTTGACTACTCTCTTTGTAGCACAATTACATAATTCTCGCTACTCGGCAAACATAATTTCTGAGCATGTCCTATAAGTTGAATGAATCTGTCAATATTCTAGTTAGAGAGAAGTTTTTAGCTATTTGTGTGCCAAAATATTCCAGATTTTCTCACTCAATTGATCCCCTTTTTTATGCTTCCATTTTTTTCTACCTTTACTTTCAGCAGAATAGGAACGTATTTGCTGCTCCATTCTTAATATGTCTTGCCTTATACTTTTGTCTTCGAATTTTGTTGAAAGTACTCGCATTTTCTTAAGTGATCTTTCATCATCATAGATACCTAGATGCCCAAGTATTCGTTTTGTGATATCGACTGAATCAGTTGATTTTTGGACATTAAACGCTAGTTCAACGATTTCATTGAATGTCAAACTTAGTAAGTCAATTAAACTGATACCTAATTGTTGCTCATTATTTTCTTCTGACGTAAGTAGATCAAATACTAAAGTTTTTGTTATGCCAATACTGGAATCGCTAGGCGCTCTGGTTTGAATACCATAAGCACATATAGTTCTGTCTATTAATCTAAGTTCAGCAATATCGGGTAAATTGTCAAATAAATCCATTGAAATTGAACTATTGCCCGCGGCTGTAAATAAAAAGTAGCTCCAGCTATCTGGTTCCAACAGTTCATACAATAGTTTTGTTAATGTCACATCAATCAAGTTTGTGCAATTTGCCAAAGAAGCTGCCAGAGCAGCCTTGAGTTGTTCGCTGCCACCTTGTTTCAGATAGTCTAGGATATATTCTTTATTTTTCTTGATGTAGGATTCTGACTTATTCCTTCTAAATAGTTCACTCAGAATATGTATGGAACCGTCTGACAATTGCTTAGATGTGATTTCCTGCAAATTAATGTTTGATATGTCAAAGTATTCAATAGCAAATGTTGCAATCTCTTCACTTAAATTTGCTTCCTTGACTATATTATCTGACTTAAAAAACCGAGACAGTCTATCACTTATATGAAATTCTAGGCTATCGCGACCTCCGCCCCCCCATCTGAAGCGTTTAATATCCATAGATATGGTATCCATTTCAATGGATCTTATTAGAGAATAGAAATGCTGTTGTGTCTCCTGGAACATGCTTCGTTCGTAAAGCAAAAACGGATCGTTAATGCGAAAGGCTTGACCCTTGCTGAGAATTGTGCTGAGGCTGACACTTTCATTGTTGTCATTAGCACTAGTAGATTCATTTTTTTCAACTAAATCCTCTAAACCTCTTAAGTCAAGCTCATCACCTGTAACAAAACTTTTTGCTATTTTTCTAGCAACAAAGTACTCAGCAAACGATTTGTGAGCAAATCGGAATAATTCCCCTTTACCAACACGAACTAGAAAGGAACATGTTTGAATATCATTATGCAGTTTCTCACTCTGACTTAAGTCAGAGGTTATAGATGTTGATACATACTCCATCGCTTGTTCAAGCAGGGGATACGATATTTCATAGTTTTCGGATAAGGTAGAAATATGTAACTCCCATGCTAGAAGCTCACAAAAATATTGTCGTATATTCAAAGCTGAACTAACACGCCAGTCATCCCGAACAACCCATTTATTGGTATAGTGTTCATACAAACTGGCAGAATTTATCTCTGTTGCTTCATTTGCAAGTCGTGGAAGTGTAGATAAGATCATATCAAGTAAAACAGGACGTTTACTAAGGTCTGAGAGATCATGTATTGCTTCTATTTGTTTAACAATGTTTTCAGCATCAACTCCAAAACGCTTACTAATAAACTCAAATATTTGATCATTATCAAGAGTGTGAATATATAGAATTTTGCCTTGACCTTCGAATTCCAGCGTCGCCAAGTAGTTATCGGAATTCATTTCAACAGGTATTTCTAGTTTAAGATTTCTCAAAGCTTCAATAATATCTCGATGATTTCTAAAATAATTTGAACGACATGTGACAACAACTTTGGTTTGAAGAGATGTCAAAAGATATATTTGTCCAAATATCTTCATTGTCGTTGCCCGATCAGATGTTTCAACCATTTCATCTAGCCCATCAAGAAATAGCAGTATTTTCCCACTTGAACACATTCTTTCAAATGTAGCAAATGAGTGAACCTCAACTCCGTAGTTATTACGGAGTGTATCTTGTACGATGTGTTTTATATCAAATATGTTTCTGTAATCTCTTAGATTAATTAGTATTGGAATAAATCTTTGATACTTTTCTTCTCGATATCGGTCATATAATAATTTGTAAACGGTGCGGCGGCTAAATGATGTTTTTCCTGATCCATAGTCACCAAGCAAGAACAGCAAATAGTTGGAACTATCGCCCAACCACTCGAAGAACGCACCTGAAATAGAGCGTTTTATACCATTGTCGGAATTAACACTCAGTTCAACATAATGTTGATGCAAATGCCCTTCATTAAATATGCCAAGTGATTTTTCGTAGTTGTAAATGTAGCTTTCACCATACCTTCCAAAGTCAATCAATTGGTTTTCTAGTCCTTCAAGAGTCATTAGAACAATATTTGGGTTCGATGCTGCAAACAAATGAGCATCTTTGGTATAGTCTGTAGTAACGATAATTAGCAGTTTAACAAGATATTGTGTGCTAACTACATTCAATACCTTCGCTAAACTTATCTTTACCTCGTTTTCTGTAATTGGACTGTGTGATGGAATACAATCGACAACAAACAGAAGCTTTTCCAAAGGATCATCACGCCTAGCAACAAGTTCGAAAAAGCTTGTACCTAGAGTAACATTCTGTTCCACATTGTATCCACGCGAAGATAGCAACAATGCAACATCATTTCGCAAACTCTCACCATCGGATGTACCTGCTTCACTTTCGTCCTTTAACTGATTCAAAAGCGTGTATAGGACTGAATTTTGTTGAGAAATCTTTTTAAGTCTTTGATTTAATTTCCTGTAAGCAGACACAAATTCTCCTTTTTGGAGAACGTGATCAACATTTGTCTCTTTAATAATGTTAGTTACTGTTTCAACTATCTCCTCGATGCGGGTTTCATCCTCTTCATCTTGGCTTGACATACGGTCAAGCAAGTTACCAATTGCTTCAACTCCAACCCCACCAGCTAACGCTGCAAGCTCAGGTGGTAAGTGGATATTAGGATAAAGAGCAACCATTCCTAATAAGGCTAGAGAATATGAAATATATTTAGGTGATTTTGCAGAAGCATACCTAAGGACTCGTTCAAAAGCTGATGATCGGTTTTTATCGGACACTAACGCACTCCTAAGGTCAGGGGCTGGCGAAGGGCTATTCCATTCCTCGTAATAGTACAAGCAATGTATCTGTAACTACGTTTTATCACAACTCAACAATATACGCTATTAACTAGGGTTAGTGGATATATACACCTAGAGTAGATTTTCTATAATTTGGCATTATTTGATCTCAATTACTGTAATCTATCTTAATCAAAATGCAGATTGCATTGTGCAACTGATTGTTGCTAGTATACAATCTCAGCTACTCAACCTCCTCGCTCTTTGAAACATCCGAAAAATACTCTGTCCGACGATGAAGTAAATTATGAACTACCTCTGGAGTTTCTGTTTCAGGGGATTTTTGTTTACCACAGTCAGGAGAAAAGCCTGCAAGCAACATTCTCCCGACTGCAAGTTATGAAAGGATAACCTTTCTATGCTTCAAAGTACCACAGAAATTGACTGGAGCAAGGCTATTCGAGCAAAAATCATTCCATTTGAAGCTAATCCAATAGATAAGCAGTCACAGACCTTCAAAGTTGGCTGGCATCCACAACCACTAACATTCAATGAGATTATGGATGCAATCCGCAATATCATCACTAAAGAATTGGTCTATTTTCGCAAAGTTGCCCGGCAACATATTCCAGATCTACTACAACAAGGTTGGTTGCGATTGTGGAAAGTGTTACAAGAAGATCCACAGTTTTTGGCTGAGCGCAGTCGTCTCGCAGCCTCAGATTATGTAGCTAATCGCTGTGGATCATCAACGTTACAGTATTACATCAAACGCTACACAAGTTATCACCAATTTAGTAATTGGTCACAACCAGATAGTGAGGTTTTTGAAGACAATATTACTGATATTGTGATTGGTTCAAGCCTAAAATCAACTGGACATGGGCAACATGCGCTGTTTACCCGTAAAGTCGATTTGTTCTTGGATATTGCCCATGCTATTCAAGAGGTTGCTCAGTGGTGTGGTGATAATCTGAAAAAGTTATCTGCACTTTACTTCATCACGACTTCTGTTAGTCAAGTTGATGCAGGGCGTATTGCCGGACTGCGAATAAACAAGCCCAAGGGACGCAAACCTCGTTGTGTTGCCTTACAGTATTGGGCAAAACAAGTGCTAGAACGGTTGCAGGATGTATTGGCAAGTTATCGACCCATTGAACCCAATCGCAATTACTGGCGGGAATGTATTAAAGAGGGACTGTTCGATCCAGTGATTGAAGTAGCTAAGAGATATGCTGATAAACCAGATAGGCTGCTGGCACTGTATACCTTAACTACACGGGTCTCAACAGGGACGATTATAGAGGATTTGGGTGTTAATCATTGTGCATTTAAGTATGCGGTAGAATGTGTGCGTAAAGAGCTAAGATGCTTGTACGCTTCTCGTGTACCATGAGATAGTAGGTGACTGTGCCAGATTTTCGTCTTTGATGAGTGTCTGGCACTTTTAATAAAATGTAGTTATTTGTAGCAGCGGGTACGGGTCACCCACTGATGCTTCGCATCGAGGATTAAAATTTTTACGGACTTCGGTAGATCTCATGTGTTCCTACCCGACGTAACTTAAGAACCGTTTTGTCTATTTTGAAAGTCATTCGATAGTGGTAATCAATCCGGGCTTCCCAAACATCCGGGTGTCCCGTCATTTTTCGCGTATTCAAGCTAGGATGGAATAGGTCTTGGGCAAGTAGTTTTATTTGTTTGTTGACTTTCTTCTTTTGTTTATCAGGCAGTTTTTTAAAATCCTTGGTGAATGGTTTAAGAAAACGGATGGTCATTAGAGGTTATTGAGATAATTAATAGCCTCATCCACGTCCTCAAATTCAACATAGTCACCGTTTGCTTCCGCTTGGTCGGCTTCTTTTTCTTTGGCTTGCCATTCTTTCGACCAAAACCAAAGCTGATCCTTTGGCACACCTTCGGGCGCTAAACCTTCTTCTTGACGAATTTCCCCAAAAATCTCAGCAGTAAGTTTACCCCACTGCTCGAGTTTTGGTACTAATCTTGCTGGTATTTTGACTGATGCTTTTGCCATAGTGGTGATAGTATATCATTCTCGTAAACTCCTGATTTGACAATTTCTATAGGTCGTTTTTTATGGCAAATTACGTTTGCATTCACCTCTAGTAAAATGCTATGATTTACTCATGAATAAACCCTCTAAGATACTTAAAATCGTTGCGTTTCTGCAAAAACAAGGATACGTAATTGTTGAGAGAAAACCTAAAAACAAATATGGAAGGCTCATCGACCAAAACGTATTCGTAATTCAGCCCATAGCGTATTAACTTGAAGCGGATTTTGTTTGTCATTTCAGTTATAGGCGCTATGTGGTCTATAAATAACGCTCAAAGTGTTCAATTTCAGGGGGTAATGGCTTTAATTCTCCGTTTTGCCACCCGAAAATCATGTAAGCTTGTTCACCCCAATAACCAATCATCAATTTTTGATAATTAGTATCCTCTTTGCTTACTCCTTCACTTGGACAAGCAAACACAATGGATGTCAGCGGCTTGCCTTCTTCCTCCCAATCGTTATCCAAATTTAATTGCACAGGATCAGAAATATGCTGATACTGTAATAAGCAGTGACGCAACTCTTCTAATTCGTCTCTGGTTGCTATTCGTGGAAATTCAGTGCTAGTCATATGCTTTAAAGATAAATATTAACTATCTATATATTATCATATATGATAATAATATCAATCGCTAAAAGCTATTCAGACACGCCTATGATCCAGATAATATTTAGGGGTCAACAAAGGAAATTTGTAGCTTTCTTCCAAGTGCTGTGGCTATTCTTTCTAAATAGCTCACTGTTGGCGCAGATTTGCCCTTTATCACCCTTGAGAGGTTGGGTGGTTGTATACCTGCTTTTAGAGCCAATTGTCGTTGGCTCATCCCCTGTTTTTTTAGTTCGTCTTTAATTACTTCTATTGTGTGTTTATATGCTTTCTCCATTGTGATTGCATAATAACATACGACAACCTCTGCATGAGTAGTAAGGCGACGGTAAAAACAGGGCTTCGCCTCATGCGCCGCGTTATCATGGATTGAGCGAAATAGGCTGTCAAATGTTTACCCCGCAGGGGTCGCGCAATTGCGGAAGGGAATTGTTCGCGCATTTGACAGACTACGCCCATGATACGCTTAAGGCGCAAGCGAAGCTCAATAACCGTCGCCGCATTCTAACTTTGGATTTCGAATAAATGCTCCAATTCAAGTTGTTTGTACGTAATCAATATGCTAACGTGTACAACATATATCAAAAATTCCTAGCTCCGGTAGATGCCAGACCATTGTCTATGGGAGTTAGTTAATCAAACAAATAGGGCTTAGGGCGATTAGCTGTGCTAGTAGGTAAGTGTTGTAGACAGCCCTCTACAATCAACGCTGACGGCTTAGGAATTGCGATTGGGGATGGCTATCCATCCCCTTTTCTTAGTCTTCAAACAACTGTGCCCCTTCAATGTTGCCAGCTATATTCCAAATCGGGTGATTGATTGGATTTTCGGCGTTTATATCATCCAAGTGCGTAAGCCAAAATCGGCGTTTTATCCTCTCAACTTTGGCAATCTCATGTATCAGATTTTGCAGTCTTCGACGTGCTTTGTCTTCAACCACTGTAAGAACACGAAATCCGGGATACCCATAAATCTTGGAATACTGCTGAGATTTAAGAAACTCGATATAACATCTGACCTTTTTGATAAAAGTGCCTAAATTTTCGGTATCACGGTCAAATTCAAGAAAAAAGGTACTCACCCTCTTGTTTGGTAACTCAACCACAAAATAGCCGTCAGGTTTAAGCGATACAGATTGTTTATAGTTTGGCAGTCTAACCTTATGATACTCTCGGTGGAAATCGTATTCAGACTTCCATTGTAATAAATTCCACCCCATTGCCTTGATGTGTTGGGTTATTGAGATACGTATATCTGCCAATCCCAGCGTATGTGGTATCTGGTGTTTTTGGTTTGGGATACTAATGTCGCGGTATCCTAATCGTTCAAGTAATTGCACTCCCATCTTATC
>Ga0213840_1001570_pt1 | contig 17403 bp, 8 predicted proteins | sample SWPATP22_FD_160132 | JGI IMG/M metagenome (GOLD analysis project Ga0213840, IMG submission 160132) | Coastal seawater microbial communities from Marineland, Florida, United States - SWPA TP2 #2 | ecosystem: Environmental > Aquatic > Marine > Coastal | place: USA: Florida | collected 2016-08-14 | reverse complement strand
CTGGTGCACAAGTACTTGCTCAGTCTTCTCCTGTAAACGTTGACTTTATTTCCTCTTACGATCGTGCTACAAGAGAAATGACTGTTACTGTAGAAGCCTATTATACTGCTGACGGTGCCGGAAGCAGCAACTTTGTAAACGTTGCTATTCTTCAAAACAACGTAGAAGGACCACAATCAGGTGCTACAAGCTTTTACCCGGAGAAAGTTCTGGAAAATGGAAATTACGTTCATGGACACATGCTACGTCACTTGATCACTGGTCAGTGGGGTGAAGAAATCACAGAAGTAGCAAAGGGTTCTTTTTACACAAAAACTTTCACTTATACACTTCCAGAAAGCTTGAATGGTATTGACTATGTTCTTGCTGACTTAGAGATTGCTGTTTTCATTACAGAGACCAAGCAGAACATTGTTACTGGTGTGAGCGGACCTTTTGATTATTTGCTTCCTGAAGAAAAAATTGACCTTGCCACTACTAATATTAGCAGTGTAGAAGGTGATTTATGCTCAGAAGAAATTACTCCTTCAATGGAAATTGAAAATCTTGGTCCTAATGATATTACTTCATTCGATCTAGTATGCAACATAAACGGTACTGATTACAAGCAAACATTTACAGGAGACTTGAAAATTGGTGATAAAACAACTGTGACTTGGGATCCGGTTGCACTGCCAGGAGGTGAGTACACAATGATTATTTCGTCGCCAAGTAACATCAATGAAGATGCCTTGGAAGATATCAAACCTAGTAACTCAGGTACTATTACGGTAAATGGATACTCTATGATACCAGGTGCTATTGAAGGACAAGTGAGCGCAGGTTTTGACTTGGAAGTGCCATCAAACTTTGCCATCGATGATTCAGAAAATAGCGCATACGCCCTGAATGATGGTTTTGGAGCCAACTACTCAGCTGGTGCTATTGTGATGTTGCTAGACAACGGATATGGCGTTGAAGGAAAGCCATTACAAATTCTCTTCGGTCAGGTAGATGTTGCTGATATGACTGATCCAGTTATTACCTATCACTACGCTTACGCCGATGGAGACCAAAATGGTACCCCTCCTACTATTGAAGTAGAGGTTTCAACCAATTGTGGCGAAAGCTGGAATTCTCTTAAGAAAATTGATGCCGAAGAAACTACCGATATTGTAATTGGCAACCTGTACAGACCATTGAAAAATGACTATATCTGGGTAAAAAATGAACTCGGCGAGTACGCTTCTGAAGACTTCATTGGTAGAATCAGCATTACTCCAGGTAGTGATGGTAATGCACTATGGTTTGACGAAGTGGGTATCGCTGATGCAGCCACTAGTGTTTCAGACCCTATTGCCAACAACATTGGTATTTTCCCAAATCCTGCCAAAGATTACACCACAGTGAATGTGACAGCAACTTCAAGAGAATTTGCCAACATCACAGTATACAATGCTGTAGGTGAGCTTGTAACTGTATTGAACAGTGACATGCTTGTGGAAGGCTTAAATCAATTTACGATCAATACTTCAAGCTTGGACAACGGTGTTTACTTCGTAAGATACGAATCAGAAAACAACGTTTCAAACTCTCAGTTTGTAGTTAACAAGTAGATCTTCTTCTACAAAATATCTAAACCGCCGGGCATAGTCTGGCGGTTTTTTTATGCTTAAAACCGGACAAAAGAGCTAGTAATTGGCCAAAATGGGCAATTACCAGAATCGCTGAAAAACAGGTTTCTATGTCGTGGAAGTTCTCAATAAGTTTGCAGCACTAAATGCTGAGCAGTTGAGCATAACTGCGTGCCTTTTTAAAGATAAAGTACCCTTATTTCATGAGCGGAATTTCAGAGTTAAAAGACAAACGAGCACAAAGCCTTCTTGGTGGCGGTGAAAAAAGAATTGAATCTCAACATAAAAAAGGTAAGCTCACAGCTCGTGAACGCCTTCACTTCTTACTTGACGAAGGTTCTTTTGAAGAGATTGGTGCACTCGTTACCCATAGAAGTAGCCAATTTGGTCTTGATAAACAGATTATTTTAGGTGATGGCGTCGTAACTGGATACGGAACGATTCATGGAAGAATCGTTTATGTTTTCTCTCAGGACTTCACCGTTTTTGGAGGCTCGCTTAGTGAAGCACACGCTGAAAAAATATGCCGCATCATGGATTTGGCCATAAAGAATGGTGCTCCTGTAATAGGGTTAAATGATTCTGGTGGCGCACGAATACAGGAAGGAGTAGTTTCATTGGCCGGTTATGCAGATATTTTCTTCAGAAATACAAGGGCTTCGGGCGTAGTTCCTCAGCTTTCTGCAATTATGGGCCCTTGTGCCGGTGGAGCAGTTTACTCTCCCGCTATTACGGACTTTATTATGATGGTAGAAAACAGCTCGTACATGTTTGTTACCGGCCCTAACGTGGTAAAGACCGTTACGCATGAGGAAGTTACTGCAGAAGAGCTTGGTGGAGCTGCAGCCCATGCTTCCAAGAGCGGAGTTACCCATCTTACAGCTTCTAACGAACTGGACTGTATAGAAAAGCTTAAAACCCTCCTCTCCTACATTCCGCAAAACTGCGAGGAAAAAGCGCCAAAACAGGAATACACGGCAATGGATGAAGAACGTGAAGTATTGAATGGCATTATTCCTGAAAACGCCAACCAACCCTATGATATCCGAGAAGTTATAGATGGAACTGTTGACAATGGCTCTTTCTTTGAGATTCATAAAGACTATGCGGAGAACATCGTAGTTGGTTTTGCCAGAATGGCTGGACGCAGTATTGGCATAGTGGCCAACCAACCTGCTTTTCTTGCTGGGGTACTTGACAATCAGTCCTCAGAAAAAGCAGCAAGATTCGTAAGATTCTGCGACGCCTTCAATGTACCACTCCTTGTCTTTGAAGATGTACCAGGTTTCTTACCAGGAACCGATCAGGAATGGAACGGTATCATCAAGAATGGCGCTAAGCTCTTATATGCCTTTTCCGAAGCAACCGTGCCTAGAATTACCGTTATTACCAGAAAGGCCTACGGTGGTGCCTACGATGTAATGAACTCAAAACACATAGGTGCTGATTTGAATTTTGCCTGGCCTACTGCTGAAATCGCCGTAATGGGTGCCAAAGGTGCTGCTGAAATCATATTTAGAAATGAAATCAAAAATGCAGACGACCCTGCCGCAAAACACGCGGAAATGGAGGCCATGTATGTAAAGGAATTTGCGCATCCGTACAAAGCTGCTGCACGCGGTTATGTAGATGAAGTAATTGTACCTTCAGAGACGCGTAAAAAGTTGATTAGAGGTTTTGCCATGCTTGAAAATAAAGTGGACACATTACCACGAAAAAAACATGGTAACATCCCGCTCTAAGTATATAAGCCTTTGCATGGCAGTAATTGCCTTGTTGATTAGTACTTCTGCGCTAGCTCAATACAAGATAGAGCTTAGTAAGAATGAAAACAGCAATGTGACCAAGTCCATATACAAAGGCTATAAGATTACTTATAAAGTGGATGGAAAACCGCTAACCACAAGTAGGATAAAAGAAATAAGCCCCGATTTCATCATTACTGCGGTAGATACTTTTCAGTTAAGCGAGTTGGATTTTATAGGATACCAAAAGCCTTTGAGCCAAATCATGAAATTTGGTGCCCAACTGACCTACTATGGATCGTTTGGCATGCTGGTTCTTGCCTACTTCGCTTATACTCGTTTACCCCTTATTCCTGAAATCGGTACCATCCTGGCAGTAATGGGCTTTGTTCCTTTAATTATTTCAAGACGCATCATCCGAAAATCAGACTACGCACTTTTTGACCTTCACTACCAATGGGAAGCCAAAGTAGTGTTGCGTTAAATTCATTGTAATATTTACGCAAATCTGCTTCTTTATTGTGCAAAGCATTTTACCTTTGCGCTCCAATTTTGGCCTCGTAGCTCAACTGAATAGAGCACTTGATTACGGCTCAAGAGGTTACAGGTTTGAATCCTGTCGAGGTCACTAAGAAAGAAGTCCCAACGCTTTGGCGTTGGGCTTTTTTATTTAAGGCTGTGAGCCAAACTTGTTTGAGCCAATGGGTGAAAATAAAAAAGTGGTCATTTAATGGCCAAGACTTCTTTCGGAATTTGGAGCACATTCGGGATCATGAAATAATCCAAACAAGCCAAGTTCACTTCGGCGATCGAAGGGAAAACACCGTATGCTTCCTGTCCTCCACTCTATTGTACCAAGTGATGTATGAGACGAAGGAAATCATATTTCAGAGAGATAATGGAAGGCCAATGCTCATTTCTCGTAAGGCCCTTGAAAACAAGGAACTCAAGTAGCTCATCAGGCATAAACACCAGCTGGCATAAGACCTGACCTGATCAACACCCTAAAACATCTTATTCAATTAATTAACACCCAGCGCTGCGGCAATGGAATGGGAATACCTTAGAGTATTTTATGCTACGGAGCACCGGTAAATCTGAGACAATATTTATTTTTGCAACTATGTTGCATTTGCAATGAAGATGAGCTCAAAGGCGAGTTGAATAAAGTGATTGCTCCTTACATAAAAAAAGAAGTCATTAAACTTCTGACATTGATTTTGGGAATGAGCTCTCTGAATAGCTTCTCCTATGCACAAGTGTCTTACGCATTCTCAGGCTCCGTATTTGATGAAAACAATCATCCCTTATGTGGTGCCTTTGTTGGACTCAATGGCGTAAATAAGAGTACTATCACCGACTCCTATGGCAATTTTACTCTTGGTGATTTGTCAGATGCCCTTTATGAAATTGAGATTTCATTTTTGGGTTATGAAACGCTCATAGACACAATATCCTTGCCTGGCAAAACACAGAGTTTTTCCCTGAAAAAAACTTCAGTTACGCTAAACGAGATAGTCATTGCAGACAACTCTTTAGAAAGAAGAAAAAGGGAGACATCCCTCAATATCGAAGTGGTCAATGATGATTACCTGAAACAAAATCTTGGGGGTAGTTTAATGAAATCACTGGAAAGGCTACCAGGTGTTACGACTATAGACATAGGTTCAGGGCAATCAAAACCTGTGCTCCGGGGTCTTGGTTTTAATCGGGTCGTAGTGATCGAAAACAGTATTAAACATGAAGCTCAACAATGGGGCGCAGATCACGGACTTGAAATAGACCAATATGGAGTAGATCACATAGAAATCATCAAAGGCCCTTCATCCTTAATGTATGGTGCCGATGCTATTGGGGGCATTATTGACATTAAAAGCAAAGCCCTACCGGCAGTAAATTCTTTTGGAGGAACCATTGATTTATCTGGTAAAACGAATAATGATTTCTTAGGGACTTCGGTATCATTATTCGCTCGTAAGAGACAACTATTCGGAACAGTAAGAGTCACTATTCTGAGTTATGGTGACTACAAAGTGCCAACTGATAGTGTCGCCATCTATTCATATCATGTTCCGCTACACAACAACCTATTGCGAAACACGGCAGGAAAGGAACAAAACTTACACGCGTCATTTGGAATAATCCAAGATCAATTTCAAAGCAAGTTTTACATAAGTAATGTCCACAGTAAAGGTGGTTTCTTCGCCAATGCACACGGCTTGGAACCGCGCAATGTAGATCATGATGTACACGACAGTTCCAATAGAGATATCCTGTTTCCGTATCATAGTGTGAATCACTTTAAAGCCATCAATAGAACTTCATATTGGTCGAACAATTGGAGACTCGAAACTGATTTAGGATACCAGCGCAATCTCCGGGAAGAATGGAGTGTTTACACACAACATGGTTATATGCCTCCTGTTTTTCCAGAGACCCTGGACTTTACCCCTGAAATGGAGCGTCAATTTGAAAAAGACATCTATTCTACCAATACCAAGCTCTTCCTAACGTTAGGAGATAAGACGGAACTCATCACAGGTATTAGTGCCAACCATCAGGAGAATAAAATTGGTGGACGCGGTTTTATAATTCCAGCATTCACCCAACAATCCTTTGGAAGTTATGCCGTAGGAAAGCACTACTTCTCTGATAAGAGCTTGATTCAAGGAGGCCTTAGATACGACTATGGTACTATAAGTATCAATGGCCACAACGATTGGTTTGCCTCACCCATTGAAGTAAATGGTGAAGTCACTCGCGATTATTTACAGAGGGCTATAGATCTGGAACGTAGTTTTTCCAATTTCACGTGGTCACTGGGTTATAATTACAATGCCAACAAATGGTCTCTAAAGCTCAACGCGGGCAAAAGCTTTAGGATGCCCATTGCCAAAGAACTTGGCGCAAATGGTATTAACTACCATCGCTATAGCTATGAGGTAGGCAGTACTGATTTATCGCCCGAAGTATCCTATCAATTTGACATGGGGGTGGAATACAGTACCAGAAACTTTGCAATTGGCACGTCACCCTTTGTCAACTATTTCTCTAATTATATCTACTTAAACCCTACTTCAAAATATGACAGGCTTTACGGCTTTGGAAATCAAGTGTTTGAATATACCGCAAGTGAGGTTTTAAGACTTGGTGGTGAAATACACGCACACTTTGAAGTGACTAGCTACTTAAGGCTGGGTTTCGTTGGCGAATACGTATATGCTGAACAGTTATCAGGAGAAAAGAAAGGCTTTACGCTTCCATTTGCACCACCTGCATCAGCCATTTTCAACATTCGGTATCAAAAACCACAAACAGGTTTTATCTCTAACTCCTACATATCATTTGATTATAGACTCACTGCAGCTCAAAACAGTATTGTTCCTCCTGAAGAACCCACTAGCGGTTTCCAGGTTTTTAATCTCGGTATTGGAGGAGAAACCCAATTAAACGAGAAAGAAATAGAAGTTTCTGTGCAAGTCCAGAACATCCTAAACACCAGATACTTCAACCACACCAGTTACTACAGGCTCATAAACGTACCCGAAGCAGGTAGGAATTTCATTCTCAACATTTCATTTCCGTTCTCGATGAAAATGAAAGCAAAATGACGCATTAAAAACAACTTACAAATACAAAAACTTTAGAAAAATGAGATTAAAATTTAAATCAACCGTCCTGGCCTTAACCGTTGTTGCAGTTCTAGGTCTTTCATCTTGTGGCGAAGATCCAGCGGCACCAACCATATCAAATGTAGAGGTAGGAGAAAACAATAGTAAGACAGCTGCTATTGGAGAAGAACTGCATATGGACGCAGAAATTGACGCACCAGGAAAGATTAGCAAGATCGAAGTAGAATTACACCCTGAGAGTGGCTCTGGGGACGATATAGAAGCTGAGTTTACCAATTACTCAGGCCAGCTAAACGCTGATTTCCATGAGCATGTTGAGATCCCTTCTACTGCAGCGGCTGGAGAATACCACTTTCATTTAAAGGTAACGGATGAAGAAGGCCAAACTACCGAAGTTGACGCAGAAGTAGATATTCAATAGTCACACCAAAATCACAATGAATTGAGTAAAAGTAAGTTCACCGAGGCACTATTGGTGAACTTGCTTTTTTAGGGCTTTTAAGACCAATAGAGGCATAAAAGATTGTTTATCCAATTCGATACCCCATCCATACATCGCTGAAAACTCAAGACGTAGCAAATGAAAAACTCCATTTATCTGGTACTCATTATTACGCTGTCAATGGTGGTAAATGCCTGTAATACTGATGAAACGGATACTGAAAAACCGAATGTTGATGTAACGTTTGCTACTGCTTTTCCTACAAGTTGTGACACTTTGTATTTTGATGAACCCTTTGTGGTAAAAGTGCTATTAGTGGATAACGCAGAGTTAGGATCATATAACATCGATATCCATCATAATTTTGACCAGCATACACATTCAACAGAATTTGAAGTATGCACTTTTGACGGAAAGAAAACGGCCGTAAATCCTTATACATTTATACAAGACTATACGATTCCTGAAGCATCTACTGAATATACAACTGACATTACATTGACCCTCCCATCGAGCGATGGAACGAATCCATATGACGAAGGAGACTATCACTTTCAAATAAAATTAACAGATAAAGAGGGCTGGTCAACGCTATTGGGTCTGAATGTTAAAATACTTCGTCGCTAGAACATAACTCTATCTGCAGATTCTCTCGCCTTCGGACCTCCAATCCTTAACTTTCAGTGGTTCTGTTTAGGCATATACGAATTGCAACCTGAACAGCTTCAGTTTTCCCATAAAACCGAACTTCATTAAGCAAGAGTAAACAAGGCTTCAATTGGCCAGAAGTCTGAAGCGCTTCAAGCCAAAAAAGATATTCGTTCCTGGTCCCACCCCGAGGTACAAAAGGCTTCACTTATCGGTGTGAACTTTTTTGCTATCGATATTTACTCGGGCATTGAGTTATAATTCGCCTCATCGACTTCAGATAACGCGAATCTTCTTTTTCTCAAAGAAAGAACTTGCCCCCATTAACCGGGGATGCCATTCAGTCCAATTAAAACCGAACTTCCTAAGAATGCCAATACGTCGTTCTTCCAGTTGGACGAGCCAGACAGGACTTCCGTACATCTGCCATGGGTACGCTATTGGCTAAAAAGCTTCCTGGTATATGTATCCCGATAGGATATATAATCCATCTGAAGGGCGCTTTTTCATTTGGAGCCAACGCAAGTGAGTACTATTACGCATTTTAAAATTCGACCATACATCAAACTATGGCATTCTCTATCTTGGTATCTCTCAAAAGGGTTTGAGAAAACTGCATTTGAAAAAACATTTATATGGCTGAATTTCATTTCTATACTGACATCGCGTTCTTGGACAATTCAATTTCTACAGGACCTGGTATGCATGGCGAACAGTTTCCAGGCCAGGAGTTTGGGCCACGTGGTCTGATAAACTCAAGCCACCATAGATACAACCTGAGTAACCTACACTACCTCAAAAGTGTAGCAGGGCTCACTCCAATGGCCATTGCCGTTGCCTCAGGTAAAGTTATGGTACAACCGATTAGCACATCGGGCTACACTAGTTCTCATGTGAACATTATATTAAAACCAACGGAACAGCCGGAATGCCTTGGTATGCGTGTTAAATACTTCATATATAGGGGTATTCAAAAAACATCAGTAATCAGCGGAACTAACATTGCCACGCTTAATAACGACGATACAGACTCTGATCTTAAAAAGATTTATTGGGAAGAGAAGGAAGCTACCGTTGCGACCCCTCCTCAAAAGGTGAGTGGTATCGAAATCAGTGACGCAGCATCAATTACAATTGGAGAAGCATTTGCCAATGCGAGTGGAGATGGTGACTTTGTAACTGTCAGTGCCGGGCAAACACTTGGAATTTTAGATTTAGGAACAGGATCTGACTTAACTGGTACATGTCCATTTGGTTTTGACATCGTCATTGAAAGTGCAGGGTTCGATCCAGAATTGTCCGAAGCAAGACTTCTTGTTAATGCTTTTGACATACCAAATACTGAAGTTGATCCAATGCAGATGGAGTTTCTAACCATCCCTCTGGCTCCTGAATATTATGCCCGATTTAAAAAGGGTGAGTTCATTGAATTTCATAAACCTGACAAAATATTACACTATCTGGACCCATGCGCTTTTTTTGGATCCTTTGCAAAACAGGGATTAAAATGCCTGGAGAACGGACAAGAAGTGATCTGCTCAAACTTAGCCAACCATGATAGCCACCAAAACATCTATTCTAAGGTCCTCAAAAGCTTTGTAAATAAGAATAGAACTTATGTCGATATCAGAACTACAGATGACAGGCCTTTGCACATCAATCATGACTATGGAAATTATAAAATTAACTCAGGCCCAATCTATGCCCAGGAATTAGAACTTAGTATAGAATGCAAGTGGGGCCCAACGGCCACAAATGCAATTAATAAACCGTACAGAAAGGCGCCTGTAAATGGAACCACGTCAAGTGGTCTCTGGCCAATAATCATCATTGAAAATTCAGATTTTCCTGCATCCAACTCTACTGACCACAACATACTATCAATTACCCTACCTACAGGCAAGGAAATTACCGACTTAACTGCCTTTCCTACTATTAATGAAAGTACAACCTCTAACAATTCTCCGAGCATCGTAATTGAGAATGGAATAAAGCCTGATTCTGAAAGTGATCTTCCTGAATTAATCGTTAATGAAGGCGTTTCAGTTGTTGAACTAAAGCTACCAAATGACTCATCATCTTCCAATCAAACTGTGGTTCTTAGTTCATTGATTAAGCTTCGGTACTTAAAAAAATATCATCTATCAAACGTTTATTCCATCGGAACCGAGATTCATCAACCTTATTCAACCGAAGAAGATAGTCTTAGTACGATTTTCCGGGTAGACGACGCTAAAATTGGCAACATTGGCAGCGGCAATTACAAAAACCTGTTAAGAAGCAGGTTTATTAATGACTTCATGGATATTGGCTGTGCCAAAGACTCTAACGGCAATCTTAGTTTCATAGCCTATCCAAGTACTGAGCCACTCCCCGATTTCTTTTCATTTGAGTCTAACAATGCGCTTGACTCAGAACAGATAGCCGGCCCATGTAGGCTTAGGAGAAGTAAGTTCGAGAAAGATCCAGATTCTTACGACTACATTGAATTTACTCTGGATACAACTAGCGAACCTCCTCTGCGGATACCACCAACAAGTCAATTACGAAGGAATCTATTTGGCCTTATATTAGAATCGGACTGGAAAACAAGCTATTTGTCTTCAGGGTCTGTTTCCATTGCCGACCTTCAAAGCGACCTTCCCATATATCTCGGTGTAACTCCAAATGCTATTTCAAATAACCAAACCGATGATCTTGGTCATCCATTTTCATCATTTCACCTCACCTTAAGAGGTTTTGTGGTTAAAAGTGGAGGCATTGGTGCAGACCTGTTAGAAGTGGCAGAAGTACCACTAGCGAAAACTGAATCCGGAGTAAATGTAAACATTAAATTATACGGCTATGGCAATATATAGTACTAAACAAGCCATTCTGAATACAAGCTTGACAGTCTCTCAAAATGTAGAAAACGTCGAAATAGATACAACCGCGATGGTATCAGCAATTGACAATTTGGCTAGTCTAACACTCGACGCTATAGAAATCATTCAGAAGAATCGAGTTACAACGATCAAGACCAAGCTTAAAACACTGCTTGATAACATATTTTCAGTCAATTCATTTCTAAAAAAGGATACCAAACTACTCAGCTTATGCGGATACAATGATGGTGTGCTTAGTATAATAGGCAGAACTACTGATGAAATTAGCAAGAAGAATAATCTATGTAAGAACCTGGAGAAACTCACATATCACATTATGTACCGTCTCCCTTTTACTCAAGTTGAAGTAAAGCTCGATGGCTATTCTGATTATAAATACTTCTACAATTCCAAAACTTCCTATGAGATAGCTAAAAAGGGCGGAACTACTGATGAATATGAAACAGTAGTAAGCGCCAAGATAGGAGGTCAACTAAAGGCAAAGACTGTCGATGTTACAGTTGAAAATCACTTTTTTCCTTCTGGGTTTAATCTGAATGGTGCACGATTGTACTCAAATCCACAAGCGCCTATGTTCTTCATTACCCCCTATCAGGACTTTTATGACGACCCTCTGACAGAAGCAGCTAATCCAGCAGACAATAGTTGGAGCTATCAAGCCAATGATTTGCGGAAGGCTTTGAACGTGGAGCAGAATGTCTCAAATTATACAGTTTCCGGACAAACCGTAAAAATTACAACTACCAACGATCATGACCTATTAAATGGTGATTTGGTTGTCATTTATGGCATGAAGGCAAAAACCAAGAATGTCTCTACTAAAGACGGAACGGATCAAACCACAGACGACAATTCTCTTAATTTGCCCGGCAATGGGTTATTCAGGATTGACCGCGTTGATGGTGATAATAAATCCTTTACCATCAGAGATTTGAATGGCAAAAGCACCATAAAAAAGTCATATGACAGTGGAGGGAAAGTAGGCATCCTACCAAGACTTAATCAGGCAGGAGAGGAATTGAAACTTGGAACAGAAGCCCCAATATTCAATGATTATACGGCTGAAATGGGATACAACAAGCTCGGGATTTACTTTGAAGCTAATTCGGGATTTACAAACAAGATTGACAGACGTGTATACAATGGGCTTATTGATCCAAGCCACTCAGAATGGGAAGGGACAAATTTGTTTCGAGAGAAAAGTTTCGAAAAGCTGAAAGAAGCTAACCCTTCTGTCAGCCTGAGCGAATACAACACATATAATCCTAACTTTTCATCACTTGTTAGTGACGGTGAGATAAGATATAACAAGTTGTACGCAAGCACTTTTCTTCTTGGAGAAGGAGAAAATGCCTTTATCAAATCTAGTTATGGATGGATCGGAAGCAACTCAAAAAGCAATAAGGGTGCACATTGGCCATATAACCTTGACACAGTTGAAATAGATGTTTCGTCTACGGATCCAACAATAGATGATAAAAAATACCTTAATAACCAAAAAGTTTCATCAAAAACCAAGGACGGGCAGTTATACTATAAAGTTGGAAGTAGTAAGAAGGATGACAACAACACTTATAAGCTCAAATTTAGCGACAACGGCCTTATGGATATAAATGGAGCAAGGCTTGTTTATAAAAACTCCAAACTTCAGGTTAAAGGCATACGACCAAAAAAGCGAATAAAATTGACTTTTGCCGACTCAGGTATAAATGCCTCAAAGGTTATTGGGAAAACAATCAAATCAAAAAAGGACGATAACGATGATGACATTTACTATGTTATTGAGGAAGATACCACGGAGAGAAAGTTCAATGGAGATAAGTGCTTATTGGAAATGGCCAAGGATAAGATACTCTATCGCTGGGGCGGGGACTACTATGTAAATGGAACAGACTCAGACGATAATATTGATATTGATGACCCAACAAACGCTTCTGGCCTTACCTTAGGGTTAGGATTTGATATTGGCGCTTCTTATCATGCGGGAATTCTCTTTAAATACACTTTTAAAAGTACCTTAACAACTGACTTCAAAGTCTTTTTTGGTGATGATTTGATCACCCTACCATCACCCAAAAACACGAGCAAGAAGGCAAAGGATTTCCTACTCGCACTTGGAACCCACAATTCATTTAAGAATCAAATTGGCACATCAGATTATATAGTGGCCATAAGTGATGATATTGCTGTTTCAAAATACTATAACACTATTGGAAAAGGCGCTCTTCACAGCGACACTGGCAGTAAATACCAGAGCTGTTCAATTGCCGTGAAAAGAGACGACAACAAATGGATTCTAGAGTTCGTGGAAAGGGCATTTCGCACTGACTATCTCTACAAAAACACCACTATTTACAATAGAGGCTTTAGCAAATGTTCAGGATATACGGTTGACATTACTCCAGGCACATCTTATATTGAAGGAAATTTTGGCACTCCAAATACCAGTACCAGGAATGCCTATGGCGTGCTTCTTGACCCTAAGCTGAGGTATCATGAAGACCAATATCTGGATTTGGTAATGATTTTAAACCAAGCTATTGAATATTCAAGCGACTATCATTTCAAGAGAAGGATTGTCGGAAATCTTGAGCCAGGACAAACAGCTCTTGATTATGACAAAGACAATCACACGCTTTGGCTGAGAAAAATAGGCTATAACAAGGAAAAAGATGCGAATGACTTCACCTTTAAATTCAGAAGAGCGTTTGCCATGCAAGGTAAGTATGCCTATATGGCCAAGCTTAATCTACCCAAGAAGTTTCTAAAATATGAATGGCCTTCCTATGTTTTGATGGGTTGCTCCATTCAAAACTATAGGATATTGGATGGTGACCTGAAACATATGAGAAATGCAGTAAATGGCAAACTTTTCAAGTATAACAGCGCTGGCACCGTAGAAGTAATGAATGAATTTGAAAAGGCCATGGCACTTACATGGGTATGGAATAAGTTTGCCAATATAAGCAGAAACACTTTTCTGAGACTTTTTTCACTAGCCGTTAATTCAAAAGATCACACTATATTATCATTGATGGTCAACGCATTTACTGCTGGAAATCTGGGCCTTTTTTCAACCAAACACGATCTGCTAAAGAATTACCATTTAAACTTTAAGCACCCTAACTTCAAGGCTATTAAACTCATCTATCGAGACTATGATTAACATCATTAGATTAGCACTTTTGCCTGTGATCACATTGGCTTTGACCCAGAATCTTAACGCTCAGGGGCAGAGTAACGGAGCATATTATTGGCACAAAAGCTTGTCGAATACGGTAGGGTATTCATTCCGCAGTTCCTGGAGCATTGATGTTGAAAATGGCCTGATAGTAGGTAAGGAAATAAGAAGATATAGAAGTCCCTATGAGCATATTTCCTTTAAGCAAGATTCTTCTTTTCTGGCTGACTCATTTAATCTACATGTGTTACCGCATTTTGAAAACGGGACTCCATTCATATTGATTACCAGGCATTACAAAATTCAGGAGGGTGATGTCAGCCTAATCTCTACAACCCGGTCAACACCCAAACTATTGGATAGCGGCAATTCAGGTTTCATAAGTGAATTCATAGATTTCAAACAGCACAGCAGCCTTGTTAGTTTGCCTACGTTAGAATGTCCTAATTGGATCCGGAAAACAGATCAGCATTATATTGATACAATAACTGCCAGCGACTATTACTTCGACTCTTTATCCAATTCATATTCATTGCATTTGATACAGCATGAAGGAGGCTCAGTTTACGATTCCTTAGCAAAGGATTTCAATTTCATTACACCAACTCTAAATGCATATATAATAAAGGCAGATGAACGTTCTGAACTAACAACAAACAAGCTCATTTTCAGCAACCATGCTGACGAAGTCTATAAATCGGCCGGCACACTAATGGGTTATCAACTGTATTTCATATTGACTCGTTTACAATATGAGCCACGAAACCCAAAGTCTTTACTCAAAGATCGATTAATTATTATAGGAATAAAAGAAAACTAAAATGGCTAATACAAGTTTTAAACCAAGAATACTTATGCTGCTAAACCCTTCACTAGTGGCAAGAACTAGTTTTTTGGCCGAATCTGAGTTTTTCAATAACCTCAGATATATCAATCATCGCTCCTGGACATCTTCCAGCGGCCACAAGGGGCATCATGAGTTGACCCTACTCGTACCAATAGACCTTGGGTTCAAACCCTTTGGTGAAGATGGTTTTAAAATATTACTTAATCCCGGCGGAGCGGGCACATCTAATTACGATTTAGTTTTTGACTATAGCTGGCCTATTCGACAGGTTATTGCTAGTTTCAATTTTGCTGAATTTCAGGAAAACCCTGATTACCTCTTAGAGTTAATTGAAAAAATAGTGAGTAATGGAACATCTACTTTATTGCTTAAGATACTTGACAATGTTTATGATAGTGCAAGTGCCCCCTTCACTAGTTTCAAGGATGATTTTCTAGCCCTTGACCCAAATTACATTCTAACCCTTCCCAGCAATCAAAGTAGCATGGAAGAAATAGATGTAGCAATTGACCTTATAGGGCAAATCGAAAATCAGGGTCTGAAGCCTTTAAAAATTTTGATTGGCGACTTCATAACTCCAAATGCATCTGCTGCATATGGAATTCTTGATAGCTATGTCACAGATGTATTCGGCTCTTCAATAGAAACTCTTATTATACCCGAAGTTTCCTTCACACTTAAGAGTATTGTTATTGCCCTGGAGTTTCCAAAAAGCATACTTTCTCCGGTAGACGCCAATAACAATCCAATTGAAGATAGAGGTAGTAGACTAAGCTACAATGCGGGATCAATGCATTTTTCTACTACAACAGGATTCTCTTTTAATTCTACTAGCAGTTTCTCTCTAGAGAGATCACAAGTTGGCGACACCGGGTTTGTAGTATCAGCCTCAAATATTAAGCTTGACCTTAGATCAGATTCAAATATCGAAGAAGTAGCGGCCGATCATAGACCAGAGGCTTTTAAAGGAATATATGTAGAAACTGCAACCATTGAATTCCCCAAAGACTTCGAAGATACTGCTGATCCTAAAAATCCTTCACTGGTTGGTAGAAATCTCATAATAGGTACAGAAGGAGGCCTTTCTGGCACCATTGAAGCCAATGCTGGCGGCACTTTTAAGTTCGACATCTTTGGTACCGAAGTTGAACTCAACCAATTCTCGATAACATTTAGTAAAAATGAAGTTACTGGTTCGTCAATTACCGGTTCCATGCGCATTCCTCAGTTGAAGGACACATCTGGCGAAGCTGTAGTACTTTATGTAACAGTTTCATTTTCATCAGCTGGTTTTGCCATTCAGTTTGAGGAAACTGATGGTATCCCCATTCGCATTAAAGGTTTACTTACCATCAAATTGTTCAAACTCGTTCTGGGTAAAACAGATGGCAAGTACTTTCTAGAGGTAAAGGCCGATGGAGAAAGGGAGTTCTCAATTCCATTTGTCGATAAGATTCTCCCGGTCGGGGTACTCATTGACACCCTACGTTTTGAAGAAGGAGAACCCACAACAGCCAATGTATTCCCCCGCTGGGAAGGACCAGTACCCGTAACCTTTACCGATAACGGCGTTAAAGTGCGCCTTGATGTGAATAAGGAGTTTTTCAAAATCCTTAAGGTCAATCATCTTGACATTGGGGTAGAAAGCCTTGATAAAGGAATATCGGCTGACTTATTATTCAACGGCAGCCTTAACATAGGTCCTTTGGTAGCCACTGCTGGAGGATTAGGTATATCCACTGAATTGGATCGCGTTTATGGTAGCAGAGGTACAATTGGCCCCTTCGATGTAAGTGCCAGCTTTGTTCCACCAAGCGAAATAGGCCTGTCAGTAAAAACCAAAGCCGTAACAGGCGGCGGCTACCTGTGGCTCGACCCCGATTCAGGCAACTACTCAGGAGCCATAGAACTCTCCTTCAAAGACAAGTTTGATCTTAAAGCCATTGGCATCCTTTCCACCAAACTACCTGATGGACAAAAAGGATTCTCACTACTCATTATTGTTACAGCAAAGTTCTCACCCGTACAGCTCGGATTTGGATTTACGCTCAGCGGTGTAGGCGGATTGCTCGGATTGCACAGAAGTGTAAACAAGGAAGAACTCAAACTTGGTGTAAGAGACAACAAACTCGATAACATCCTTTTCCCCGAAAATGTAGTAGAAAACGCATCCACCATCATCAGCCAGATGCAAACCGTATTTCCTATTCGCAAAGGACAGTTTGTAATAGGCCCTATGGGATTAATTGGCTGGGGAGCCCCCGTAAGCCTTATTGATGCCGAACTAGGGGTGATTATTGAAGTACCCAATCCAGTAATGGTAGCCATTGTAGGTGTAGTAAAAATTGCATTGCCCGACAAGGACGCCCCCATAGCCCTACTGCAAATCAACTTTGCCGGAATCATCGAT
>Ga0213840_1001569_pt1 | contig 17407 bp, 18 predicted proteins | sample SWPATP22_FD_160132 | JGI IMG/M metagenome (GOLD analysis project Ga0213840, IMG submission 160132) | Coastal seawater microbial communities from Marineland, Florida, United States - SWPA TP2 #2 | ecosystem: Environmental > Aquatic > Marine > Coastal | place: USA: Florida | collected 2016-08-14 | reverse complement strand
CAGTCGCAAACCAGTTTGGAAGATGTGGTGTCGCAGGCCGAATTAAAGTCGCCTATCAACGGCACCGTCCAGCGGATGCTGTTTAATACTGTTGGAGGCGTTATCACTCCTGGTAGCGCGGTTGTTGAACTGGTACCGCAAGACGACCAGCTTATCGTTGAGGCTAAGGTGTCACCCAAAGACATTGCTTTTATCAGAGAAGGGCAGTCTGCAATACTTAAGTTTAGTGCGTACGACTATACTATTTATGGGGGCATGTCAGCTGAAGTGAAACATATTAGCGCAGACGCCATTACAAACGAAAAAGACGAAACCTATTATTTGGTTCGTCTTGAAACTAAAGAACACATTGGAAATGCTGAGCTAGATATTATTCCAGGAATGATTGTTCAGGTAGATATCTTAACCGGTAAAAAGACGGTACTTAACTACATACTGTCCCTATTGTTTAACGTGACATCTTCAGCATTACGGGAGCGTTAAATGGCTAACTATATTTTGAACACCGACCAACAAGGTGTTTTACTGGATTATTTTCCTAATGCGTTAGAGTCCGTTGCGCACATCCCCAAAGGTGAAACACTGTGGTTGTTATCTAACAATCAAGAATGGAAGCGTAATGTGTTAGACGCCAAGCGTCATACTAACAATATCGTGCTGCTAACCTACGAACTAGAGCGCCAAGAAATGCAAACTGCATTGGTTCTTGGGGCGCGTGCATATTGTCATGCGTTGAGCGCCACATCAATGTTTGACTCGGTCTCAAGGGTGTTGGATGCAGGTGGCATGTGGATACCCAATGAGCTTTTGGCTCCTACAACGCGCAACATTGCGAATCAACTTAATACAAGTGCAGCGCTGTCTCAACTCAGCCATTTAACCAAGCGAGAGCGTGATGTGTTAAGCGGTATTTTGGAGGGGCGCAGCAATAAAGAAATTGCGCGTGACTATGGTATTAGTGAACGAACCGTGAAAGAGCATGTTGGCACCCTATTACAAAAATTTGATGCCAAAGACCGCATTAATTTACTGCTAAGAGTGGGTGAGTTTAGTCATCTAAAAGGTGCTCTATAACTTCCATATGTGATACCACGCCATCAATCCCCAATTCTGTAAACAGTTCCTTATTGTCAGCCTTTTTCACACCGTCAGCATACACTCTAATACCGAAAGTATGCGCGAGTGTGCAGAAACCCCTTATAAATGCGTGGTTCGCGGGGTTAAAGTCAATGTCTGACATAAAGGCCGAATCTATCTTCACATAATCAAGCCCCATCTCTTGCACGTTTAATAATTGCGAGAACGATTCTCCAACGCGTTTTAGGCCTACCTCAACATGTTTGGCTTTCAGTGTTGTACAGAACTGCTCAAATTCTTCTGGGAAACGCGTTGCGGTAGACTCTCGCACTTCAATACACAGCTGATTAGCTGCTTTTTCGTTGTGGCCTATAAGGTAATAAAGTTGTGCAATGGACTCTGAGTCTAGCATAAACTGTTCAGAACATAGGAACGCATATTTGGCGTCCGTGTTCTTATTGTTTATGTAGTCGATTAAATAATTAATTGTGGTGAGTTCAAGCTTGGGCAATAAGCCCAAATAACGGGCCCAATGCGTGTAGTAACCGCTTTGACGAAGTTCGCCATCAAGCGTAACGCCGGCCCAGCTTTGGTAATGCACCAAGTCGCGATTTACGTTTAAAACAGGGTAATTAAAGGTTTCTACATCGCAATTCTCAATAGCATCACTCAGCATCATCTGCCATTTTTGAACTTCGTCTTCCTCTGTTGTATTGAGTAACACTTCTTCAATGTTCGGGATTTGTGTGTCTTGTTCTTGAGCTTCATCCAACATTTCATCAGTACGCATAAGTGCGCTGGAGAAGCTGTCATCTGGGCGCAGTTTTACGACGGCCTGATAAACTCGAGGGTCGTTTTCATTACAAAAAACGTTTTTGCATGCCTCGTGCAAAGCCATTGTGACAGTACACACATCGTGGGTTTCAGTAAGTAACATGGCAAATTCGTTTTTCTGCATACGCGACACTCTGCTATCACTGAAATGGTGATGATGTAAATCTAATGTGTCGTTAATTGCTTCTACAAACTGGGTTAAGCGTGCACGCCTTTCGGGATATGGTGTACGAAGGAAACCTTCGTCTTCAGTAAAGCGAATGATAAACAAACAATTAATACCTTGGGTGTCGCGAAAGGCGATCTGCCCCTTGAGTATCGAAATAAAATATTCACGATTGGCCAAATTGGTCTCGTCATCGAACTGCGTTTTATATCGCATAATGTCAAGACGCGCGTTTTCTTCTTCCATTATTTTGCGTGATTGATTAGCCAAGAAGTTCATTGCTTTAACTACGCGCTTTAGTTCAAGGGTCCGCGGTTCAGCAAGTTTAATAAATTTCATTTTTTGAAATGACTGGGCTTGGTGAACAACGCCGTCTAGCGGTTTTAGTATGAGTTTCATTAACCAACCGCCAACAATGCCCGCGAAAAGGCCTACCACGGAAAGACCAAGTATTAAGCGGTATGTTGCCTGCCACATTGACGCAATTGAAAAGCTTGTGTCAGATTCTACATATACCGTACCATACTGACCCCAACCCTCGCTGACTTGTGCAACCCCTGGTGCCACTTCGGGGCCAAAGTATTTTGCAAACCATTTTGGTGTATCTTCGTCGAGTTTAACTTCAACATTGTGTTCAGAAACTACTTCGCCCTCAGAAGTCCGCAGTGATATAGAGGCATAATGGCCAATATCAAACTGAGACATAATGAAAAGGTCGAGAGAAACCGGGTCTTTTTCTAGGCCGCTTAAGGTAAGCGCCAGCATACTGGCATTATCAAGATTTTTGGCGTAAAGCTGTTCTTCAACGTATTTTTTCGTAGTCACGCCGTGGATTGTGACACTACCAGCGATAGCTAGCAAAATGGTCACAACTATGGCTAACCACAATTCTTTAATTATCGACATAAACGCTTATGACCCTCTGCTTATTCCTTCTAACTTCATGCGTTCGATAACATCACGCCAGCGCGATAAACGGCTTGTAGAAGAAGAAACCTGGCTTGCTTGTCCAGGCTGCCAAATGCCAGAGTCATTAAAACTAAACACAGGCACTAAGTCGGTTCGTTCTGATCCCGGTAAAACATTAGACACTAAGCTGTCTAGCACTAAGGGGTCTGACGATGGGGTTTCATAATACCCCAACACCATATGTGCTTGCGTTACGCGACTTCGACCAATTCTTGCTTTTACATATATCAGGCGTAGTTTTGCACTATCTACCCCTAAGTGTAGCAGAGCCACATATTTTGCAATGGCGTAATCTTCACAATCCCCTCTGGAATGACCGAAGAACTCAGAAGGCGTTGCCCAATAATCGGTTTGTTTAAATACAATGTCGTCGGTTGCGTATTGAATGTGTTCGTCGAAAAACGCATTTACGCCAATAAGTTGGTCTTTAACAGATTTGTTTTGAAGGGTTCCAAGTGTGGTCTGGAGTGCTTTTACGTCTGGCGCGTTACGTGGTCCAAAATTATTAATCACTGCCTGTTCGAGTTTTGGAAACTCAATAGTTAGTTGAGCCCTCATCTGCTGAGCAATTGCCATAAGAAGCAGTGCCAGTAACGCTAAACAAGTTGACGCAATTTTAGACCAAGTCATAGGTGCAGGGAGTTCTCAACGTATTAAACAAATGAGCAGATTTGTTTAATTACAATCGTTACTCATTTAACACTTCTCTATACGTATAGCACGCCAAACAGGGAAAACCAATTATCATTTTGGAGGGTAACTAGAGCGTGTTGACCCTTTCGGTACTCTTTTTGTTCATTCCAAGCGAGTTTCAGGCAATGAACGAGTTGCGTGGTTTGGTTATTCCAAATTAGCAACGAGAAAAGCAGCATGACACTCGCTTGGATGAACCTTTCAGGCAGCAATTGTTTAGCATTTATCCTGCGTCTGTGCACACTGATGTAGATAGCTACATTACGTGTACACTTCCTTGTCTAAATGCTAAACACTTTGCTGAAAAAACGTACCGAGAAGGTCAGCACGCTCTAGCCCGACTATTTTTTAACAACAAAGTCCTGCTCTTGAATATTTGCAATGATTCCCTCTTCCTTACTGACAAGCGTAGAAGATTTTGCATAAGCGGTTTTTACTACGAATGTTCCGGGATAGAGCTTGTACTGCAGGTACTTACGTCCGCGGCTGTCAGTCAGCTCTTTCGCTTGATACAAGAACAACTCGTCGTTTACATCAATGCCGTTATCTCGCCCAAGTGATACTGACACTTTGTCATAAGTAACGCCTAGAACGCGCCCTGTTACTGGCTGACAGGCCACCGTTTCTTGGATGTCGAGTATTGCTGTTTGAAGTGTTTTATCGATGGCTTTACCATATTGCGTGCGCCAGAACATTGCAGAAAATTCATCTACTATTTCAAAACGATCGAATTCCCAAGGTGCTTCATTTTGATAGGTGTTGCTAAACAACTGTCCACCGCTCACGCCATCATAAACCCTCAGCGTAATACGAAAATTACGCATGGATTCACCGTTTGCCCAAGGCAAAAACACGGAAGGCGCTTCTGTAGTAATACTTAAATCATCAATGGTGCCGACCACCACGAACTGTGTATTGCTAAGTGTCGACAGTGTTCTTACATTCTCATCAGTAAACTCGTTTTTGAATTTAGCGGTATGCGGTGCAATGTGAGTCATTTTCATTGCCTGCGTATTCAGGCGCATTGTTTCTGCAAAACGTTGAGTTACCGCCTCGTCAAAATGGGTAATGCTGCCTTGCGCTAACTGTTGGCGGTTACGCACAAGAAAATGGGTGCTAGAAAAGTGTTTTTCATCATTTTGCGCGCTACAGGTTTTCATTTTTGGAAAGATGTCGGCTCTTACACTTACCGTTACCATACCATCGCTATACACTTCGTCGATAAGTTCAAGGCGTTCAACTTCACCTGTTGAGCGAATGGTCATTTCCTCGTTTTCTAACAGGCCGTTAGTAAGCGTATGCACGCTCTGAATAGAGGCGCCAGCAAATAGCATGGCTTGTTTTAGCGCTTCTTCAGTCGCTACGCGTTTTGCTTGGGCTCTATTGCCATCGATAACCTTCGCCTGCCCCTTTGCCTCGAACCAAGCGGCATGGCTTTGCCCTCCGTTTAAGAAAAGTAGGCAAGTTAGCGCCATTATTTTCATCATGAAAGCGATATTAAGCATAGATTTAGCATGTAGCACATGGCACCTCTGCGTAACTAGTTTGTGCTTTGCCACTGGCTTTTATATACAAAGCAAGTGTCATATTGAATTTCGTTAACAAGCTATGCCAGAACAGTGCCAGAAAAGCGCCATAAAAAAGTAAACGAGAGCTGGACTAAAGCTGGCTTAAAACAAACGGGCTTACTTTTTGCTTACTTTTATGAAGTCAAATTAAACGCCGTTTCTTTGTAAAGGAAACAGTTAAAGGCCTCAGTGCTTTGTAAGGAGTAACCTTATGTCGTTACCAATGTTTTCGCGCATGCGCTCTGTGTGCAGGTTTGCAGCGATTGCCGTCGTTTTGGGAATAACCGGCTGCGGGATAATCGACAAACATGTCGAGTATGAAACCATCGAGCCCGACACTTACCCAACGCTCACGGCAATAGGCTATGCGCCTATAATGTCGCAGCGAGGAGAAAGCGACAGTATAAAACGCATTATGGCGATGAAAGCGTCCAAACTTGATGCTTATAGAGAGCTTGCTGAACAGGTTTATGGTCAGAAGCTTCAGGGCGATCAGGCGTTATCCAGCCTGGTTGTTGAAAGCGAAACCTTAAGAGCATCAGTAGAAGGTGTTATTCGTGGTGCGAAAGTTGTGAAAGCTTACCCTGTAGGTGATGACACGTATGTTACCGAACTATCGTTAGATATGAAGCAGGTATATGATTTGTATTTAACCACTGCAAAGCCAAGAAGGGTCAGGGAAGTTAAGTATTACTAACAAGTAATGTTTAGTTAATAGGTTGTTGCAAGTAGAATCAAAAAACGCCCATCAGGTGGGCGTTTAACGCTGAACGCCTTAAATCACGACCACGTTTAGGCGCTTACCCCAGAACCTAAAGTTCCACCTTTAGGTTTGCCTTTTTTGTCATAAGTCAGCGACTCTTTTGCTCGCACTTCCATCATCAAATTCCGCAAATGTGTGAGGCGTAGCTGTCCTTGCTCAACGGCTTTTTGATTAACTTGAGTGCGATACTTGCAGTCGTCTAACAGTGATTTGGCTTGCTCCATCAGCGCGTCGTCTTCAGCTTGCATACTACCTTGAGCGCTAATAGCTTTTTCAATTTCAACGTCAGTTTTCTGTATAACTTCTAACAGCTGTGTTTTGTCATCAAGCAGTTTCATCAATGGCTCTGCTTCACGTGAGCTAATAAGCTGCAGCTCTTTCTCAAGCACTGCAGCAAGAGTAGAAAGGTGTTCAACCTGTCTTTTTAAAAGCTCTGAAACAGATGATGTTTGTGACGTCACACAGTGTCCTTAACAGTGAATTACTTTGAACTAAAAATCTCAGATTCCAATTTTGCTATTTTATTCGCTAAAACCTCTGGATTTACTCGATACTCGCCGCTTTGAATCGCTTTTTTAAGGCGATCAACCTTTTCTTGGTTTACTGGCGCTTCAGAGCCTTTTTTCTGAACCTGATTTAACTGTTGTGCAGATTGCGTCAATGAAACTGAATCTTGACGTGGTGCTGCAGGCGCAGCCGCTGCATTTTGTGCAGACGTTTGCTGCTGAGATTGCTGCGTTTGATTTTGCTGAGCAACCTTACCATTATCAACAGGGGTTTTAGGTAACCCATTGTTTATATTGTTAATTGCCATATTAATTCCTCACTACCTTTTTGCCTCTGTAAGATGTATCGGCCGCAGAGCCTTTTTCTTTAGTCTTTTTCTCAACAAAAAGGAACGTATTGAGAGCCTCAATCACAAGTGTATCACGACTTCTTCCGAACTGGCGACTCTTGCTACTACCGCTTTCTGGCTACTGGCGTTAATAACCTTGATACTGTCGCCTACAACACCGTCCTGTTGGGCAATTCCAGCTGTTTTTACTCTCATTCCTGCAACTTCAGCGGTAATTGTAATGCGATCGCCCTTACAGATAAAACATAGCATATTAGCTTGTACTGCTTGTCCGTTGGTTGCTCTGCGCTTCATGCGGGCACCTACCACACTATCAATGTCACTAAATGCGGTGTGGCGTAGTCGCTTAACATCAATTTTAGCAAGCGTTAAATTTGAAGATGTGAGCACGGTACCAGGGCTGACGGCACCTTGTAGCACCACTATTTCTTTTGTCCTAGTCACCTGGCCACTAGTAAACAAGTACCAGTCGTTGTTTCGACAGCTTACTCTTACAGAGATATACGATTGAGCCAGTGCTTCTTCTGACGCATTGTACTGAAATCCGGTAGGGCAGTTGGGTATATTTATTCGTTCATCAATTTCCACTATTGATATATCAAGGTCGGTGTTGCCGGACGCTTCATCAAGCTGCGATAGTAGATATTGTTTGGCTCCTTCCTCCACTTCGGCGTGTTGTGAAGTCGATGCCGTCGCGGTTGCTGAAATAAACAACAGCGCTGACACAGCCCAAAATTTAGCAATATTGAAATGTAGGCGAATATTTGTTTGTTTCATCGTAATTTTTCGTGTTCAGTTAGTGAGTTATTGACTATGCTTAATAATCTCAACGCAGCAAACGCGCTTAAGTAACACTCTGTTTGGCCGATAACCAACAAAGCGTCATTTTTCTGTCGTTTAACCTGCAAAAATTTAGTGATATTGTCTATCTTTAACATAAGAGGCAATGATCGTGCCCAGTATTATTTAGAGGTGACTTATGTCGGGGATTTTAGATTCAGTAAACCAGCGTACACAGCTCGTTGGTCAGAATCGCTTGGAGCTATTGCTGTTTAGACTCAATGGGCGTCAGCGTTTTGGAATAAACGTGTTTAAGGTACGAGAAGTACTGCAATGCCCACCTCTAACCGCAATGCCTAAATTAAATCCTTTGGTGCGTGGCGTAGCCCACATTCGTGGTCAAACTATATCGGTTATAGACCTTAGCATGGCAACCCGAGGCAAAAAAATTGAAGACCTTAAAAACGCTTTTATTGTGATTGCCGAATACAATCGTTCGGTACAAGGGTTTTTAGTTGGTGCCGTAGAGCGCATTATCAATACCAACTGGGATGCTATTATGCCTCCACCTCAAGGCACAGGTAGAGCGAGTTACCTTACTGCAGTCACCGAAGTTGAAAACGAGCTAATTGAAATTTTGGACGTTGAGAAGATCCTTAACGAAATATCTCCTCTTAATGCGGAAGTGAGCAATGATGTAGCCGATAGCCTGACCACAGAAGGCCAAGAGAATAAAATTATATTTATTGCCGACGACAGCGCTGTTGCGCGCAACCAAGTGAAAAAAGCACTTACTGCGCTTGGCCTCGAAATGGAATTGGCTAAAAACGGTTTAGAAGCCTTGAATCGTTTAAAAGAGATCGCTGAGGAGTACGGTGACGTAACGAATCGTGTTGGTGTTTTGGTTTCTGACATTGAAATGCCTGAAATGGACGGCTATACCTTAACTGCAGAAATTAAAAATACCCCTGAGCTTCAGAAACTGCATGTTGTGTTGCATACATCATTAAGCGGTGTATTCAACCAAGCAATGGTTCAAAAAGTGGGGGCTGACGACTTTATCGCTAAATTCCACCCAGATGAGCTGGCAACTGCGGTTCAAAAGTGGTTGATGACTGAATGTGAATAACGGAGCATAATGCGATTGGCCAATAAAGAAGTATCGCCAGAAAGCTACCTAAAATTTCGAGAATTTCTCGAAAAGCAATGCGGCATCGTGCTTGGCGACAGCAAGCAATATCTAGTACGAAGTCGCCTTGCCTCACTCCTGTATAAACACAAATACGAATCTGCAGATGAATTAATAAGTGTTGTGGTAAGAGGCTTCGACCGCAACCTTCTGCAAGATGTAATTGACGCAATGACCACTAACGAAACCCTTTGGTTTCGTGACAACTATCCGTTCGACCTACTGGTAAAAGAGCTGTTACCCAGCTTAGCGTCGCAGAATAGAAAGATTCGAATTTGGAGTGCAGCATGCTCGTCTGGTCAAGAACCGTACTCTATTGCTATGTCGGTGCTTGAATTTCAGCGCCAGCGTCCAGGTACACTTCGCTCTGGCGTTGAAATAGTTGCGACAGACCTTTCTTCTGAAATGCTTAAAAAATGTGAGTTAGGTATCTACGATGAGCTTTCATTAGCGCGAGGCTTGTCAGCGGAACGACGGGAAATGTTTTTTCAAAAAAATGACGCGGGCGCTATGCAGGTGAAACCTGAAGTAAGAAAAATGGTGAGCTTTCGAAGCTTAAACCTACTTTCAAGCTATGCCGCACTCGGACGTTTCGATATTGTATTTTGCCGTAATGTGCTTATTTACTTCTCGCCAGAAGTAAAGCAGCGCATACTGCAACAAATTGCCGGACAGCTGCAAAGTGACGGTGTACTTTTCCTTGGCGCATCAGAATCTATCAGTGCCGCGAGTAACTCCTACAGCATGGTTAAGTGCAGCCCTGGCTTGTACTATCAAAAAAAGTAATCTACTTAAATGGTCTGAAATATAAAGCTTTTTTGTATTTCAGACTCACCTGCATCCCTTTTAAATTTCCGTCAAAAAACATTTTGGCATCTGCCTTGCTATGAATCCTTGTACTTACTGTATGGAAAACTTCCAGTCAGCATAAAAAACTATGTATGGCAGCAGTAACTGAACATTAATTACGTTATGCAGGGGTCATCATTATGGCTATAAATCTTGATAAATTGGTCGGCTTCCACGAGTCTGCGCTTAAGATAAGAACCGAGCGCATGGAAGTGATTGCGGGCAATTTAGCTAACGCCAATACCCCCGGATACAAAGCAAAAGACATCGATTTCAATAAGGCAATGCAGTCGGCAATGCGTGATAGCGCAGGCAGAGCTCCTTCTCGGAGTACTGGGGGTTTAGTTAAAACCAACGATCGCCATATGAGCGGCAATTCTGCGTCGGTAGCGGCAAATTTTGACATGCAGTACCGCGTACCCACACAGCCAGATACAGGCGATGGTAATACGGTAGAAGTACAAGCAGAAAGAAATCGTTTTCTAGACAATGGTTTGCGTTACCAAGCCAGCCTTGAATTTATTAACGGTAAGGTCAAGGGTATGAAAAAAGCGCTCAGCTCAGGAGGACAGTAATCATGGGCCTATTTAATGTTATGTCAATCTCAAGCACAGGTATGGAAGCGGAAAACGTTCGCCTTAATACCACGGCAAGTAACATTGCTAACGCAAACTCTGTGAGCAGTAGTTACGATGAAACTTATCGAGCTCGTCATCCTGTATTTGCGACAGCGCTTCAAGACGCGATGCATAACCAGTCCAAAGGCACAGGGGTCCAAGTTAGAGGCATTGTTGAGAGTGACGCGCCTCTTCAAGTTGAGTATTCGCCTAATAACCCTATGGCTGACGCAGATGGTTACATTTACAAGCCAAATGTGAATATTGTCGAAGAAATGGCAAACATGATGTCGGCATCAAAAGCATACGAAACTAACGTGCAGGTAGCCGACACTACCAAACGTATATTCCGTCGAGTGTTGCAACTTGGTCAAGGGCAATAATCTGCCGCTTGGTTAATGTGAGGAAATATCAGTGAACACGATAAATAACACCGGTTTAAACAACGACCTTTACTGGCAAGAAGAAACCGTAAAAGTTGCAGATGGCACCGAGCAGCAGCTTACGCAGGAAGATTTCTTTGCGATGCTGACTGAGCAGCTTGCCAACCAGGATCCAACTAAGCCGGTAGATAACGACCAGATGGTTGCCCAGATGACCTCATTTACTATGGCAGACGGTATCTCTAACTTGAACGAAAAGTTTGAGGCATTTGCGACGTCGATGACGTCTAACCAAGCACTGCAGGCGTCTAGCCTTATTGGGCAAAACGTTTTGGTTCAGGGCAATGTGGGCTATCAAGCTGCTGAAGGCGACGGTATTTCGGGTGTTATTGTTAACGACAAGACAGTACAGAACATGACAATCACCATCGAAAACCAGTTTGGTGAGGTGATTAAGACCATTGATGCAGGCACGCAGGCGGCCGGTAATATTGAGTTTGAATGGGATGGCAAAGACAAATTCGGCAATGCCATGCCGCCAGGTGAATATGTAGTAAATGCTAACGCGGAGCTTAATGGTGAAGGGGTGCAGTTAAACACCGCCATTAATCGCCACGTTGGAAGTGTAAGTTTGGCTGGAAGCAGTCAAGGCGTAATTTTGAATTTGGATGGTGATGTCAGTATCAATCTTGATGACGTCATTCAAATCGGCAGTTAGTAGGAGAATCAATAATGTCTTTTAATATTGCACTGAGTGGCGTATCGGCCGCACAAAAAGATTTGGATGTAACCGCCAACAACATCGCAAACGTAAATACGGTTGGCTTTAAGGAATCACGCGCAGAGTTCGGTGATGTATATGCTGCATCACTGTTATCCGGTGGTAAAACCAAAGTAGGTGATGGTGTTCTAACACAGGAAGTTGCACAGCAATTTTCTCAAGGTAGCTTACAGTTTACCAACACAGCATTAGACTTAGCGATTACCGGCAACGGCTTTTTCGCCACAGTACCTGAAATTACGTCTCGTGATTTCTCATTTACTCGTGCAGGCCAGTTTAAGTTAGACAGTGACAACTTCGTTGTTAATAGTAATGGCGACAACCTATTGGGTTTCCCAGTAAACAACGATGGTACTAGTTCTTCGGTAGCACTTAGTACAACAGTACCTGTGCGTATCCCAGATTCATCGGGTTCTCCACAGCAAACCTCTGAAGTTGACCTTCGAATGAACCTTCCAGCAGGTGACTTAGGTTTAGACCCGGCAGATTTCAACCCTGAAGATCCGCTTACCTATAATGCGGCAACCTCTGTTACGGTCTATGACTCACTTGGTGATAGCCACGTAATGACATACTACTTTATTAAAGATGGCTCACCGGGTGTTAATAATGAATGGTTTGTTGCAACTGCGGTAGATGACACATTAGTAGATATGACCGATTCAAATGGTTTAGACACAGACCCTGCGACTGCTGTAAACGCGCTAGGTGCTAACACAGGTAATGCGGTTACTGCGTCTAAGCTTATTTTCTCTCAAGGTGGTGATTTCATTAACATGGAAACACCTGACGGCCTGCCAACCCTTGATTTCAAAATGCAGACAGAGGCGCTAGGTGCCACTATTCTGGCTAACGGTTCAGATCCAACACAGCAAATTAGCATCGATTTCAATCTTGATGTAAATGGCGCGACGCCAAATGAGCCAACTCAGTTTGCCTCAGCATTTGAAGTAACGTCATTGGAACAGGATGGTTTGCCAGTTGGTCGTTTGACTGGAATCGACATTGGTCCTGACGGATTAGTTCGAGCTACATTCTCTAACGGTACATCAGAACCTATTGTGCGTGTAGCACTTGTGCGATTCTCTAACGAACAAGGCTTAACTCAGGAAAGCAGCACGCAGTGGAAAGAGAGTATTCTTTCTGGTGAAGCGCTAGCTGGTGAGGCTACTACAGGTACATTTGGTGAGATTAACTCATCTGCGCTAGAGCAGGCGAACGTTAACTTAACGACTGAGCTAATCGACATGATCATTGCTCAGCGTAACTTCCAGGCTAACTCGCGAGCGCTCGAGGTTAACAACTCGTTGAATCAGACTATCCTTAACATTCGATAGTAATAGCATTCGATAACACGACTACTTAATAATAGTTTCATCCCACGGTAGTAAGCGGCATTCCCATTCCGCTTACTATCGTTTTTTGTTGTTTAGACACTGCAACAACATCCTTTTCCTGTAAGTTGTAATCTCTATTTATCTATAATAATCAGATGTATAGGTAATTTTTTCTTTCGGTTGTTCTAAAAAAGCACACTTTGGCACTGCCCTTGCAAAATCAGGTGTAAGGTTTAATCAGAGTCAAAAGTCAGTCATGGACAAACTTCTCTATATTGCAGCAAGCGGTGCTTCTCAAGATTTATTGGGTACAGGTGTACGTGCCAATAACTTAGCGAATGCGCAAACAACAGGCTTTCGAGCTCAGCTTGAGCAGGCTAGGTCAATGCCCGCCTACGGTGAAGGCTTACCTACACGTGTTTTCTCTATGACTGAAAGCCCGTCAAACAACTATGAGTCTGGCCCAATGATTAAGACCGACCGAGATCTGGATGTTGCTATTCAAGGTGACGGTTGGTTTGCCGTTCAAGATGAAAACGGCCAAGAGGCTTACTCGCGAGACGGTAATTTCAAACTTGGTGATGACGGTATTTTGACAGATGTCCACGGACGCATGGTGCTAGGCGACAATGGACCTATCTTCTTACCCGTACCGCTGGACAATTTAACCATCGCATCAGATGGCACTTTATCTATGCGTCAGCTTGGCGCGCCTGCCAACGTTATTGAAGATGTTGGCCGCTTAAAACTTGTAAGTCCAAATTATGCAGACATGGAAAGAGGCTATGACGGCTTGTTTCGTATGGAAGACGGATCAGTGGCGCCAGCAAACGCCAACGTAAAAGTGATGTCGGGCATGTTAGAAGGCTCGAACGTTAATGCGGTTGAAGAAATGGTAGACATGATTAGTTTACAGCGTCATTACGAGCTACAAGTCAAGGTCATGAAGCAGGCCGAAGAACTCGACACACGCGGCAACATGCTGCTTAGGATCTTATAAACGTATTTTTTATTCGTTGCTGTTATCGCAACGTTGGAGGTTAACATGCATCCAGCTCTGTGGATTAGTAAAACTGGTTTAGATGCTGCACAAACTGATGTCTCTGTGGTATCGAACAATCTTGCCAACGCTTCAACGGTGGGCTTTAAAAAAGACCGCGCTGTGTTTGAAGATTTGCTTTATCAGAACATCAACCAGCCTGGTGGGCGTTCATCTGCTGATACTGAGCTACCCTCCGGCCTTATGTTAGGTTCAGGTTCAAAAGTAGTATCAACTCAGAAAGCACACACGCAAGGCAACCTTTTAACTACTGAAAACGCGCTAGATTTGTCAATTCAAGGTCGCGGCTATTTTGAAATTCTACAGCCAGATGGCACCTTGGCTTACAGCCGAAACGGTCAATTTAGCATGAATGACCAAGGCCAAATTGTAACATCGGGCGCGGGTTATCTATTACAGCCTCAGGTTACAATTCCACCTGACGCGCAGCAAATCACTATCTCTCAAGATGGTCAAATAAGTGTAAGCATTCGTGGGCAAGCTGAGCCTCAGCTTCTTGGGCAGCTAAACGTTACCGACTTCGTTAACCCAACGGGCCTTCAGCCGGTAGGTCAAAACCTGTACGTTGAAACGGCATCAAGTGGCGCACCTATCCAAGGCATTCCTGGCCTGCAAGGTTTGGGTATGATTTCACAAGGAACGCTTGAGACGTCTAACGTAAACGTAACCGAAGAGTTGGTAAACCTAATCGAAAGCCAGCGACTGTATGAGATGAACTCGAAAGTTATTTCATCGGTGGATCAGATGCTTGGTCAGGTTATTCAGCAGCTGTAGGAGTGCTTTAATATGCGTATTGCAATTAGCCTTATTACTTGCGCGCTGTTGTCAGCCTGTCAAAGCACGCCAGATACCAGAGTTCAAGCGAACGACCCGTTTTACGCTCCTGTGGTGCCTGATTACCCAAGAGAGTCGGTAGTAGAAAATGGTTCTCTTTTTAAGCCACATCTTGCTAATAGTCTTTATTCAGACGTAACAGCAAGGCAAGTAGGCGACATTATAACGGTAGTTTTAAGCGAAAATACTGCTGCAACAAAGTCGGCTAATACTGCAACGTCACGAGATACTAACGCCGATTTGCAACCTATCACAGGGCTTGGGGGCGATGCGATAAACATTGGTAGTCAGTCAATTCAGCTAGGTTTAAGTGCTTCAAATGACTTTACTGGCGATGCAGCGGCGAACCAGACTAACAGTTTACAGGGCTCGATTTCGGTAACGGTTGTAGATGTATTACCGAATAAAAATCTAGTGGTTCGTGGCGAGAAGTGGATGACGCTAAATCACGGCGATGAGTACATTCGCCTGACAGGTATTGTTAGACCGTTAGACATTAACCCAGACAATCAGATTGAGTCGACACGCATTGCTAATGCACGCATTCAATACAGTGGAACAGGCACATTTGCCCAAGCACAAGAGAAAGGCTGGTTAACTAAATTTTTCTCATCTTCGTGGTGGCCTCTTTAAAGAGGGAGTGAGTAACTATGCGTTTTGTAACTTTCACAATTTTTTGCCTTACCGCGTTGGTCTTAAGTATTTCTGACGCAGCGGCTCAACGAATTAAAGACGTGGCTTCAATTCAAGGCGTACGCTCGAACCAACTTATTGGTTATGGTTTGGTAGTGGGTTTACCTGGCACAGGCGAACAAAACCCGTTTACCGAGCAAAGCTTTCGGACAATGCTTGCGAACTTTGGTATTCGAATGGACCCCAATACTCGTCCGAATACGCGAAACGTGGCGGCGGTTGCGGTTCATGCTAATTTGCCAGCGTTTAGCAAGCCCGGCCAAACTATTGATGTCACTGTATCATCAGTGGGCGAAGCGAAAAGCTTACAAGGCGGCTCGTTACTACAAACGTTTCTCCGCGGCGTTGACGGTCAAGTGTATGCCATCGCCCAAGGCAGTTTAGTAGTAAGTGGTTTTGGCGCTGAAGGTGGAGACGGTTCGCGAATTGTGGTTAACACACCAACAGTGGGACGCATCCCCAATGGTGCAATGGTAGAACAGTCGATACCAAGCGGCTTCGCAAACGGAGACTCATTAACGCTTAACCTTCACTACCCCGACTTTTCAACGGCAAAATCGCTGGCAGATACCATTAATCAGCGCTTAGGTGCGCAACCTGAAAATGGATATCTTATTGCCAAGCCAATTGATGCTGCTTCTGTACGTGTTACCGCTCCAAGAGATGCAGGGCAAAGGGTTGGTTTCTTAGCAGCGCTTGAGAACTTTGAGTTTACGCCAGCAGATGCGCCTGCTCGCGTTGTTATAAACAGTAGAACGGGCACCATTGTAATTGGTAGTGATGTACGACTGCTTCCTGCAGCCATAACTCATGGTGGATTAACCGTTACCATTTCTGAAAATCAGCAGGTTTCACAACCTAACGCCTTTGGCGATGGCCAAACTGCAGTTACCACACAATCTATTGTCGATGTGGACCTAGCAGACAGCCGTATGTTCAAGTTTGAGCCCGGTGTAACGCTAGACCAGCTTGTACGTGCGGTAAACGAAGTAGGCGCAGCCCCAGGCGATCTTATGGCAATTCTAGAAGCGCTTCGTCAAGCTGGCGCGCTTCGTGGCGAACTGGTGATCATCTAATGGAAGCACTTAGCACAAAAAGCCAGCTTGATATGGCCCGTAATGTTCACGATTTGGGAAGTATCAATAAAATGCGCGAGGCTATCGCTTCGGGTGATGACAAAGTTCTGCAAGAAGCTGCAGAGCAATTTGAAGCTATTTTTGTGCAAATGATGTTGAAGTCAATGCGAAAAGCACAGGATGCGCTTGCTGATGAAAACAGCCCGTTTAATTCTCAGCAAGTAAAGTTCTATCGTGATATGCACGACCAGCAGCTCGCCACTGACCTCACCGCCAATGGCGGCATGGGTTTAGCCGATATTATTGTAAAGCAGCTTGGGCAAACGGAAGATAGCTATACACCTTCTAGCGTAATCAGAAGCGACGGTAATTTATCGTCGTTAAATAGCAATCGAGTAAACGATGTTAATCAAGCGCAAGCGTTTGCGCTCAACTCCCAATCGATCCGCACGAAAAGTGCGACTAAAGATGCCATGTTCGATTCACCCGAACAGTTTGTAGAAACGCTTATGCCGATTGCTGAAAAAGTTGCAGCACAATACGGCATGGATCCAAAAGCGATTGTATCTCAGGCTGCAGTGGAAACAGGGTGGGGCAAGTTTGTTATTCACACGGGCGACGGTAAGAGCTCACATAACCTCTTTGGTATTAAAGCCAACAAAGAGTGGAGTGGAGAGCAAGCGGTAGTAGACACTCTTGAATTCAATAACGGCGTTGCACAAAAGCAAAAATCGGCGTTTCGTGCTTATTCCTCCTTAGAAGAAGCGGTACAAGACTATGGTCGTTTCATTAACTCGTCGCCTCGTTACTCTAATGCTGTTGAACAAGCCTCAAATGCAAAGCATTACACAAAAGCGCTTCAGGAAGCGGGCTATGCAACTG
>Ga0213840_1001559_pt1 | contig 17520 bp, 10 predicted proteins | sample SWPATP22_FD_160132 | JGI IMG/M metagenome (GOLD analysis project Ga0213840, IMG submission 160132) | Coastal seawater microbial communities from Marineland, Florida, United States - SWPA TP2 #2 | ecosystem: Environmental > Aquatic > Marine > Coastal | place: USA: Florida | collected 2016-08-14 | reverse complement strand
CTCCGATGCGGTCCACCCCGCGGCCACCGAGGTCTGCAACAGCATCGACGACGACTGCGACGCCGACATCGACGACGACGACCCCACCCTCGACCTCGGTACGGCCACCACCTTCTACGCCGACACCGATGGCGATGGCTACGGCGATGTGGGGTCCACCACCACAGCCTGCACCGCCCCCACCGGCTTCGTGGCCGATGCCACCGACTGCGATGACGACGAGTCCACCGTGTTTCCCACCAACACGGAGATCTGCAACGACGGGCTCGACAACGACTGCGACCTGAGCGCCGTCCCCTGTGAGCTCGCCGGCGACTACCTGGCCAGCGACAGCGACGCTCTGGTGGAGGCCGAGGGCAGCGGCGATGAGCTGGGCCAGTCCCTCGCGGTGGGTCTGGATGTCAATGGTGACGGCGTCGAGGACCTGCTGGTGGGCGCCGAAGCGGCAGACCCTGGCGGCACCTCGCAGGCAGGGGCCGCCTACGTGCTGTTCGGACCGCTGACGGGCACTCTGGCGGCCGTGGACGGGCACCGCCTCGACGGGGTGACGGCGGGCGACCGCGCCGGCGGGGACGTCGTGGGCACGGGCGATCTCGATGGTGACGGCTACGACGACCTCGCGGTGAGCGCAGAGTGGTCGGACTACGCCACGACGGATGCGGGCGCGGTCTATGTGGTGCTGGGTCCGCTGACCGCCGGGGCGACCACCCTGCTGTCCACCGGCGACCGCTGGGATGGGCTGAGCAACGGCGACTACACAGGGGATTCCATCGCGGGTGGGCTCGACCTCGACAATGATGGCACACAGGACATTCTCATCGGGGCCTACAGCGCGGGGAGCGGACCGACCTATGGCGGCGCGGTCTACTTTCTGCGGGGACCGGCGACGGCAGGAGGCTCCTTGAGCGGGGCCGACGCCGTATGGGAGGGCATCGACCTGCTGTCGAGCTTCGGCTCCTCGGTGGCCGCAGCCGGGGACCTCGATGGAGACGGCGTGGACGACTTCATCGTGGGGGCCGGCCGAGACGACGCCACCGCCTCCGATGCGGGGGCCGCCTACGTCTTCCGCGGACCGCCAGCCACGACCCCGACCACCGCCTCCGCAGGGCAGTGGACCGGCGTGACAGCCGACGACCACGCGGGGCACTCGGTGGCCGGTGTGGGCGATGTCGACGGCGACGGCACCCCCGACCTGTTGGTGGGCGTCTATGGCCTCGACGATGGCGGCAGTGCGGCGGGAGGAGCCTACCTGCTGCTCGGCCCGGCGACCGCAGGCGGGGCACTGTCCGCCGCCGACGCAAAGCTGGTGGGCGAGGATGCCGGCGACCTGGCCGGGCTCGCGGTGGAACCCGCTGGAGATGTCGACGGCGACGGCAAGCAGGACGTCATGCTCGGGGCCTGGGCCCGAGACGAGGCGGGCGCCTCCGCCGGCATGGCCTACGTGGTGTTCGGGCCCATCAGCGGCACGGTCGACCTGTCGAATGCCGACATCCGCATTGGAGGCGATGCGGCAAGCGACTGGGCCGGCTGGAGCATGGCGGGCGGCACAGACCTCGATGATGACGGCTTCGTGGACATCGTGGTGGGGGCGCCGAACGGCGGGAGCGTGGGCGGAGGGGCGTATGTGTTTCGGGGACTGGGGCTCTGAATGCACCCGCTTGACGACCCGCAGGTCAGGTCAGGTCACGACGGCGCGGCGAACAGAGTCGCCCACCCTCCGCCCAACGGCCGCGTTGGCCCGCGCCGAAGTGTCTGAATAGCAGCCACCGCGCCGGTTTGGATACCCAGTCGGCGGGGAGGCAATCATGACCCGGTTCCGCTACTTCTCTGCGCCCACGATGGCCGAGCTCCGAGAGCAGCTCGACGAGATCCCGAAGACCACGCCCGTCGTCTCCTTTCAGGTGCAGCGCGATGGCGACCAGTTCTGCGCCATCGTGCACGTCGGGGCCCTGATCGCCGAAGTTGTGAACTACACCGACAGCTACGGCAAACCAAAGCCACTCCAGGTAGTCGGAAAAGTGGGCATCATTCCTACCCATGGAAACTTCTGAGGGGCTCACCAAGCCGACCAGCGCAGCTCAGTCCACCTTCCGCCACCGTCTCGCCCCCCACACCGCCAGTCCCCCCGCGAGCAAGACAGGCGACAGAGCGACCATCACACCTGCCTGGGCCTGGGCCACCACCCAGGCCACGATGGCGGCAACCGCGCCGAGTCCCACTCCCGTCCACCGGGCGCGGCGCCCCACAGAGAACGTGCCGACACCGGCGAGCAGGGCCACCAGGGCCTCCAGCCACACCGAGGCCCGGCGGGGGGCCTTGCCGGCGGCCAGGGTCTCGATGGCGGCGGCCTGCAGGTAGACGCCGTGGGCCACGCCGGTGCGGGTGAGGAAGCGGTCCTGGTCGTCGAGAGCGCCGATGACCACGGCGCGTCCGGCGAGGTCGGGCCAGGTGTCGGGCTGGGACAGCGACAGCTCCGGCGGGGGGGCCACCGGGTGGAGCAGGAAGCGTCCGGAGGGGGCGGACAAGGAGCGGCCGGCCACCACGAGCTGCTCGGTGCGGTCGTCGTAGGAGGGGCCGGCGAGGAGAGGCGCCCAGGACTGGACGGTGCGCACCGACAGGGCCCACTCGTCGCGCTGGTCGACCGGGGACCACACATGGCCCGGCACCCGCCCGAGCTGCACCTTCTGCCAGCCTTCCGTCTCCAGCAGGGCCACGCAGATGCCCAGCGCCTCGGCCAGGGCCGGGGTCTCGGGACCGTCGAGGTGTCCGTCCCGCCAGCGCCCGGCCGCGAAGACCGGGATGCCCTGCGCCTTCAGCTCCTCCACCGCATCGGCGAAGGCGGGGTCGGCGTCATCGGCGGCGGAGAAGGCCATGTCGAAGGTGATGGAGGCCACGCGGCGGTCGGCCAGGCTCCGCAGCAGCTCGGGGTAGTGGGCGCGCAGAGACCGCAGGTCACCGTCGGCGGGCAGGGGGAGCACAGCGGTGAGCGCCGACGGCAGCGGGCCTTCGACCGTGCTGAGCAGGCCAGCGTGCAGCCACACGTCGAGGGGGTCGGTGGCCTGGAGCAAGGCGGCGAGGGGGGCGATGGCAAGCAGGCCCGCGCGTGGAGCCAGGGCCGTGAGACGGTCGACCGGGGTGGTCGGGCCGGGCGCAGGCGGCGGGGCGGGGTTGGGGGGCCCGGGCGGGTGGGCCGCAGGCTGGGATGGGACCGAGGGCTGCGAAGGCACCACTGGCTGCGACGGCACCGACGGCTGCGTAGGCACCGACGGCTGCGAAGGCACCGCCGGCTGCGAAGGCACCGCCGCCACGCTCGAGACAGAGTCCTCCGCCTCGGCCCACACGTCGTCAAAGGTGTCGCTCGACTCCGAAGACACTGTATGGGAGGCCGTTGTCGTGCTCCCACCGTCCACCGGTGGGTCGAGCGTCCACATGGCGAGCAGGTCGGCGCAGGACTCTGCGCGAAGGTCCCGGTCGGGCTCCAGTGCCGACTCGATGGCCTCCACCATGCCCATCGGCAGCGCAGGCACCAGCTCGTCCACCATCGGACGGTCACCGGTGCTCACCTGTCGGAACAAGGCGGCCGGACCCTGGCCATCGAAGGCCCGGCGCCCGGTCACCACCTCGAAGAGGATGGCCCCCAGCGAGAAGACGTCGGCCCTCTGGTCGACCGAAGCGGCGTCCTGGAACTGCTCGGGGGCCATGTAGGCGGGAGTGCCCATGCCCAGGCCGGCCTGGGTGTGGCGGGGGCCGGCGCCGGACAAGCGCGCGCGGGCCAGGCCGAAGTCGGTGATGCGCGGACGGAGGCTGCCGTCGTCGGCCCGCTCCAACAGCACATTGTCGGGCTTGAGGTCGCGGTGCACCATCCCGAGCGCATGGGCGGCGGCCACTCCTTCGAGGATGGCGGTGCCAAGCTGCCAGGCGGCCTGCATCGGCATGGGGCCACTGGCGAGGTGGTCGGTGAGAGACGGGCCGTCGACGAGGTCCATGACGAGCCCGAGCCCGCTGGCAGCCTCACGGTCCACCAGATCCACGAGGTCGGTCACGCGCACGATGTGGGGATGCCGCAGCTTCGCTTGCATGCGTCCCTCGTCCACCAGGCGGGCCCGGAGGGTGGGGTTGGCGTCGCGCAGCACCTTGAGCGCGTGGCGGGTCTCGAGGTGAAGGTGCTCGACGACGTACACCTCGGCGAAGCCACCACGGGCCAGCCAGCGCACCACCCGGTAGCGCCCCGCGACCTCGGCTCCGACCTCGAGCTCCATGCAGGCTCCCGCCCCGGGGAACAGGTCCGGGGCGGGGGGTCGGTAACCTCATCGGATGGGGCGAGAGGCAGCCTCAGAAGGCCCAGCCCACGTTGATCTCACCGACCAGCGCCATGCCGCCCAGGGCCTCGACGGGAGGCACGATGCCGTCGGGGCTGAACACGTCGTACACGTCCTCGACCATCGGAGAGTCGGTGAGGTTGGCGCGCCAGGCAACGCCAGCGCCGAAGGACAGGGTCGCGCCCCGCTTGCTGATGAAGCGCCTGCCCACGATGCCCGAGGCCGTGATGGAGTGGCCGGGGGCGCGGGCGTCGTCGCCCTCTTCGGCGAGCTGCGTGTCGATGTTGTAGGACAGACGGGGTCCCACGTAGAAGCCGGCCAGGCCGTTCTTTCCGGGGAGGTGGTCTGCGCCCAGCTCGACGCGCGTGTGGCTGTAGTAGTCGCCTTCGACGTAGCTGCCGCTTGCGCTGGAGTCGCCGACGGCCTGGTTGAAGCCCTGGCCGACGCGGGCGGTGATGGCCCAGTCGGGGGCGATGCTGCGCGTGTAGCCGAGGCTGTTGCCGTAGCTCATGCCGCCGATGGACACGAGCTGGACCTTGTCGCTGCGGTCCATGTCGCTGGCGCGCTCGACCTTCGGAGCGTCGGAGGCTGCGGTGGACGAGGCTGCGGAGGCGGGGGCGGCAGCGAGGATGAAGGCGAAGGCGGAGAGGACGGACGCGGACATTGGGGGCTCCCTGGGTCGGTTGGCGGAGCCGGAAGTGGCTCCGTCGAGGTGACGCAGGGGGTCAGTGCAGTGGCCGTGCCAGAGTTGCCGACAGCGTCAGGGAGGTCGTTTTCGCGAAAGCGACCTGCAGGTCGCGTCTCTCCATGACGCAGTGGTGTCCCCGGGGGACGCAGGGTCGTCGCTCAGCTTCCCCGTCGGCTCCAGCTGGTCGTCGAGGCCCCCGGACAGCGGAACACCATGGTGCCGTCCTCCAGAGGGCCATGCCGCAAGGACAGCACATCGGCGGCGTAGTTCATGCGCAGCTTCCACGGCCAGCGGTCGCCTTGCATGGGGAGCTGCTGAATGGACCGCTGCACGTAGCCGGCACCGAAGTCGAGCAGAGGGCGTCCGGTCACGGTGGGGTCGCCCTGGGGCACCTGCACGCTGTAGCCCTCGGCCTCCATGTAGTTGAGCAGGCGGCACACGTACTCGGACACGAGGTCGGCCTTGAGGGTCCACGAGGAGTTGGTGTAGCCGACCGTGAAGGCGCTGTTGGGCACGTCGGACAGCATCATGCCCTTGTAGGTCATGTGCTCGGAGAACACGACGGGCTCACCATCCACGACCAGCTCCGCCCCGCCCAGCATCTGCAGGGTGAAGCCCGTGGCCGTGACGATGATGTCGGCCTCCAGCTCCTCGCCACTGTCCAACAGGATGCCCTCTTCCGTGAAGCGCGCAATCGTGTCGGTGACCACAGAGGCCCGGCCCTCGCAGATGGCGGCGAAGAGGTCGCCATCGGGGACGGCACACAGGCGCTGGTCCCAGGGGTCGTAGCGCGGCTTGAAGTGGACATCGACGGGGTAGCCGTCGGGAAGCTGCGCCACCAGCTCGCCTCGGAGGTAGTCCTTCACCTTCTCGGGGTAGCGTTGGGACATCTCGTAGATGTAGATGCTCCGCAGCACGTTCTTCCAGCGGGTGAGCCGGTAGGCCAGGCCCTCAGGCAGCCACCGCCGCAGGGCGATGGCGATGGCATCGGTGGCGGGCAGGGTGGCCACATAGGTGGGCGAGCGCTGCAGCATCACCACATGGCCGGCGGTCTCGGCCATGGCCGGCACGAGGGTGACGGCGGTGGCCCCGCTGCCGATGACCACCACCTTCTTGCCGGTGTAGTCGAGGTCTTCGGGCCAGTGCTGGGGGTGGATGACGGTGCCGGCGTAGTCGTCGATGTGGGGGAAGTCGGGCGTGTAGCCCTCGTCGAAGCGGTAGTAGCCGCTGCAGTTGTAGACGAAGCCGGCGGTGATGCGCTGTAGTGCGTCACTGTCGCGGGTCTGGAAGGAGACGGTCCAGCGCTCGGCCTCGCTGCTCCACTCGGCCCGCACCACGCGGTGTCCGAAGCGGATGAGGCGGTCGATGCCGGCCTCTTTGGCGGTGGCGCGGATGTACTGGAGGATGGCAGGACCGTCGGCCAGCGTCTTGTCGCCCGTCCACGGCCGAAAGCGGTAGCCAAAGGTGTACATGTCCGAGTCGGAGCGAATGCCGGGGTAGCGGAACAGGTCCCAGGTGCCCCCGATGGCGTCGCGGGCCTCGAGGAGCAACACCGACCGGTTGGGACAGCGCTCCAGCAGGTGGTGGGCGGCGCCGATGCCGGAGAGACCGGCGCCGATGATGAGCACGTCGACGTGTTCGGAAGTGGCGGAGGACGGTGGCATGCGGTCTCCCGAGGCGACGGGAGGACGACATAGCGCGGGGATGCTCGGAACGGACCGTGACAGCGGCAACCCGGGCCCGTGACCCTGTGCCTGTCCCTCAGAACGCCCAGCCCACCTTGGCCTCCGCTGCGAGGGACAGGCCGCTCACCCGGGGCTCGGGCACCTCGATGGTCTTGCCGTCCACCCGAGCGCGCCGGGTCTCGGCCTCGGCGCCCTGGGTGAGCACCATGCCGTACTTGAGGCCGCCACCGATGGAGAAGGTGGCCCCGCGCCTGCCGATGAAGCGCTTGCCGACCATGCCGGCTGCGGTGACGGTGCGCTCGGTGGCCTGGACGACGAGGTCGGTGTCGGCGGCGTAGGACAGGCGGGGCCCCAGGTAGACGCCGGCGAGACCGTTCTCCTTGGGGAGGTGGTCGGCGCCGAGCTCGATGCGGGTGCGGCGGGTGTCGGTGCCGAGTCGGCTGGAACCCTGGCCGAAGCTGGCGGACGCGGCCCAGTCGGAGGCGATGGTCTTCGTGTAGCCCACGGTCATGCCGCCGCGGACGGTGCCGACGGTGATGAGCTGGTCCATGTGGCGGCGGTCGTAGAAGGGGCAGCTCTGCATGTCGTGCGCGTGGGCGGGGGCACTGCCCGCGACGGCCTCGTCGGTGCGGGGGTCTCCGTTGGCGACGGAGAAGACGGCGGCGAGGGCGGCGAACCAGGTCGAGATCATCGTGGGCTCCGGTGTTCCTGGGGACACCAAGGCGAAATGCAGGGGGTGTGCCAGACGAGTGGACCTCGATGAATGCGTTGTTTTCGCGGTTCTGGGGGACATGGTGCGTCAGTGGGGGACGCGGGGACGTCCGAGGCGGACGCGGGGTCGGCGGGCGTGGGGGGGACTGCCGCCGGCACACGCAAGCCCCCCCCGACCTCGGGCACACCCTCCGTCAATCCACCGTCACGACGCGCCTCACCCTTGCCAACCGGGGCGGCCTCCTCTCCAGTGGCCCCCGCCGCGTGTCCCACCGCGCCAAGAACGAGCGCGCCGCCTCCCGAGTGGAGAGGCGGCGGGGCACATGGGCAGCCGTCAGACCTTGCGCAACACACAGTCGAAGGACTCGAAGCGGACCTCCGCCCGGTAGCGGGCCGGGCCGTCGGGTGGGTCGTCGTCCCACTCCACCGACCTGGACAGCGCGGTCACCTTCAGGCGGGCGGGGTGCCGGGCTGTGCTGGTGCAGCCCGTGGCCAGGACAGCGCGGTCATAGGCCTGCTCCAAGGCGATGCTGGCGACCGTGTGGTGGGCCTCGCCCGTGGCCGTGGAGCTGGCTGCGGAGGCCCTGCGAACGGCCGCCATGGACAGCAGGCAGACAGCGAGAAGGACGACGGTGGCGGTGATGCGGGAGCGGACAGCGGCAGACATGGAGACCTCGCGGCGCGGAGGGTGAAGACACGGGAATGGCGACAGCCGGGACTACTCGGAGACGGCCTGGGCGAGCATGTCGTCCCACAGAAGCTCGGAGGACCAGGCGGCCTTGGCGTAGAGGGGGTCCACCTCCTTCAGCTCGGGGACGTAGATGGACAGGCCGTCGGGGGCGATGGCCTCGCGGTAGTTGTAGGTGCGGTTGGTGAGGACGGCGGCCTGGAAGGCGTTGTCGGCATCGGCCACCGCGGCGAGCACCGCGGGGTCCTCGGACGACTCGGCGAGGGCTTCGAGGAGGTGGCCGAGGTCCCGGTTGTCCTTGTTGGCGGCGCTCCGCCAGGCGCCTTCCGCGGCGTCGAGCACCTGGGCCGCCCCCTCGGGGGAGTCCATCAGCGTCTCGGCAAGCAGGTCGAGGGCATCGGCGAGGGCGTCCATCTGGGCGAGGTCGATGACCGACTGGGTGCGGTCCTTGGACTCCTGGAAGCGGGTCGCGATGCGCTCGCCCAGCTCCGCGGCCGACATGTCGGGGTTGGCCATGAGGTCGGGCAGGAAGGTGTCGTAGGACCAGCCGTCCCAGCCCTCCAGCTCCTGGGAGGCGACGTAGACGTCCGCGTAGGGGGCGGCGGTCCAGGCCACCTCGAAGGTCTGCATCAGGCACGCGTCGGCGCCGAGCAGGTCGAGGGGACCGCCCAGCAGCCCGGTGGTCTCCACGAGGAAGCTCTCGAGGTCTCCGCCGGCGATGGACAGGGCGTTGCCCGACTCGTAGTCGTAGGAGATGGCCTTGGATCCGGTGCCTTCGACGGCCTCTGCGCCCTTCCAGCCTTCGCCGTGGTTCCAGATGACGAAGCCGTAGCGCTCCGCGGGGAAGTGGGTGACCGACCAGTCCACGAAGTCGACCAGAGTGGTCCAGTCGCCCGAGTCCACCTCGCCCAGGTCTTCCAGCTCGGGGGTGTCGATGGCCTGGGCGAGGTCGTCTCCGACCAGGAAGCGGCGGGCGGTGGTCCAGTCGCCTTCGTCGGCGGTGTAGCCCCGGGCGCGGTCCATCTGCACCACCACCTGCACGTCCTCGGAGGAACCGGCCATCTCCATCTCGGCCAGGTCGTCGAGCGCGGCGGTCTCCAGGTCGCTGTCGCCGTTGATGAAAACCATCAGGGTCCACTTCGCGGGCGTGTCGCGCACCTCGAAGTCGATGACGGTGGCGCCGGTCTGGCCACTGTCGTCTGCGGCGAAGGCGGTGCAGGAGACCGGACCGGCTTCCGCGAAGGTGGCGGTGGTGAGGGCGCCTTCGGCAATGGTCCCGTCGGAGCAGGTCCAGCGGTAGTCGGCGTCGGCCGCCTCGGATGCGCGCGCGTCGAGGAAGGCGGGCACACCTGCGACCACCCGGCCGTGCACGCGGGCTTCGACTTGCAGCTCGGGCAGGTCGGCGGCGGGGTCGTCGCCTTCGGAGGCGCTCGCCAGGGGGGCGGCCGGGGGTGCGGAGGTGAGGACGAAGCGGGTCTCGCCCCCGGACCCGGTCTGAGCGTCGCAGCCGACGAGCGTGGTGGTGGCGAGGGCGGCGAGGGCGAGGATGCGGTTCATCGTGGGCTCCGAGTGTCTGGATGCTCGGAGTGGATGCAGGGGGTGTGCCAGCGCGGCCCGGGGACCACCGCATTCGCGAGAACAGCGTCTGGCAGTCCTCTTTCAAACACTCTCCCTCTGCGGCTCCCACCGGCCTGCGTCACCCGCAGACGCACCTGCGTCCGGGGGGGACTCTGCTGCATTGGCGGCACGGTCTGCCCGGCGTGCACCTGGTATGGGCGGCCCGCCACCTCCCCGCCCCGGTTCCCCATGTCCCTGCCCGCCTACACCGTGACCGTCGCCGCTCTCGATGCCAGCTCCGTCGAGCTGCTCGTGGAGCATCCCCACCTCCCAGGTGCGCCCTGGCCCGGACTCGTGCCCGCCCTGCTCTCCGACCGCGGACTGCCGGCGCCCGCTGCAGTCGAGCTGCTGCACAGGGAGCCCGGCCAGATGCGGGTCCGCATCGACGACCCGGCCACCGCCCGGCTGCTTCAGGCGGAGGAGTGCTGGCCGGCCAACCCGCAGGGCCTCCGTCCACCCACCATCGGCACCCTGTCGTGGGCACCCGATGGCGCGCATGTGCTCCTCGGCCACGACGACTTCGCAGAGCGCAGGCCCGTCAGCGAGTCGGGGCCGGGTGAGTCCATCCAGGTCCTGTCCCATCCCCATCTCCACACCGTGTCGCATGGCCGGGACCGCCTGATGACGGTGGGCGGTCGCCGGTGTGTGCTGTGGGACCTCGACGGGGCGGTGCTCCTCGACCACCATGCCGACGACACGCTCACTGCCGCAGCTCTCGTCGCCGGTGTCCCGGTCGTGGGGACCCAGGGGGGACGGGTCTACACCCTCGGGGATCCCTCCATCGACCTGGTTGTGGGCGACGCGGTCACCGCACTCGAGGCCGACCCAGGCTGCATCCTGGTGGCGGCTGGCGGCGTGGTCCAGTGCTTCAACCTCCGGGGACAACGCATCGCGCGGTACGAGACCGGCCGCGCCATCACCGCGCTCGCCATCGCCGAAGACGGGCGACTTGCCGCCGGAGACGACCAGGGGCGGGTGACGCTGTGGTCGGAGACCACCGAGGAGCTGCCCACCTACGACATCCGGGTGGACGTCTACAGCTCTCGGTTCGCCGGCGGCGGCCAGGCGGTGCTCACGTCGGGCTTCGGCGGCTACGGCTGGGTGGTGCCGGTGCAAGGCGAGCCCCGGACCTTCAGCGACATGCCCGGCGTGGCACACCTCTTCGAGAGTCCGTCGGGGCGATGGCTGGGCGCAGCCAACCAGACCGGCACCCGCCTGGCCCTCTACGAGGCCGAGACCGGTCGGTGCAGCCGGCTGCTGGAAGGCATGCCCGAGATGCGCACCTTCGCGGCGGCCTTCTCTCCCGACGAGACCCGCCTGGCCATCGTCCGCAAGGATGCCGACAACGAGGGCCTGCTGGTGGTGGAGGTCGACGGTTCCGGGGCGGTGCGCCTCGACAATCCCACCCCACCTCGCAGCCAGCTGCTCGACTTCACCTGGCTCGACGACGACCGCATCCTGGCCGCCTGCTGCAACGCCCCCAACCGGGTGTGGCGCCTGTCAGATGGGTCGAGCCACACCGAGGTGCCCGACCACAACTTTCCGAAGATCCACCCCGGCTGCGGCCCGGGTCTGGTGGCGCTCTGCAACAGCACTTCCGAGCCGCTGACCGTGCTCGACAGCCAGACCCTGGCGGTGCGGCACACCCTGTACGAGTCCGGCATCTTCGCCCCGTCCCTGCCACCGCGGGCCCACCTGAGCCTGGATGGCACCCGGGCCCTGCTCACCAACACGTCGGTGGGCGCCTATGTGGCCTACGCCGACCGGCCGCCGTGGTGCGTGCCGCAGACCCAGGCCGATGGCCGTCCCAACAACGCCCACGGCATCGTGTCGCCGTGCGGTCGGTGGGTGGCCGTGAACACCCGCGGGACCGGCATTCAGGTGGCCGACACCGAGGCGCAGCAGGTGGTGGCGCGCAGACAGACCACCCAGACCAGTGTGCCCATGGCCTTTGTCGGCGACACCCTCCGGCTGCTGGATGGCACCACTTTCGTCGACCTGCCCCTCGACGGCAGCGCGGCCGTCCAGCACGGGTCCTGGCCGTTCTTCTTCAACCCCGCCTACGGGGTCGCCCACCTCGACTTCCTGCCAGACGGCCGCGTGTTGGTGGCCACCCGGTACGTCTCGCGCATCTGGAATGGCCAGCACTACGACAATGTGCGCGACAGCGGCCGGTTGTGGGTGCGTCCGGATGGCCAGCGCGCGGTGTTGGTCCAGGGCGGGGTGTGGGCCTGGAAGGACATGGCCTGGGTGTGACTCGAGCCCTACAAGCCCCCACCGGCAAACACGAAGACCGAGCCGCCCGACCCGATGTGCCGCGCACCAACTACGACGTCGGGCAGGCCATCTCCGGTGAGGTCGCCGCTGAGCGAGACCGCTTCTCCCAGCCGGTCGAGGGAGCCGGTGGCGTCGAAGCGGGCGTCGGCGTCGGAGGCGAGCTGCTGCACACCGGAGGTGGGACCGTAGAAGAACCAGGCACGGCCGGAGCCACTGCCGGCGGACTGTTCGTCCTGGACACCAATGAGCAGGTCGGTGTGGCCGTCGGAGTCGATGTCACGGCCTGAGGCGGGGTCGAGGCCGGCGATGGCGTCGGCGTGGGGACCCACGAACCGGGTCGAGCACGCGGAGATGTCGCCGCCCGAGCTGCCGCAGGCGGCGGTGAGCAAGAAGAGGGCGCCGGCGTCGGTGCCCCCCGTGTCGTCGCCGTAGGCACCCACCAGCAGGTCGTCGAGGCCGTCTCCGTCGACGTCTCCCACGCCGGCCACCGACTGGCCGAGTCGGTCTCCTGCGGTGCTGGCGGTCCACTCGGTGGCGTGAGCGGTGGTGGGAGAGGCCGACAGGGGGCCCTTGAAGACGTAGGCGGCGCCCGACTCGCCGGTGCCTGTGCGGGGCGCGCCGACCGCGAAGTCGTCGAGGCCGTCGCCGTCGACATCGCCCGCTGCGGTCACGCTGGTGCCGAAGGACGTGAGCCCGTCGAGGCCGTCCCAGGTGTGGTCGGCGGCGTCGAAGGTGCCACTGGCCGTGAGGGGACCCCGCAACAGGTAGACCGCGCCCTCGATGCTGTCTCCCGCGCTGTAGGCCCCCACGAGAACATCTTCAGCTCCGTCATTGTCGACATCGAGCCTGCTCGCGATGGCGTCGCCCGCGTAGTCGCTGATGCCGGTGCCCTGCCAGCGGAGAGCGGTGCCGAGGGAGCGGGCCTGTCCAGCGGTGATGGGACCGAGGGCGAAGTAGACGACGCCGGCATTGGTGGGGGCACCGGGGCCCTCGTCGCCGGAGACCGCGAGGTCGGGGTGGCCGTCTGCGTCGATGTCGCCCGGGCCGGACACCGCCTGCCCCACAAAGCCGTCCTCATGGGGACCATCGAAGCGCGCGCCGTCGCCTGCCGAGACCGCACCCGACACGGGACCGAAGACGACGAATGCCCCCCCGCCATTGTCGACGCCGTTGAGCTCGCTCTCCTCGGCGCCCACCAGCAAGTCGAGCTGGCCGTCGCCGTCGAAGTCGGTGGTGGTGGACAGGCTCATGCCGAAGCGGGCGTTGGCGGAGGCGGCGGTCGCAGTGCCGGTCGCATCGGTGACCGCGAGAACGCCCGACAAGCCGCAGCTTCCGCGTGCGCCATCGCAGTCGTTGTCGATGCCGTCGTCGCAGATCTCGGTGGCGCTGGGCGAGACGGCGTCGTCGGCGTCGTTGCAGTCGTCGTCGGTCGCGACGAAGCCGGGGGGCGGGTCGCATGCGTCGCGTGTCGCGTCGGAGGTGCCGTGGCCGTCGGTGTCGGCGTCGACGTACCAGGTGGAGAGGGAGGCGGGATCGACGTCGGCATCGTCGTCGTCGGTGGCGCCGTCGCAGTCGTTGTCGACCCCGTCGCACACCTCGGTGAGACCGGGCGCGGACAGGGGCTCCGTGTCGTCGCAGTCATCAGAGGTGGCCGCAGCGCCCTCGGGCTCGGTGCAGGCGGTGCCCCAGACGACGTCGGTGCCGTGGCCGTCTCCGTCGGCATCGACGTACCAGGCGGGGGCATCGGCGGCGTCGTCTTCGTCGGTGTCGCCGTCGCAGTCGTTGTCGGCCCCGTCGCACAGCTCCACCCCGCCGGGAATGGCGCTGGCATCGGCGTCGTTGCAGTCTCCGCCGGTGCGCACCCAGGCCGCATCCGGGGCCTCGCAGGCCTCGACGGTGGTGGAGTCGTCTCCCCAGCGGTCTCCGTCGGCGTCAGCGAACCAGGTGATTGGGGTGCAGTCGTCGGCGTCGGGCGCGGCGGTGTCCACGGCATCGGCCGCCACGAGGGGACGTCCCTTGAGGAGTGTGCAGCCAGACACCAGCAGGCAGAGGGGCAGCAGGCGGGTCGGTCTCATGGCTTCACGCTCACGCCGATGGTGCCGCCAAGCTGGGCGCCCGTGCTGAGTCCGGCCAGCATGCGGGCGTCGAGGTTGAGGCGCCGATGCACGGGGACGGACAGGTTGACGGTGCCCCAACCCGCGCCGGCGACAGCGAGAGAGGTCTCCTCGGGGCTGTCCTCGGCGACCCCGAACAGGCCCTCCATGGCCACGCCCAGTCCCAGGGGACCGGTCCACCACTCTACGCTGGCGGTGACCGGCACATGCGCGGTGAAAGCGTTGGCGGCGAGACCCGTCGTGGCTGCCACCGCGAAGGAGCCAGGCAGGCGCCAGCGGACGAGCAGGTCGGTGCGCCACTCGGAGGTGGGCTCGGTCAGCCCGATGTGCTGGGCGCGCACGAGCCCCACCTGAGGACCGACCGTCACTGGGAAGAAGCGCCGCTCATCGGGGGGCAGCAAGGCCCAGGGGGCATCTTCGCGAACCGGCGCCAGGTCGGCCTCCACACTGGCGAGCTGGCCGGCCTCCACCGCCACCTCTCCGCCTCGGGAGCGCACGCGCACGCGGCCTTCTTCGACCACCACGGCACCCCGGCCCCGGGCGTCTCCCTCCACCCGGAAGCGTGTGCCCTCCACGACGGCCTCGGTCTGGGCGTACTCCACGCGGAAGGCGTCCTGCACTTCGATGAGCAGGCCCCCGAGCACATGCTCGACGCCGTAGTCGCGCAGGAGCACCACTGTGCCGTCGTAGACGGTGATCTCGCCCTTGCCTTCCACCTCGATGCGCACGCGTCCGCGCCGGGTGACCAGCAGGTCGTCGTCGCGGATGGTATCGCCGACGGCCAGGGCCACGCGCTGCTCGCCACGCACGACGAAGGCCTCTCCGGTGGCGAAGCCCGGCTTGGGCTGCCAGGTGGTCCAGGCGCCGAAGTCGTCGGCCTGCTGCAGAGCCACGACCACACCATCGGCCAGCGCCGCGGTGGGTGACAGCGCGAGCACGACCGCCGCCGTCCATCTTCCGAGCCGTACGCCCATGTCGCCTTCCTTGAGGGGGCCGGACCATAGCGCAGGCGCCCGGTGAGGGGCTTGACCGGTTTGTGTCATGTGCCGAAGGCCAGTAGACCGGAGGCGCTGTGCGCCGGAGGAGCCGGAGGCGCTGTGCGCCGGAGGCCCGGAGCCGCTGCGCGGCGGAGGTCCCAGAGCCCGAGAAGGACGGTGGGCTGGACCACTACACATCGAGGGACAGCCAGGGGAAACGGGCCTGGAGGTTGAGCTCGGCCGCCTGGAGCTCCTGGGGGTGGCGGTCGGTGGTCCACTCGCGCACGCGGGCCTCGTGGTCGGCGAGCTCGGTGAAGGCGGTGTCGCGGTCGGCGGCGAATGACTGGCCACGGGCGATGAGGGCCTGGCGCTCCTCGGCGAGAATGGTCTGAGCTTCGATCACCTCGGCTTCGTCCTGCTCGGCGAGCGTGGCCTCGGCCTGCATGTCTGCGGAGAGTCCGTGGGAGCGGGCGCCGGCTTCGGTGGTGCGGTCGACGCCGTCGGCCTGCTGGTCGTCGAGGGTGGTGCTGGCGGCGTCCATCGCCTGCACCACGAGGTTGCTGAGCGACACGCCATCGCCGGCTTGCTGGTTGTCGGGGCTGCCACCGTCCTTGTCGGCCTTGTCGCCGAGGCCGCCCATCTCGTCCATCTTGGCAATGGCGTCGAGGATGGTCTTCATGAGGCCGGAGCCGGCGAGCTCGTTGGCCTGGTCCTTGGCGTCGTCGAGGTCGGACTGCTGGTCCTGGGACTCTCGCCGGGTGTCCTGGAGGCGCCGGCCGTTGTCTTCGAGCCCGCCGCCGAGGGTGAGGGCGGCGGCATCGAGGGCGAGGGCGCCGTTGAGACGGGCCTGGGCCTGCACCTGCTGCTCGCTGGCTTCGTCGAGGACGACGTCGATGTGGGCGGACTGGTCGTGGAGGTCCGACAGCTCGGCGTCGAGGGTGGCGGAGCGCTCGCAGGCGGCGTGCATGGCGGCGAAGCTGTCGAGGGGCGCATCGGTGAGGGCCTGACCTTCGGCCTGCATGGCTTCGGCCACGAGGGTCTTGCGGTCGGGGCCCTTGCGCTCCTCGACGATGTCCATGACGGACTTGTCGGCGTAGTCGGGGTCGAGGTAGCCCACGCGCAGGCCGGCCTTGTCGAGCCAGCCGGCGGCTTCGTCGAGGCGCCGTTCACGGGTGGACTGCTGCTGGGCCGCCTTCTCTCGCTCCGTGAGCGCAGGGCTGGCGCCGAGGTCTTCAGTGCGTCGGTCGGCACGGAGGTCGGACAATTCGCCCACGATGCCGCTGCCGAGGCCGCTTGCATTGGCGCCCCAGCCGGTGGCGCCGCTGCCCATGGCCTGGTGGGAGAAGATGCCGTGGTCCTCCTCGGGACCGCTGATGGCGTCGAGGTCGACGCGGCCACCGTGCTTGCTCCAGAGGTGGTCGTCGACCTGCTGGCGGCTGTCCTGGATGGCCGCATGGGTGGTGGAGTCGATGGCGTCGCGGGCGGCCTGGTGGCGTTCGAAGCGGCCGCTGGTGTCCACCTCGTGGGCGTCGAGGAGGGTGTCGGCGCGGTAGGGCGTGCGGTTGTAGTCGTCGGCGTAGTCGGTGAGGGCGCCCTTGCCCCGGGTCATGGCGTTCTTGTGCTTGTCGCCCACAAAGACGGTGGCGCCCGCCGCTTCCATGTCGAGGGCCTTGGCGGACATGCGCTCCTGAAAGTCACCCTTGCCCCGGAGTGCTTTGCTGGCCTTGCCCTTGCCGAACATCGCACCCGTGACCTTCTTCGTCTTCTTCATCTGCTTGCCGATGTCGCCGAACAGGCTGCCGGCGCCGCCCTGAAAGGCCTTGCCCTTGCCCTTCTCGTCCCCGCCGCCGAGTGCGCCGCCCAGCACGTTGACGGCGGTGTTGGCGCCCTTGGCCACCCCCTTGGCGCCGGACTTCACCTTGTCGCCAGTCGTGGGGGCCTTGGTGCCGCCTCCGCCATCGGCCGTGTCCGCCTTGACCTTCGCAGCGCCGCTCTCGCCGGATGCGCCATTGGACTTCTTGCTGGCCTTCTTCTTGCCCCGCTTCCGCATCCCGTCGCCCATTCGGGTGATGGCGCCGCCCACGAAGGCGCCGGCGTGCTCCTCGAGGGAGTCGGCGGCGTCGAGCAGGGCCGAGGGGTCGTCGTCGCTGGTCTTCAGCTCGGCGATGCGCAGGTTCATCATCACCGCGTGCATGGCGGTGACGAACAGGCCCATGAGGGTGCCGATGGTGCCGAGCAGCACGGCCCAGGTGGTGAGGAAGGCCGCGATGGGTGCGAGGAACTGCAGACCCGGAATCCAACACAGTCCAAAGCAGATGGAGGCGGCGATGGTGAGCACCATCGTGATCATGCCAACGGTGTGGGAGGCGCCGGAGATGACGGCCAGCACCCCCTCCATGAAGTCGGCCACCTTGCCGATGCTGGCGCTGTCCTTCATGTCGAGG
>Ga0213840_1001558_pt1 | contig 17525 bp, 18 predicted proteins | sample SWPATP22_FD_160132 | JGI IMG/M metagenome (GOLD analysis project Ga0213840, IMG submission 160132) | Coastal seawater microbial communities from Marineland, Florida, United States - SWPA TP2 #2 | ecosystem: Environmental > Aquatic > Marine > Coastal | place: USA: Florida | collected 2016-08-14 | reverse complement strand
TCGTAGCCCCGTTGCAGAAAGGTGGAATAGATCGTGCAAAAGGGTTTCATCCCCCCCGCCGCCATGCCTGCGCAGAAGGTCACCGCGTGCTGTTCGGCGATGCCCACATCAAAGCAGCGCTTGGGGAACCGCTCGGCATAAAGGTCCAGCCCGGTGCCATCCGGCATCGCGGCGGTCACGGCGACGATCTTGTCGTCTTCCTCCGACTCGCGGATCAGGCTTTGCGCGAAAACCTTGGTGTAAGAGGGCGCATTTGATGGTGCCTTGCGCTGTTCGCCGGTCGCCACGTCAAACGGCGCACGGGCATGACCCCGGTCGGGCGTGCCTTCGGCGTGGCGAAAGCCCTTGCCCTTCTTGGTGATCGCATGGATCAGGATCGGCCCGTCGGCCCGCGCCTTCACGGTGCGCAGCACCGACAGCAATTGTTCCATGTCATGCCCGTCGATGGGGCCGACATAGGAAAAACCCAGTTCCTCGAACAGCGTGCCGCCCACGGTCGCGGCTTTCAGCAGTTCCTTTGCCCGCCGCGCGCCTTCCTGGAAGGGTTCGGGCAGCAAAGACACAGCCCCCTTGGCGGCGGCTTTCAGTTCCTGGAACGGGGCCCCTGCGTAGAGCCGCGACAGGTAAGAGGACAGCGCGCCGGTCGGGGGGGCGATGCTCATCTCATTGTCATTCAGGATCACGATCAGCCGCTTGCCCAGATGGCCCGCGTTGTTCATCGCCTCGAACGCCATGCCGCCGGACATCGCCCCGTCGCCGATCACCGCAATCGCGTCGCCCGCGCCGGTATCAGGGACGCCGCCCAGATCGCGGGCCACGGCAAAGCCGAGCGCGGCTGAGATCGACGTGGAAGAATGCGCTGCGCCGAACGGGTCATAGGGCGACTCGCTGCGCTTGGTGAAGCCGGAAATTCCGCCCTTCTTGCGCAGAGTTGGCATGGCAGCGCGCCGGCCGGTCAGGATCTTGTGGGGATAGCATTGGTGGCTGACATCCCACACCAGCTTGTCGCGCGGGGTGTCGAAGACGGCGTGGATTGCCACCGTCAGCTCTACCACACCAAGCCCCGCGCCCAGATGCCCGCCGGTTTGGCTGACGGCGGCGATGGTTTCCGCGCGCAATTCGTCGGCCACCCGGCACAGGTCTGCATCCGACAGGCCGCGCAGATCGGCCGGGGATTTGATCCGGTCCAGATGGGGCGTGTCGGGGCGATGGTTCATGTGGCTCTCCGATATCGGTTACTGGTCCCGGGCGATAACGAAACGGGCCAGGTCCCGCAAGCATTCCGCGTCGGGACCGTAGGGGTCCAGTGTTGCCTCGGCCTCGTCAATCAACGCCTTGGCGCGGGCTTTGGCCCCATCTAGGCCAAGCAGCGAAACGAAGGTGGCCTTGCCCGCATCGGCATCCTTACGCAGCGCCTTGCCGGCTTTGTCGGCATCGCCCTCTACATCCAAGATGTCGTCCGCGATCTGAAAGGCAAGGCCAACGGCCCGCGCATAGCGCCGCAGGGGGGTGGGATCGGCACGGCCAAGGATGGCACCGGCGACCACCGGCCATTCCAGCAGCGCGCCGGTCTTGTTTGCCTGAAGCTCGGTGATCTGATCGAGCGTCAGCGGTGTTTCCGCTGTTTCGGCGGCGATGTCCTGCGCCTGCCCCAGCACCATGCCTTGCGGGCCAGATGCGCGGGCGAGGGTTAGGACCAGCTCGGCCCGCTGCCCCGCGTCACCCGTGGCGGGATCGGCCAGCAGTTCGAAGGCAAAGCTTTGCAGGGCATCGCCCACCAGCACCGCCGTCGCCTCGTCCCATTTCTTGTGAACGGTCGGCAGGCCCCGGCGCAGGTCGTCGTCGTCCATGCAGGGCAGGTCGTCATGCACAAGGCTATAGGCGTGGATGCATTCCACCGCGCAAGCCGCCTGCATCGCGGCGCCCGGCAAGCCACCCGTCAGCCGCGCTGTTTCCAGCACCAGAAACCCGCGCAGCCGTTTGCCGCCCGATGTGGCATAGCGCATCCCCTCGGCGACCCGATCGGCGCCAAGCGCCGCCATGCGGTTCGCAAGGGCACGTGCAATCGCGTCCTGCGCGTCTTTTAGCTGCTGTTCGAACAAGGGCTACAGCCCCTCAACCGGCTTCGCCCCCGTGGGCTGCCCGTTGGCGTCCAAAGTAATCTGAGCGACTTTTTCCTCGGCTTCCTTCAGCTTCGCTTCGCACCGGGCTTTCAGCGCCGCGCCGCGTTCGTAAAGCTTGATGGAATCCTCCAGGGCCACATCGCCCCGGTCAAGCTGGCCGACCACCGTTTCCAGTTCCCGGATTGCTTCCTCGAAGCTCATGTCCTCGATCTTTTTCTGGTCGCTCATCCGCTTCTCTCCGTCAAAACGCGCACATGGGTGGCGGCCGAGGCCGCGAGGGCGTCCAGATCATAGCCGCCTTCAAGGGTCGAGACCAATCGGCCACCGCAATACCGGTCCGCAATATCGCAAAGCCGATGCGTGAGCCACTCGTAATCCTCCTCCATCCAGGCCAGATCGGCCAGCGGGTCGGCGGCGTGGCAGTCGAACCCGGCGGATACCAGCAGCAATTCCGGCTGGAACGCCTCCAGCCTGGGGAAAACGCGGGCCTCATACGCCTCTCGCATCGCCTTTCCGCCGGTGCCGGGGGCAAGGGGCACGTTGACCACGTTGTCATGCGCGCCGGTTTCCGACACGTCGCCGGTATCGGGCCAAAGCGGCATTTGCTGCGACGTGATCACCAGTGCGCGCGGCTCGTCCCACAGCAACGCTTGTGTGCCATTGCCGTGATGCACGTCGAAATCAACGATGGCGACGCGGGTCAGGCCGTGATGGTCCAGCGCGTATTTCGCCCCGAGCGCCACGTTGCCGAAGAAACAGAAACCCATGGGCAGTTCCTGTTCGGCATGGTGGCCGGGCGGACGCACTGCCGCAAAGGCATTGGTCAGTTCACCCGACAGGACAAGGTCGATGGCCTTCTGCACCCCACCAACAGCGCGGTAAAGCGCGGGCAGAGAGCCGGGTGACAGGAAGGTTTCCTCATCCGTATCCGGGTCCATCATGGTGAACGCCTGTGGTGGAATGCTGGCGCGGATTTGGTCGAGATAGGCTGGGGTGTGAAGCGTCAGCAGCGTGTCGTCGCTGGCCAGCGGGGCCGCGTAGCGAAAGATCGGTAATCCGTCCAATGCCTGCAACACGCGCGCCAGACGGGCGGGTTGTTCATGGACATGGGCGGGTGTCACATGCGCGAGGCAATCGGGATGGGTGACAAGCCCGGTGGCCACCTTATGCCTCCATCAACCCGGTGACATGGGCGGCCACAGATGCCGCCAGCGCATCGAGATTATAGCCGCCTTCCAATGAAGACACGACCTTGCCGTCGCAGGTCTCTCTTGCGACTTTGCACAGTTCCTGCGTGATCCACCCGAAATCTTCGGTGGTCCAGTTCAGGTTCGCCAGCGGATCGTCTTTATGGGCGTCGAAACCAGCCGAGATCAGGATCAGTTCCGGTTCATATTCCTGCAGCCGTTTCAGCAGACGAGAGGAATAGACAGATCGCATGGTTCCCCCGTCTGTGCCGGGTGAGAGCGGGGCGTTGAGGATATTGCCGTGCGCGCCGCGTTCTTGGGCGGCCCCGGTGCCGGGATAAAGCGGCATCTGGTGGGTCGATATGAACAGCGTGCGCGGCTCGTCCCACAATAGATCCTGCGTGCCGTTGCCGTGATGCACGTCGAAATCGACGATAGCAACGCGGGACAGCCCGTGCCGTTCCAGCGCGTGTTTCGCGGCGATGGCAACGTTGCCGAACAGGCAGAACCCCATGGGCCGGGTCTTTTCAGCGTGGTGGCCCGGCGGACGCGTGGCAACGAAGGCGGTCTTCGCCTCACCTGCCAGCACCGCGTCGACGGCTGCCAGGCAGCCGCCAACGCCGCGCATCGCAGCGTCCCAAGTGGCGGGTGACATGGACGTATCGGGGTCGAGTGCGACCAAGCCGGATTCCGGGGCGGCGTCGCGGATGGCTGTTACATGGCTTTCAGGATGGGCCAGCTGCAAATCGGCCTCTGTCGCCATGGGCGATGCGCGGCGGTCCAGCGTGTCAAACTCCGGTGCGGCAAGCGCGCGGTTCACGTATTCCAGCCGCGCGATCTGTTCGGGATGGCCGGGGGGCATCTGGTGCGAAAGCCCCGTGTCATTGGTCATCAGAATGGTCATGAGAATACCTTAGTCAGGGGCCAGCATATAGCCCGCGCCACGCACCGTTTGCAGGTAACGGGGCTGTTTCGGATCGGCCTCGATCTTGCGGCGCAGGCGGGTGATCTGCACATCTACGGCACGTTCCTGACTGGTGCTGCTGCCCGTTCCCTTGTCGCGGCCCAGATCCTCGACCAGCTGCGCGCGGCTGACTGGGGCGTTCGGGCAGGCGGCGAAAATGCGCATCAGGGCGGATTCTGTCGCGGTCAGGCGGATGGCGGTTTGGCCTTGCCACATCTCGCCCCGTTCCAGATCGTAGCGGATGGGCCCCAGATGCAACATCTTGGGGGCTGACTGTGCTTCGGCCACACTTGGCACCCGGCGCAGGATTGCATTGATGCGCAGCAGCAGTTCGCGTGGCTCGAACGGTTTCGGCAGATAGTCGTCGGCCCCGGCCTCCAGCCCGGTGATCCGGTCACTGGCCTCGCCCCTTGCCGTCAGCAGCATGATCGGGGTGGTCAGGGTTTCGCGCAGCGCCTTGGTCAGACTGATTCCGTCTTCGCCGGGCATCATTACATCCAGCACGATCAGGTCAAATTCCAACCCTGCCAACAAGCGCCGCGCATGGGCCGCATCGCGGGCCGCACTGACGATAAAGCCGTTGCGGATCAGGAATTTTTGCAGAAGACCGCGAATGCGTTCATCATCGTCGACGATCAGAAGATGTGCGGCCGGATCTGTCATGTGCCACCCTCGGTGTTGGCAAGGTAGTGGCGGCGCAGCTCCGGGTCCATCATCTGTTCCAGCACTGTGCGAAAGCCTGCCACCGCCTCTGGCCCTGCGGCGCGATAGGCGGCGCGCATCCGTGTTCGCTGTGCCTCGGACAGCTCGCGTTCTAGTGCGATGCCCTGATCGGTCAGGTAAAGGTGGCGTTCGCGTTTGTCGCGGGTGCCCACACGGCTTTCGACCAGCCCATCCTCGACCAAGGTCCGCAGAACCCGGTTCAGCGATTGTTTGGTTACGCCCAGAATGGTCAGCAGGTTGTTCACCGTGCTGCCGGGGCTGCGGTTGATGAAGTGGATCGCCCGGTGATGCGCCCGCCCATAGGCGTAGTTATCAAGAATGCGGTCAGGATCGGCCGTAAACCCGCGATAGGCGAAGAACATCGCCTCGATCCCGCGCCTCAGCTGTTCATCGGTTAGAAAAAGCAGGCTTTCGCCGCTGCTTGCAGAAGAGTGTGCCGCGCCGCGTTCGGCCATGAAATGCGTTCCCCCTGGGGTCTTGTCGCCTTTCGCCTGACTTTATGTCAGCCTTGTTGACTTTCCAAGAATCAATTGCTACCGAATGCCCGGTTTTGCGAAATATTATGTCCGAACCGGACGTTGTGTGCGCAATAAATCGAAATACCAAGACCCCTGCCGAAGGTGAATACAATGGGCGCTGCTTACGATGATCGCGACGGAACCATCTGGATGGATGGCAAACTCATCCCCTGGCGGGAGGCGAATGTGCATGTCCTGACCCATGCAATGCACTATGCCTCGTCCGTGTTCGAGGGCGAACGCGCCTATAACGGCAAGATCTTCAAAAGCCGCCTGCATTCGGAACGCCTGCATTTTTCCGCCGGGCAGCTCGATTTCCAGATCCCCTGGACGGTGGATGAAATTGAGGCCGCCAAGCAGGAAGTGCTGACCGCCAATGGCTTGACCGACGCTTATGTGCGTGCGGTAGCCTGGCGGGGGGCAGGCGAGGACATGGGCGTGGCTTCCGCCAAGAACCCCGTCCGGCTGGCCATCGCGGCCTGGGAATGGGGCGCCTATTATGGCGATGCGAAGATGAAGGGCGCCAAGCTCGATATCTCCAAGTGGAAACGCCCCAGCCCCGAAACCATCCCCAGCCACGCCAAGGCCGCCGGTCTTTACATGATCTGTACGCTTTCGAAGCACGCGGCAGAGGCAAAGGGCTGCTCGGACGCGATGATGTTCGATTATCGCGGCTATGTGGCCGAGGCGACGGGGGCCAACATCTTCTTCGTCAAGGACGGAGAGGTGCACACCCCGCTGCCCGACTGTTTCCTGAACGGCCTGACCCGCCAGACCGTGGTGGGTATGCTGAAGGATCGTCAGATCAAGGTGCACGAACGCCACATCATGCCCGACGAGCTGGAAGGTTTTCAGCAATGCTGGCTGACCGGCACCGCCGCGGAAGTGACCCCCGTGGGCCAGATCGGCGACTATAATTTCGAGGTCGGCGCCATCGCCCGCGAGATCGCGGAAGGGTATGAAAAGCTGGTGCGGGAGTAACTAGCTGCTTCTATTTTTCATGGTTGTCCAAGCAGCGAAGGCGCGGCGATCTTTGATCCGCGCCTTCTGGAATTTCTTGATCGCAAGTTCTGCAGCGTCAACCGATGTTGTGACGTCTGATAGAGCAAACTTGGATCCAGGGTCGTAGTCGGCCGCGTGACGTTTTTCCTGGAGAGCAGCAAACAGGCTTGCGAAATCCTCGATCTCCTTTGGGAATTTTGAAAGAACAGACGTGTTGCGACACTGGTTTTTTGCAAACCCGTGTTCAACTGCACGATAGGCTTGCCGCCACGCGGGCGCGCTTCGATCAGAGTTTGTTCCCCCAATAAGGCAATCAGCGCAGTTGCGACACATGGTGTGAAACATCGCATAGTAGGCTGTGCTAACTGAACGCTTCAGATCAGCCTGCCTCGGCCTTCTTGAGCGCCGGATCCCCGCCAAATGCCGTGCGGTCCGAACAAGATCAAGCGGCTGCACCGTTCACATCTTCAGGCCGGGAAAATGAAAAAATGGGAAATCTGCTCTCGTGGAGGGCCTCAAACGGCACCCGCAAATGGCGCGCAAGTCCCAGAACCTTTTCAGGGTCCAGCTTTCCGCCATCAATCTTGAACACAACCTCGACTTGCAGCACTTCTTCCCCGTCAAAGTCTGTGTCTGCTTTGACAGAAACGCACGTAATCTCTGCAGGCGCGAGCTCTTGCTCGACGACTTTCAAAATCGCATCGTGTAGTTCTTCAAGGTGTTGCATCTTTTGTCTCCACGTCCACTTAAGATAGTCAATCATTGACAATCTGTGAATCCCAAAAGCAAAAAAGGCCCCGGCGTTCTTGCGCGGGGCCTTCTCTATTTGGCGTAGTCCCCCGGCGGACCGGACTGGGTGGGGGCAAGATAACCGATCCGCCGGGGGCGAGACATTGCTCGTCACTACAAGGATATGTTTGACCCTACGGCAGGGCGAATTGAGGGTGGGTGCAAGAAATTCCAGCGGCTCTTTCGTGGCAATTGAATGGCGGAGCTTGATAACTGTCTCTTTGGGGGGCAAGCTTGGCCTATGGACATGCAAATTCAGCCCAAAGGCCCGGTTCCCCCGCAGCAGGAAAAGGTGGCGTTCCATCGAACCGAACTGGGTGTGATTCTGGGCCTTTACGGTCGCATGGTCGCCTCGGGGGAATGGCGCGACTACGGGATTTCCTGCCTGCGGGACGTGGCGATCTTTTCAATCTTCCGGCGCACGGCAGAACACCCCATCTACCGGATCGAGAAACGGCCCAAGCTGGCCGCCCGGCAGGGGCAGTATTCCGTTATCGGGATGGATGGGCGCATCCTGAAACGCGGGCATGACCTGAAGACCGTGCTGCGCGTTCTGGAACGCAAGCTGATCCGCGCGGTCGACTAGCCGGCGCTCAGCCGCTCGGTTTCAGCACCCTGCGGCGAGAGATAATGGGGCCATCGCCGGCCTCCTCGACCCGCGCGCCCACGTCTTTCAGCGGTTCATAGGCGACGGCCATATGGGTGGCGTTTGCGTGCAGCAGCATCCGTTCATTCGCCATGAAACCCACATGCCCCTGCCAGAACACCAGGTCGCCCCGCAGAAACGGTTCTCCGTGATACAGCTCGCGCCCCAGCACCATCTGCTGATCCGAATCGCGCGGGCAGTCGATGCCGCAGGCCAGTAGGGCCATCTGTACAAGGCCGGAACAGTCGATCCCCCACCGGCTGGATCCCCCCCACAGATAGGGCGAGCCGAGAAACAGGTCCGCCACCCCGACCGGGTCCCCAAAGCGGGCGCGCATTGGTTGCAGATGTGGACGTGGGATGAAATGGCCGGTGTGGATGCGGAAATAGTCATCGCGTTCCCCAACCACTTTCACGGGCGATCCAAAGAAAATGGCCACTTCCGGCGGGGCCTTGAGATCCGGCTTGGGGTAAAGATGCGTGGCGGGCGCGGTGACCCAATGGGTCGGTTCCTCGGGTGAGACCAGCGCACCGGACAGCATATAGCCCACCTGCCCGTCGCGTTCCGCCTGGCCAAAGGCGAAACCGTCATATGTTTCCAGCACATGAAAGATCTCGCCAAACAGCAGCTGGCTGACCCGCCTGCCGCGCGGTTCATCGGTGATGTTGGCCATCGGTTGCGTCACCATCATGCGCCTGCCTTGCACGAATTTTTCGGCCTCGACCTGCCCTTGCAGGCTGACATGGGCGACGCGGCCATTCGTTGGGGTGATGCGCGGATCGGGTGTGTCAGTCATTGTTCAGCACCTCAGGCAAGGCGGCTAGGATCGCCCGCGCAGCCTGCCCGACGCCGCCCTTGGGCCGGGCGGGGGCATCGGCGGGCTGCCAGCCGTAAATATCGAAATGGGCAAAGCGCGGGGCATCCTTGGCGAAGCGGCGCAGGAACAGCGCGGCGGTGATGGACCCGGCGAAGCCCCCCTTCGGCGCGTTGTCGAGATCGGCAATGCCGGGTTCGATCATCGCCTCATAGGGTGCGTGAAGCGGCATCCGCCAGAGTGGGTCCGCGACGCGGGCGGCGGCGGCGGAAAGCGCCCCGGCAAAGTCTTGATCATCAGTGTAGAACGGCGCGATATCCGGCCCGACAGCGACCCGCGCGGCCCCGGTCAGGGTGGCCATGCAGATCAGCAGGTCGGGCGGCGTTTCACTGGCCAGCGCCAGCGCGTCGGCCAGCACCAGGCGCCCCTCGGCATCGGTATTGTTGATCTCGACCGTCAGGCCGTTCCTTGCGGTCAGGATATCACCGGGGCGAAAGGCATTGCCCGCCACCGCGTTCTCCACCGCCGGGATCAAGACGCGCAACCGCAGCGCCATTCCCGCCCCCATGATCATCCGCGCCAGACCCAGAACCGTGGCGGACCCGCCCATGTCCTTCTTCATCAGGCCCATGGAGGCACCGGGTTTCAGGTTCAGCCCGCCGGTGTCGAAGCAAACACCCTTGCCGACCAGTGTCACCTGCGGGCCGGTGCTGCCCCAGGTCATCTCGATCAGGCGGGGGGCCTGCGCGGCAGCGCGGCCAACGGCGTGGATCATCGGGAAATTGGCGGTCAGCAGGTCGTCGCCCTTGGTAACCGACACTTTGGCCCCGAACCCATCGGCCAACCCGCGCACCGCAGCTTCCAGCTGGTCGGGGCCCATGTCGCTGGCGGGGGTGTTGATCAGATCGCGGGTCAGCGCCTCGCCCGCCGCGATGTTTTCCAATGCGGCTGCGTCCAGCCCCTCGGGGGCGACCAGTCGTGCCTTGGGGACGGGGGCATCCTTGTACCGCCCAAAGCGATAGCCCGCCAGCAGCCAACCAAGCGCGGTCTCTTCGCGTTCCGCATCGGGCAGACCATTGGCTATTCCATAGGTCGCCTCTGGCAATCCCGCCAGGGCCGCGCCGATGGCGAAGCGTTTGCGCGCCCTTGCGACGGCGGTGCCGCGTCCGATCAGGACCTGGGCGATGTCGCCCACAGCCCCGGGCAGCAGGCAGGTTTCGCCGAGCCCCGCCGCGAAACCGGTCGCCCGGGCCCAAGCGGCTTGCGCGGCAGGCAGCGCCTCTAGCGCCTGTTCCAACGCGTCGGGGCTAATGCAGATTACCGGGATGGCGCCGGGATCGGCGGGGGAAAAACGTCTGGCCATGGTTATCCGTCACAATTGGGTTGCGACAGCCTAGCGTGACGGGCCGTGGCTGCAAGGCGGATCAGCCGCTGACGTCCTCCAAATCCCAGATTGCGTGGATGGACCGTTCCCCGACGCGCAGCAACCGGGCATGGGTGGCAGCCAACGCCACCTGATTGCCGCTGCCGATGCAGGCCAGCACATCCCGCGCCACGCGTGCCAGCGATGCCATGCCGATCCGGTCCGAGGTCGCGGCCAGATTGCGAACCGGGTGCACCAGGTCATCCCCGGCCCCGACCGGATGAAGGTGCCGGACATCCTGAAGATGCGCATTGATTGCCTGCAACGCGCTGGCAACTTCATGCTCTGCGCGGATCTCTCCGATTTCGTCACAAAGGTGTTCCAGCCGTTCGGGATTGAACCTTGCGGGTTCTTCCGGCCGCAGCCTGCTTACGTCCTGCTCCATCACTCACTCCACTTCCGCCCCCACGGATAGGGGGACATTGATCGGGCTTACTGAAGAAACCGTTATGGTTGCGACCAAAAAAAGCTCGAACTTTCGGGGAATGCAGCCTATCAGGGGCGGCGCGACGACAGAGGAACCCCGATGAACTACGTATCCCCCCTGCCGACTTATCTGACGCGGCGTTATCATAGCTGGAAAGCCACCGAATATACCGAGAACCAGGCCTGGTTCCGGCGTCTTGCGGAAGAAGGCCAGCGCCCGCGCGCCATGGTCATTTCCTGCTGTGACAGTCGGGTGCACGTGACCGCGATCTTCGGGGCCGAGTCGGGCGAGTTCTTCATTCATCGCAACATTGCCAATCTGGTGCCCCCCTATGCGCCCGATGGCGACCATCACGGCACATCGGCGGCGGTGGAATACGCAGTGACGGCGCTGAAGGTCGCAAACATCATTGTTCTGGGGCATTCGAATTGCGGTGGTGTGAACGGCTGCATCCAGATGGTATCGGGCAACGCGCCGGAACTGGAAAAGCCAACCAGCTTCGTCGGTCGGTGGATGGATATCCTGCGCCCCGCCTGCGAGGAAACCGCCAGCATCACCGATGAACATGAACGCCAGCAGGCATTGGAGAAACGTTCGGTCCTGGTGTCCCTTTCCAACTTGATGACCTTTCCCTTCGTCGCCGAAGCGGTTGAAGAAGGGCGCCTGAGCTTGCACGGGCTGTGGAATGAAATCGCGTCCGGGGCACTGGAAATGTACGAACCGGCCACTAATTCCTTTGTGAAAGTGTAGGGCATTTCGGAACCGTTCCAGCGGGCCCCGGGGGGTCCGTGGGACTATGGGGACGACATGGACCAGATACTGACTTTGGCAGCAGAGAACCTGCTGTCACCCATCATCCTGTTTTTTGCGCTCGGCTTCGCTGCGGCCTACGCGAAATCAGACCTGACGGTGCCAGAGGCCGTGGCCAAGGCGATGTCGCTCTATCTGCTTTTTGCCATCGGCTTCAAAGGCGGGGCCAGCGTCGCGTCGCACGGGGTGGATACGACGCTGATCCTGTCGCTGGTGGCGGGGGTTGTCCTGTCCTTCCTGCTGCCGCTTCTGGCCTTTGCATTGCTGCGCGTCATGTCGGGGCTGGATGTGACCAACGCCGCCGCCGTCGCCGCGCATTACGGGTCGATCTCCATCGTGACCTTCGTGGCGGGCACGTCGGTGTTGGACTCCGCTGGTCTGGCGGGTGAGGGCTTCATGGTCGCCGTCGCCGCCGCGATGGAGGCCCCGGCCATCCTTGCTGCGCTATGGCTGATCGCGCGCTACGGTGACACATCGAATAATGAGGGTATGGATGGCGAGTTACTGCGAGAAATTCTGCTCAACGGCTCCATCGTCCTGCTGATCGGATCGTTCCTGATCGGGGCGATCACCGGGGCGGACGGCCTTGCCCGGATCGAAAGCTTCATCGTGGCGCCGTTTCAGGGGGTGCTCTGCCTCTTCCTGCTGGACATGGGGCTGGTCGCGGGCCGTGGCCTGCGCAGCGCGGCGGGGGTTCTGCGGCCAGGGTTACTGGCCTTCGGCATCGTCATGCCGCTGGTGGGCAGCGTCTTTGGCCTTGCCGCCGGAATGCTGATCGGGTTGTCGGCGGGGGGCGTGGCGCTGTTCATGATCCTGTCGGCCTCGGCTTCTTACATCGCGGTGCCCGCCGCCATGCGCGTGGCCCTGCCAGAGGCGAACCCGTCCATTTACCTGACGCTGTCGCTTGGCATCACTTTCCCCTTCAACCTGACCCTGGGCATCCCGATCTATCTGGCCATTGCCCGCACCGTGACCGGAGGCTGACCCATGCAGACCCACAAGGCAAAACGTGTTGAGATCATCATTGAATCGATGATGGAACGCCGCCTGACCGAGGCGCTGCGCAAGGCGGATGTGACCGGTTACACAATCCTTCCCGTCAAGGGCGGGTCGGGCCGGTCAGGGGAATGGAGCCGCGCCGGACAGGTCAGCCGGGCGGGCGGGATGCTGGCCGTGGTCTGTATCATCCGACCGGACCGGCTGGATGCGCTGCTGGAAGCGGCCTTTGCCGTGGTGGACCGCCATATCGGCGTGGTCAGTGTGACCGATTGTGAAGTGCTGCGGGCCGAGCGGTTCTGACGCCCGGCCCTTGGCTTACGGACGCCAGTAAAGGTCATACCCCTCGGGCCAGGACATATCTGCCTCCATCCGGATCGTGCGGGTTTCGCCCGGGCCCACGGTAACGTCCCAGGCATGGATACCGCGCTGCCCGTCGAGGTTTTCAACGCTTGGCGGGATGGAAAGGGTCAGGTCCAGTTCCAGATCGTCCTGTTCCGAATAGGGCACCGCGTAAAGGATGCGCACATCCTCCGGCTGGTCCGAGACATTGGCCACGCCAAATTCCACCACCTGCCGTTGCACGTTGGACCGGTTGAAGAACCCCTCATCCCCCTCGTTTCGTGACAGATCCCGCCAGAACAGTTGCAGGTGATCGACCGACCCGAAGGGCAGTTCGATCTCTCCGCCGGGGGGGATGGTGTCTAAATACTCATCCGCCAGGAACGCCGCATCGCGATAGACAGCCATGTCGCCGGGGATCAGCGGCTGGCCGGTTGTGTTCTCGGCCCGCGCGATCAGGAAGGCGGTATCGTCGTGGCGCGGGTTGGCCTCGATGGTGATTTCGGGGTCCAGGCTAAGCGCATCGAAGGGCACCAGCGTTTCCGCGCCTTGGCTGATCGTTTGCGGGTCGGCAATCGTGGCGTTGAAGGACAGGCCGAAGCTTTCAAATGACGCTGTGTCTTCCATGATCACCACAGGCTCCAGCACCGGTTCGACGAACGCCGCCCCGGCGAGCCGCCCATCAAAGATCTCCGGCGGACGTTCCTCTTCAATGCGGGCGGGCGAGGGCCAGACACCGGTCATGTTCAGCACCTGCCCCCATTCTTCCCCGGACAGGGTCAGGGCAACATCCTCCCACCGGTCGGGCGCGAAGCTTTCCAGTCGGGCAGTTCGGTTGAGGGTCAACGTGCTTTCGACAGTCGACAGGCGCGCTGTGTAGCTCATGCTCCATCCGAGGCCGTTTAGCGAGTGAGTGAGGACGACAGGCAGCTCTGCTTCATCCGCCACCTCTATCGGAATCGCTAGCGCGATACTGTCCGCGCCAAGCGGATAAAGCGCGCGCAACTCTGCTTCTGCCTCGCTCAGATCGGCCTGCAATTCAGCGATTTCTGCAAGCTGTTCATCCTGCTGGCGCTCGCCCTCGAACAGCTCTGTCACCAGCCCCGCCATCTGCTGGCCGAGTACACTCATCACCGCGCCGATATCGTCAGGCGCTGTCACCTCACCCGAGCCGTTGGCGGCATAGCTTTCCAGATAGCGCCGTTGCAGGGCCAGCGTGCCAAGCCCGGCTTCGATATGGGCAAGTTGATCCTCGGCCTCTTCAATCTCGGCTTCCAATGCATCGATCCGGGCACGCAAGGCGGCTTGGGCAGGGGTGTCGAACTGGCCGTCCTCAAAACCCGGGCTCAGTTCCACGCGAACCGGGCCAAGCGGGGTGCCATCGGACAGCGCGGCGCTGACGACGCCTGCATCCTGCATGTAGGGCGGAACCGGAATCAGCAGCCGATGCGCGCCCGCAGGAACCGTCACCGTCGTCTGTCGCGTCACCTCTGCCGCGCCGCCGTAGATCGTGGCGTGGGTCACGTCGGCGCGCACGGGAATGTCGTCGGCATGGGCCATGCCAGCCGTCAGAATACCAATCGCAAATATATGAAATCTCATTGAAAAACCCTTCCTGCTCGGATGTGCAGGAAGGGTTCATCTTCTTTGTCAAAACGTCAAGCGGGCTTTCGGCTCAGCCCTTTTTCAGCACACGTCTGCCGAGCGTTTCGGCGATCTGCACCGCGTTCAGGGCTGCGCCCTTGCGCAGGTTGTCAGAGACGCACCACAGGTTGATGCCGTTCTCGATGGTGCTGTCCTGGCGGATGCGGCTGATAAAGGTGGCGTAGTCGCCCACGCATTCCACCGGGGTCACGTAGCCACCGGCCTCGCGCTTATCGACCACCAGAATACCGGGTGCCTCGCGCAGGATGTCGCGGACCTCATCTTCGTCGATGAACTCCTCGAACTCGATGTTGATCGATTCCGAGTGGCCCACGAAAACGGGCACCCGCACGCAGGTTGCGGTGACCTTGATCGAGGGGTCCACGATCTTCTTGGTTTCGGCCACCATCTTCCATTCTTCCTTGGTCGAGCCGTCTTCCATGAAGACGTCGATATGCGGAATCACGTTGAAGGCGATCTGCTTGGGGTAAACCGACGGTGCCACTTCCTGACCCGGCACATACATGCCTTTGGTCTGGTCCCAAAGCTCATCAATCGCTTCTTTGCCCGACCCGGACACCGATTGATAGGTCGAGACAACCACCCGCTTGATCGTGGCGCGGTCATGCAGCGGCTTCAGCGCCACGACCATCTGTGCAGTGGAACAGTTGGGGTTCGCGATGATGTTTTTCTTGGCGTAGCGATCGACCGCCTCGGGGTTCACTTCCGGCACCACCAGCGGAACGTCGGGGTCGTAGCGGTAGAGCGAGCTGTTATCGATGACGACACACCCCGCCTTGGCGGCCTTGGGCGCATAGATTTTGGTCGCGTCCGACCCGATGGCGAACAACGCGATGTCCCATCCGGTGAAATCGAATGTATCCAGATCCTGGGTCTTGACTGTGGTGTCACCGAAGCTGCACTCGGTCCCAAGCGAACGACGGGATGCCAGTGCGGCAAGCTCGTCCACCGGGAACTGGCGCTCGGCCAGGATGTTCAGCATTTCGCGGCCCACGTTACCCGTGGCGCCGACAACGGCAACTTTGTAGCCCATGATCTTGTCCTCTTTGCTGGGAACAGCGGCGCACATATCCCAAGGGCGCGCAAAGCAAAAGGGGCAACGCACTTGACTTATGCCGCATTTGCGAACATGTGACACCCGTGCCCGTTGGCCGCGTGAGCCGAACGCCCCTTTTGCGATCCTGTCGCCCCTGCGTTCACGGCACGAAAGAATTCCCAGTCCCCATCACGCAGGGTCTGACGGTCCGGCCGGTTCAATGGGATCCGCCCGTTTCGCAGAGCGCCTGACCGCACCCTCGCTGTTCTCGATCTTCGGGAACGATGATCTGTATTCACCCGTGCGCGACCCCGCGCCGGAAAGGAAAAAATTGTTCGATTTTGATATGCTCGGCCTCTCGCCGACACTGCTGGCCGCGGTCAAATCCGCTGGCTACGACACCCCCACCCCGATCCAGAACCAGGCGATCCCGCTGGCATTGGCGGGTCATGACATCATGGGTCTTGCCCAGACCGGCACCGGCAAGACCGCGGCCTTTGGCCTGCCGCTGGTGGAACATCTGCTGACCCATCAGGGCAAGCGTGAACCCAAATCCGTCAAGGCGTTGATCCTTGCACCGACACGTGAACTGACCAATCAGATCGCAGAAAACCTGCGGACCTATGTGAAAGGGTCCCACCTTCGTGTCGGCACCGTCGTCGGCGGGCAGTCGATCAATGTGCAGATGCGGTTCCTGGAACGCGGCACCGATATTCTGGTCGCCACGCCGGGCCGTTTGATCGACCTGATGGACCGCCGCGCCGTGCGGCTGGATCTGGCCCAGTTCCTTGTGCTGGACGAGGCCGACCAGATGCTGGACCTCGGCTTTATCCACGCGCTGCGCCGGATCGCGCCGGAACTGGGCACCCCGCGCCAGACCATGCTGTTTTCGGCCACCATGCCCAAGCAGATGGAAGAGCTGTCGCGTACCTACCTGACCAACCCGCGCAAAGTGCAGGTTTCGCCGCCGGGTAAAGCCGCTGACAAGGTCACGCAAAGCGTTCATTTCATGCCCAAGGGCGAAAAGCCCCTCAAGCTGCGCGAATTGCTGCGCCGCCATCCCGATACGCTGAGCCTCGTCTTTTCGCGCACCAAGCATGGCGCGGAAAAGCTGATGAAGGGGCTGGTTGCCGATGGCTTCGACGCTGCGTCCATTCATGGCAACAAGAGCCAGGGCCAGCGTGACCGCGCCATCAAGGCGTTCAAGGACGGTCAGGTGAAAATCCTCGTCGCAACGGATGTGGCCGCACGCGGCATCGACATTCCCGACGTGCGCACCGTGTATAACTATGATCTGCCAGAAGTGCCCGACAACTACGTGCACCGCATTGGCCGCACGGCGCGGGCGGGTCGCGATGGTGAGGCGATTGCCTTTTGCTGCGCCGAAGAGGTCGGTCTGCTGAACCAGATCGAGAAAGTGATGAAGGTCTCGATCCCCGTTGGCAGCGGCCGCAAGCCCGAAGAGGTGAAGGCCGAGAAGCCCAAGCGTGGTGGTGGTGGCCAAGGTCAACGACGTCGCCGGTCCGGTGGTGGCGGTGGTGGCCAAGGGCACGGCCAAGGCCAGGCCCCGGCCAAGCCGCGTCAGGCCCGCCGCAACAAACAACGCCGCAAGCCGGCTGCATAAAGAAAAAGGGGCCGCATCGCGCGGCCCCTTTTTTGTCTCGGCACGCGTGTCGTTTCAGACCGCGGCCTTGCGCATTTCCTCAAGATAGATTTCGCGGATACGCGGGGCGATGTTGCCGACCTTGCCGGTGCCCACGGGGTGCCCGTCAATCTCGACCACCGGCATGACGAAGGCCGACGCGGAGGTCACAAAGGCCTCTGCCGCGTCCTGTGCCTCAGCGATGGTAAAGGGGCGTTCCTCCACTTTCATCTGCGCCTCTCGCGCAAAGCGCAGCACGGCGGCGCGGGTGATGCCGTGCAGGATGTCGTTCGACAGCTGCCGGGTGACGATGGTGCCATCCTTGGTGACGATATAGGCGTTGTTCGAGGTGCCCTCGGTCACGAAGTCATTCTCGACCAGCCAGGCGTCATCTGCCCCGGCCTTCTTCGCCGCCATC
>Ga0213840_1001536_pt1 | contig 17763 bp, 16 predicted proteins | sample SWPATP22_FD_160132 | JGI IMG/M metagenome (GOLD analysis project Ga0213840, IMG submission 160132) | Coastal seawater microbial communities from Marineland, Florida, United States - SWPA TP2 #2 | ecosystem: Environmental > Aquatic > Marine > Coastal | place: USA: Florida | collected 2016-08-14 | reverse complement strand
CATAGGCCTTGAAGTCGCCGAAATACTTCGTGATCGCCGCCGTCAGCGACGTCTTGCCGTGGTCGACGTGACCGATCGTGCCGATGTTCACATGCGGCTTGTTGCGCTCAAACTTACCCTTCGCCATGTAACTTTTCCTGTCTCTTTGGGTGGCTGAACATGGGACCCCATGTTTGGCCGGGGGACATAAGGCTTTAGACCGCCAACCGCAAGACCAAATCGCCGCCGCGGCGCGGGCGGTTCTGAAGGCTGCACGGGAAAACTGGAGCGGGTGAAGGGAATCGAACCCTCGTCGTAAGCTTGGGAAGCTTCTGCTCTGCCATTGAGCTACACCCGCGCCGCCGCGACAGATATCCATGCTTGCCGCGATTTGACAATAGCGTTTCGCGTATCCGCGCCGTCCCGTTCAAATTCAAGAATTGCCATATTTCAATTCTTCGCCGAATATGGCCCCGCACGGCCGCTCAGGCTCCCTGCCCGCGGCGTCCGCGCACGGGAGGAGACTGCAAATGATTGAGACCTGGCGGGAGGCCGTGGTGGAATCCGCGGCATTCTATGTCGGCTGGGGCGGCCTGCTGATCGGCCTTGCCTTCGGCTACCTCGTTTACGTGACGAATTTCTGCACCATGGGGTCCATTTCGGACATCCTGTCCTTTGGCAGCTACAACCGCTTTCGCGCGTGGCTGCTGGCCTGCGCCGTGGCGATCCTCGGCGTTGCCGGGATCGGAATGCTCGGCGTCGCCGACATGTCCGAATCGATGTACCAGACGCCCGCGCTGGCATGGGCGGCCAATATTTTCGGCGGGCTGATCTTCGGTTTCGGCATGGTGTTCGCCGGCGGCTGCATCAGCCGCAACCTCGTCCGCGCGGGCGGTGGCGACTTGCGCTCCATCGTCGTGCTGCTGATCACCGGCATCTTCGCCTTCATGACGATCGGCGGCATTCTCGGCCCGTTGCGCCTCCTCGTCTTCGATCCCGGCACCTACGACCTGTCGCAGGCCGGCATGGAGACCCAGCATATCGGCGAGGCGGTTTCGGTCGTCTCCGGCCTGTCGCTGGAAACCGCGAAACTGGCGACCGTCATCGTCATTGCCGGCGCGTTACTGATCTACTGCTTCAAGGACGCCGCCTTCCGCGCGTCCGGGCGCGATGTCGTCGCCGGGCTCGGCATCGGCCTGTGCATCGTCGCCGGCTGGTTCCTGACCGGGCTCGCGGCGGATGAATTCGCGGACATTCCCGTGCAGCTGATCTCGCTGTCCTATGTGCGCCCGACCGGCGACACGATCGACTACCTGATGCGCTACACCGCGCTCGGGCCGCCCGGCTTCGGCGTGGTGACGACCGCCGGCGCGCTTCTCGGCGGTTTCCTCGGCGCGGCACGCCTGGGACGTCTCGGCCTGACCAGCTTCGCCGACGCGCAGGATTCGCTGCGCAACATGTTCGGCGCGGCGCTGATGGGGATCGGCGGCGTGCTGGCGCTCGGTTGCACGGTCGGCCAGGCGCTGACGGGCTTCTCGACGCTCGCCATCGGCTCGGCGATCACCTTCATCTCGATCGTGATCGGCGGCATTGCCGGCGTGAAGACGATCGAGAGATTCGCGTAAGGCTGGAAAACGGAGCGATGCAGTCTGGAGCGGGTAGCGGGAATCGAACCCGCATATTCAGCTTGGAAGGCTGCTGCTCTACCATTGAGCTATACCCGCCCGCGGGGTCGTGTGCCGGGCCAGTGGTGGAGGAGGTTGGATTCGAACCAACGTAGCCATAGGCAACGGATTTACAGTCCGTCCGTTTTAACCACTCACGCACTCCTCCGTTCACTGGCGCCGGAGGCACAACAGCAGCCTTGCGACCGCGATGCGCCTTATGGCGGGACGGCTATGGCCTGTCAACACGCCTGTCTGCGTTTTTCGGGTCAAAGCCGCGGCGAATGAAATGAAGCCGTTTCTCCGGTCCGATTCTCGTGTCGGAAAGCGGCCGATGTCTCCTCTCGAGTAACCGTAAGATACTTGCGGTGTCGTCGAAGCTGCCCGATAGCAGACGCAGGGAGAGAGGCTTCGAAGATGAGCGATCAGGCCCAGGACAAGAAAGCCCAGATACTGAACGCCGCCGCCGCCGTCCTGGCGAAAAGCGGGGTGCAGCGGCTTTCCTTCGACAATATCGCCTATGAAGCCGGCCTGTCGCGCCAATTGGTCCGCTACTACTATTCCGACCTCGACGCCTTGATGGTGGAACTGTGCGACCATCTCGCCGGCATCTATTATAAGCTGCTGGTCGGCGGCATCCTGGAGGTCAAGAAGGTCGAGCGGCTCGACTTCTTCCTCGACTTCTTCTTCGATCTCGCCGCCGGGCACCCCATGCCCATAAACCTCGAGACCTATGACGCGCTGGTCGCCTATTCCGTCGGCGCGCCGCAGTTAAAGGTTCGGATGTGCGACCAGTACCGGACGCTCGGCCAGGCCGTCGTTCACGAACTGGCGATTGCCCATCCCGAACTCGGCAAGGCGGCCTGCGAGGAACTGTCCTTCATGTTCGTCTCGATGATGCACGCACATTGGAGCTTCGTCGCCAGCCTCGGATACTCGCGCGACCACAGCAAGCTGGCGCGCAAGGCCATCGACCGGCTGATAAAGTCCTATCTCGCCGACGCTTCCGACGTGCCCGTTATCGAAAGGCCGTGGTCGCGGGAGGCGTGACCGCGACCACGGCCTAACGAAGTTCCGCTACGTAATTATTACTCATTAAAACAAGGGCGTAGGACGTCCGGTTCAACCAGCCGCGGCGTCCGGCTCCGCCCCGCTTGAGCGGCGAAGAGGGCCGATTCCCAATTTGGGACACCGAAAGCGGTTTTCGGACGTTTTTCTTTTTGAAAAATTTTCGCGCCGGATATCGCGCCATTTTGTTCGCTTGGCGCAGATTCCGCTTTGCTATCGGAAAATAGCCGCTAGGCGGATCTTTATACTTAATTTTTCGTTAAGAAAAATACACCCGCTGACAATTGACGACATCCCAAATCCAATCATCCTAGCTGCCGAGAAGTGATTTCGCTCGAAAGACGATGGTTGGGAGTCAAGGGGTAAATCGATATGTTATCACGACTAAAAATGTACGCCGCAACTCTACTTTGGGCGGCGAGTATTACGACGATGAGCCATGCCGCGACGATTGTCAGCACGGTGGGTGTACCGCCATCCGGCTGCAGTACGGTCGATGGTTGTCCTACAGGCGCATCTCAACCTGATTTGAGCGGAACCCTCACCGGTGGCTTCATCAGCAGCGACTTCACCTGGGCGCATTCATTCGGTGTCATAACAGATACGATCCTGTCGGCCACGCTCACGCTCGACATCATCGACGCCGACGGCGGCAATCTGAATGTCTATGTCGACAATTCGAGCGGCGCACCGGTCGGGATGTTCGACCCGGCCGGAAACAATTCCGGTGGCGGTCCCGGTCCGTGGCGCGTCCCTGGTGATCCGCTTGATCCGGTCATGACGGTCGTCTTGTCGAGTTCGCTATTCTCCGAACTTGCGGATGGCATGATCACCTTCTTCGGCGACAATATCAGTTTGGGCATCTGGGGAACCAACACGGCCACCCTGACTATCGAGACCACCGGCGGGACGTCCACAGTTCCCGTTCCCGCCGCCCTGCCGCTCCTGGCGACAGCGTTCGGCGGATTGGGCTTCCTCGGCTGGCGCAGGCGGCGGTCCGCCTCGGCCTGAGGCAACAAACCCCATGACATGAAGAAAAAGCGGCCGTCCGGGCCGCTTTTTCGTTTTGGTCGGATGCAAACCGGTGGTCTGCCGTCAGAATCACGACGGAAACACGGTGCTTTGCGTGCCGAAATCGGCTACAGCCGCCCGCATGATCGACAAAAGACGAAAAAGCACAAGCAAGGAAGCCACCAGCGGCGGCGGCAAGGACGGGCATTACGCGCGGCTTCGCCGGGCGCACCGCGCCGCCAATCCGCCGGAACCCTCCGACGGCCGGGTGGTCCTTTACGGCCTGCACACGGTCAAGGCGGCGATGGAGAACCCGGCGCGCAGGAAACTGCGCCTGCTGGCGACCCGCAACGGCCTGCCGCGCCTCGAACTCGACGACGAGACGCTTGCGCTTTGCCCGCCGGAGATCGTCGACCCTAAGGAGATCGACCGGCTCGTCGGCGAAGGCGCGGTGCATCAGGGCGTCGCGCTGGAAACCATGCCGCTCCAGCCCAAGCGGCTCGACGCGCTCGGCGATGTCGACCTCGTCCTCGTGCTCGACCAGGTGACCGATCCGCACAATGTCGGCGCGATCCTGCGCTCGGCCGTCGCCTTCAACGCCGGCGCACTGGTGACGACCGCCCGCCACAGCCCCGTCGAATCGGGCGTTCTCGCCAAGGCCGCCTCGGGCGCGCTCGAACATATCGATCATATCGAGGTCCGCAATCTCGCCGAAGCGCTGGAGGCCCTCTCAAAGAGCGGCTTCCAGACCGTCGGGCTCGATTCGGAAGGCCCCGCCATCATCGAGAAGTCGATTTCGGCCCAAAAGGTGGCGCTGGTGCTCGGTGCGGAGGGTAAGGGCCTGCGCCAGAAGACGCGCGAGACGGTCGACGTGCTGGCCCGCCTCGACATGCCCGGCGCGATCCGCTCGCTGAACGTCTCCAATGCGGCCGTGCTGTCGCTTTACGTCGCCCGCCACGCTATGGTGGAAAGCGGGAATCGCTGACCCATTTTGGCCCGAATTGTGCCACATGGGTCGCTCCGACACTCCGCGGGGACGGATCTGCGGAACAGTTCCGAGGGAAAGGAATCAAGCATGAAAAAGGCGGCAATTGCTGCGATGGCGGGCGCACTCGTCTTCACCGCGGCCTGCACCACCACCGATCCGTATACGGGTCAGCAGAAGGTCTCGAACACCGCGGGCGGCGCCGCGGTCGGCGCCGGCCTCGGCGCGCTTGCGGGTCTCGCGGCCGGCGGCAATGACCGCCGCAACGCGCTCATCGGCGCCGGCATCGGCGCACTCGCCGGCGGCGCCGTCGGCAATTTCATGGACCAGCAGGAAGCCGAACTGCGTGCCCAGCTCGCCTCGTCCGGCGTCTCGGTCACGCGCGTCGGCAACAACATCATCCTGAACATGCCGTCGAACATCACGTTTGCGACCGACCAGGACCAGGTGATCCCGGCCTTCTATTCGACGCTGAACTCGGTCGCCATCGTGCTGCGCAAATACAACCAGACGCTGATCAACGTCTATGGCCACACCGATTCGACCGGGTCCGACCAGTACAACCAGGCGCTGTCGCAGCGCCGCGCCAATGCGGTGTCGAGCTATCTCGCCACCCAAGGCGTCAACCAGCAGCGCATGATCGCGCAGGGCTTCGGCGAAAGCCGGCCGATCGCCGACAACTCGTCGGAAGCCGGCCGCGCGCAGAACCGCCGCGTCGAGATCCAGATCGTCCCGCTCACCTGAGCGCGGACAGGCTCCCATCGAAGGGCGGCTTTCGGGCCGCCTTTTTTATTGCCGCTATTTGCCGTCGTCCTCGTCGAGTTCGCCGGCATCCCTCGCCCGCATCTCCTCGATATCGTCGGCGATCAGCGCCAGGTGCTGTTCGATCAGCGAGAGATTGGCGATCAGCCCGCAGACCAGCGCCGCGACGATCAGCCCGGCCACCACGCCGAGCCCCGCGCCGAAGGTCAGGTTCTCGCCGATCCCGTCGGCCCAGCGAAAGCCCAGATAGCCGCCGGCCGCGACGATGACCGCCGCCAGCCCCGGATTGATCGCCTCGAGCAGTTCGGCGAGGAAACGGGAAAACCACATGGGGCACCTCACAGTTTGCGGATCAGTTCTGAGCCGGCATGAAAAGCAGTTTGACGTAGGAACGCAACAGCATGATCTGCTCGGACAGCACTTTCGGCTCCCGAACGGCCTTCGACATCACGATCCCGCCCTCCACGACGGTCGACACCATGTCGGCCAGCGCATCGAAATCCACCTCCTCGCGGGGCGGATAGATGGCGGCGATCTCCTGGAAGATCTTCAGGAAACGCGCGCGCCATTGCAGCGCCGCCTCGCGGTTGATGTCCTGCACGTCGCGGTCGAAAAGCCGTTCATTGTAGCAATAGGTGGCAACGAGACAGCCGGGATGCCCCTTCGGCAGGTCGGCCATCATTTCCGACATCAGCTTCAGGCCGATCAGGAAGGCGTGCAGCGGGTCGTCATGCAGTTCCCGCCCCCTCGCAAACAGGCTATCCAGCACCGCGTCCTCGTTTTCCAGGTAGCGTCGCAACAGGGCGCGTGCGAGTTCGTTCTTGTCCTTGAAGTGGTAGAAGAACCCGCTCTTGGTGATTTCCGCTTCCGCGATGATCTCCTCGATCGAAGTCGCGCCGAACCCCTTTGACAGCACCGCGGCCTCCGCGATGTCCATCAGCTTTTCACGCGTCGCGTGTCCCTTGCGCATTTTTGCCTCCGCAAACTGCACCTTCGGTACGGTTTTCCGCGGCTGCCGCCGCGCCGGCCGAACCATTTTTCGATAAAGCATTGAAAAGACGCCGTAATTCCGAGCCGTCTTTCCGCACCGCGTTCTTTCTATCCCCGCACGGCGTAAAACTCCAAGTTCCGCGGTACCGGACGTGCCTATTTCCCGCCGGCGGCCAGCCCTGTGCGAAAGCGCACACCGCCAGCGCCGGCCGGTTGTTAGGCGCGCCGTCCAAATCGGAAAACCATAACGGATAGACACATGACGACTGCAACCTATCGCGCCAACCTGCCGCAAATGAACGGCCGGACGCTGCTCACCGACGGCGGAATCGAGACCACCCTGATCTTTCATGAGGGTTTCGACCTGCCGCTTTTCGCCTCCTATGTCCTGCTGGACGACGACACCAAGGGTCGGAAGGCGCTGCGCGACTACTATGCGCGTTACATCGACATCGCCCGCGACACCCGCTCCGGCTTCGTCCTGGAGAGCCCGACCTGGCGCTGTTCGCGGGACTGGGGCGCCAGGCTCGGCCACGACGCGGATCGGATCGCCGCGTTCAATCGGGACGCCATCGCGCTGATGGAAGAACTGCGCCGGGACGCCGGGATCGACGAACCGATCGTCATTTCCGGCAATATCGGCCCGCGCGGCGACGGCTATGCGCCGGAAACGCATATGACCGCCGAGGAAGCGGAGGCCTATCACCGGCACCAGGTCGAGACCTTCGCCGAAACGGGAGCCGACATGATCGGCGCGGTCACGATGACGCATACCGGCGAGGCGATCGGCATCGTCCGCGCCGCCAGGGCCGCCGGCATCCCGGTTGCGATCTCGTTCACCGTCGAGACCGACGGCCGCCTGCCGTCCGGCCAGCCGCTCGGCGAAGCGATCCTGGAAACCGACGCCGCGACCGGCAACGCGTCGGCCTATTACATGATCAACTGCGCCCATCCCGACCATTTCAGGCATGTGCTCGCCGACGACGGCAGCGGCTGGACGTCCCGCATTCGCGGCATCCGCGCCAATGCCTCGCGCATGAGCCATGCCGAACTCGACCAATCGGAGACCCTGGACGACGGCAATCCGGACGAGCTCGGGGTCGACTACGCCAACCTGTCGGCGGCGCTTCCGAACTTGCGCGTCTTCGGCGGGTGCTGCGGCACCGATCACCGCCACGTCCGCGCCATCGCCGCATGGTGCTGCAACTGACGAGACTGGCCCCCGGCGATCCGCGCCGGGGCGCCCTCGCCCGAAAGTCCTTCCAATGCCCCTCAATGAAACCGATCCCGTCGAACCCCGCGCGGTGCCGGCCCGCTATGCCCGCATCGCGCCGTCCTATGACCGGCTCCACGAAAGATGGTTGCGCCATGCCGGCGGCGAAGCGCAGAGCGCCTTCGAAGGCGCGGTGACCGCGCTGATCCGCCCCGGCATGTGCATTCTCGATGTCGGCTGCGGCACCGGCGCGCTCGCCCGGCGCCTCCACGCCCAGTTCGGCGACACGATCGACATGACGCTGGTCGACGCCTGCCCGCAAATGCTGGAGCGCACGCATGACATCGATGTCGCACGCATTATCGGCTCCATCGAAACCCTGCCTGTGCCCGACGGCGCCTTCGACCTGGTCACCTGCTCATGGGCGCTGGAGACGGCGCCGCGCACCCGCCGCGCGCTTTCCGAGTTGCTGCGCGCAGCGAGACCCGGGGGTCATGTCTGCATCGCCTTCTGCGCGGATCTGCGCTGCAGCCGCGTTTCGGAGATCATGTTGAAGACCGCGATCAAGTGGCGCGGCACCGGCCGCTTCCTGCGGCTTGGCGATGTCGAGCAGGCTCTGGAGCGGCTCGATGTCGAAAGGGTGCGGCGCCTGCGCTGTGGTGGCCCGGCCGCGGTCCTGATGATCGACAAGCCAGTGCGCTTCGCACCGGAGATCTCGGTTGCAGCGGAAAGGTCTTCGGCTACCGTCTAGAGCGCGATAGCCGATATGCCAGGATTGGCAGAAACGGCCGACGGTATGTGGCGCGCGCGAGGCGGCCCCGGCGCAATCGGATCCGCGCATCGGCGATATCCGATTCGATCGTCAGCGCGCCGAGTATCGGCGGCTGGCCGGTCGGAGGGCCGAGCACCGCCGCCAGCGAGTGAACGGAATGGCTCTTTGGATCACGCTTGTCGCGCCCCCAGCGTGGCGGCATGCCGCGCGCGCAGTCGAGGAGACGGCGTGCCTCGGCAAGCGTTGTCTCTTTCGTGATAGTGAATTCGTTCCAGTGTGTTTTTCGATAATGGCGCTCCGACGGATCCTGCGGTATCGCATCGCGCGTTCCATCCAGATAGGCGGGTAACTCCTTTCGGGCGATCTCTGCCGCGGCGCGCGCAAAGGCAAAATCCCAGGCGGCGAAATGCGGCGTGTCGGAAAAGGGCCGAGCGCGCTGCGCGATGATCGGTCCCGCGTCGATCCGCGGTGTCAGTTGATGAAAGGTGACGCCCCCATGTTCGTCGGCCTTTCCGTCCAAAAGCATCGTGTGGCGCGGGCGGCTTCCCGCGTATTTTGGCAGGAGAGCCGGGTGGACATTGACCGCGCGCCGTCCGAAGACATCGAGGATCGATGCCGGAATCAGCAGAGGCGTCATCATTGTCAGCAAGGTGTCGGCGCCTGTCCGCTCGAATTCACCTTCGAGGTCTGCGATGTCGGAAAGTCGCGACACGCGCCGCACGGGGATCGCATGCCGCCGGGCTATCGCCGCCAGCGTCGGCGCACCGCTGGCGAGCGCCGAGAGCCTGTCGTTGAGCCGCGGCCTGCCGAAACGCTCGCTTACCGTCCAGAAGGCGGCGATCCGGTTGCCCTGATCGAGCCACGCCTGCGTGACATGGCTCGAAACAAGACAGGGTTCAGCTATGAACAGCGCATTGGCGGGGCGCATGGTGTTCCTTGGCGGCATATGCCGAAACGGACGGCACGGACTACTCTGCCCTGATCCGCTACCACCGAAACAGGCGCTTTTCTATTCGAAGACCATGCCGTCCATGAGTTTGCGCGCCGTGCGCAGCACGCCGGCGGAGACCAGTTCGCCCTTGTCGTCCAGCGTCGCTACCACCGAGAATTCGCCCGTCGGGTGTTCCACCGACAGCGTCTTCGGATTGCCGTCCGGTATTTTCGCGACCTTCGCCGCCGGGCCGGATTTCAGCATGCAGGCCGTGCCGACGCTGACCGCGCCGAGCACACCGATCGCCTTGTGGACGCGATGCGGAATGAAGGTGCGCGTCGAGACGCAGCCGCCATTCTTCGCCGAGCTGACCATCGTCATCTTCGGCACCGACTTTTCCTTGACGTCGCCGAGATTCATCATCGGTCCGCAGGCAAGCCGGATCGCCTCCAGCTTGGCGCGCAACGTATCGTTGCCTTCCAGTTCCTCTGGCGTCTCGTCACCGGTGATGCCCATGTCGTCCGCCGACATGACGACGCAGGGCATGCCGTTGTCGATCATCGTCACCTCGACGCCCTCGACCATGTCGCTCTCATTGCCCGTGGGCAGCAGCGCGCCGCAGGTCGAGCCCGCCGTATCCTCGAAGATGATCGGCTGCGGCGCCGACGTGCCGGGCACGCCGTCGATGCTGGCGTCGCCCTCGTAACTCACCTTGCCTCCGGGCGTCGACACGGTGGCGATGGCGAGCTGGTCCGTGTTGACCATGAAGATGCGTACATCGGTCGTGCCGTCCTTGGCCTCGACCAGGCCGCGCTCGATTGCGAACGGCCCGACACCGGCGAGGATGTTGCCGCAATTCTGCGAATCCGTGACGATCGGCTGGTCGACGAAGACCTGCAGGAAGAGGTAGTCGACATCGACCCCTTCCCGCTCGGACTTGTTCACCACCGCGATCTTCGAGGTCAGCGGATCGGACCCGCCCATGCCGTCGATCTGCCGCGGATCGGGCGAGCCCATCACCCGCAGCAGGAAGGCGTCGCGCGCCGCCGTGTCGGCGGGCAGGTCCTCGGCAAGGAAGTAGCCTCCCTTCGAGGTTCCTCCCCGCATCCACATGCAGCGCACGCCGTCAGACATATTTCAGGCCCTTTTCCTTCAGGCGCTCGCGCATCTTGTAGATGTCGAGCCCGAGCTCGCCGGCCTCGAAACGGGCCCGCTTCTCGGCCTCGTTTGCCTCGCGCGCCTGCGCCTTCTTCAACACGTCGGCGGCTTCCTCGCGGCGCACCACGCAGACCCCGTCATCGTCGGCGACGATCACGTCGCCCGGATTGACCAGTTCGCCCGCGCAGACGACCGGCACGTTGACCGAACCGAGCGTCTCCTTGATCGTGCCCTGCGCGAAGACCGCCTTCGACCAGACCGGGAATTCCATCTCGGTCAGGTCTCGCGTGTCGCGCACGCCGGCATCGATGATGAGGCCCTTGCAGCCGCGCACCTTGGCAGACGTCGCCAGAAGGTCGCCGAAATAGCCGGCGTCCGACGGCGATGTCGGCGCGAGGACGAGGATATCGCCCGCCTTGATCTGCTCGATGGCGACATGGATCATCCAGTTGTCGCAGGGCGGCGCCGAGATCGTCACCGCCGAGGCCGCGATGCGCGCGCCGGAATAGATCGGCCGCATATAGGCGGCGAGCAGGCCCTTGCGGCCCTGCGCCTCGTGAACCGTCGCCACGCCGCATGCGCCGAGGCCGTCGATCACGGCCTGGTCGGCGCGTTCGATGTTCTGGACGACGACGCCCTCTCCGACTGTCGAGCCCGCCATCAGAGTTCGTCCACGGTGCGCGGGAAGATCGACTGGAAGCCTTCGGCATATTTGCAGTCGCGGCCGCCGGACTGACCGCCGGAGTTGCGGCGGAAATGGTTGCCGCGGTTCTCGGCGACATTCTCGTAGAAGTGCCACAGATGCTCCTGGCCCTGCATGCACTGGATCGCGGCCCATTTCTTGTCCCAGACCTCGGTGATGTCGAGGAACACGTCGGGCTTCCATTCCATCTGCTCGGTCTGGTGCGGCTCGAACAGGTAGAGCTGCGGCGCGCCGAGCACCTTCTGGCCCGGATTATGGCCCCAGGCCTGCGCGATCATGCGGCAAGTCAGCGCGAAGTCGGTCGTGTACATGTGGTCCGTATTGTACGGATCCCACTTGGAGTGGCTCATCATGAAGGCCGGCTGCACGGCGCGGATCACGTCGACCATGCGGTCCTGCGTCTCGCGGCCGAGATCGAGCGGATAGTCGCCGACATCGAAGAACTGGATGTCATGGACGTCGAGCGCTTGTGCCGCGTTCTCGGCTTCCTTGCGGCGCTCGGTCTTCACCTTCTCGAGCGTCATGCCTTCCTGTTTCCAGAGCTTGGCGCTTTCGCCGCGCTCGCCATAGGACAGGCAGACGACGGTGACGTCGTAGCCGCGTTTCTGGTGGAGGGCGATCGCGCCGCCGCAGCGCCAGACGAAGTCGGCGGAATGCGCGCTGATCACCAATGCTGTCTTGTTTGCCATTTTGGGCTCCTGTTCTTCTTATTCCTTGCCGGCAACCGGCGGGGTTCCGTGGGTATGGAAGGTTTCGATGGTCTTCAGGCCCCAGGCCTGGCCTTTCTTGCGGTCGGTCTCGGTCCAGCAGACCGGCTCCCAGTCGGGATCGAGGATCAGCCGCGCGCCGGCATTGGCCAGTTCGACGCGGTTGCCGGCCGGCTCCCAGACATAGAGGAAGAACGACCCCTGGATCGCGTGCTTGTGCGGCCCGGTCTCGATATGCACGCCATTCTCCAGGAAGATGTCGGCGGCGCGCAGGATATCCTCGCGCTGGTCGGTCGCATAGGTGACGTGGTGCAGACGCCCGGTGCCGCCGCCGCGCTCTTCCGAGCAGACGAGATCGTAGGTCTTGTTGTTGCAGGAGAACCAGACGCCGCCGAGCCGGCCATTGTCGAGCTGGATATATTCGGTCATCCGGCTACCGAGGCAGGTCTTGACGAATTCGCCGAAGGCGCGCGCGTCCTCGCCGAGCAGGTTCACATGGTCAATCCGGCGCGGGCTGACGCCCTGCGCGTGGAACCGGCTCGAAAGGTTCTTCAGCGCCGAGGCGTCCTCGGGCGGCGCGACATATTTGTTCGTGTCCCAGTAGAGTTCGAACACATGGCCGAACGGGTCCTCGAACCGGTAGGCCTTGCCGCCATGGCCCATGTCGCCGTCGACCCAGCCAATCGTCTTGTATTCGCTCGCCTCGATCGCCGCGATCCGGCGTTCCAGCGCTTCCGGCGACGAGACGCGGTAGGCGACATGGCCGATGCCCGTCGTGTCCGCCCTGGTCAGCTTCATCGAATGGAACTCGTAATCGTCCCAGGCCCGCAAATAGGCCGAATTCTCGTCCTGTCCGCTGAGTTTCAGCCCGTAGACCCGGGTGAAGAAATCCAGGCTCTCCTCGAACTTGTCCGTGAGGACTTCCACATGCCCGAGATGGGCGACGTCGTAACAGGGTTCGGTCATGTCCCGCCAATCATCGCTGTCGCTGTTGTCATTGCCACGCCGCGTCAGGACGCGCGTGCTCCTCCGTTCGCTCCCCGAACAGGCTGGAACATTTAGCGCGCTCCCGCAATCGCGGCCAATTCGAGGACGGCTCGCGCGATAAGTTTTGCGTAGAGACCGCCGCCCTCACCCGCACGCCGCGCCTGTTACGCGCCGGTCTTGCGGGCCTTGAGAACCGTGTCCGCGATCTCCGCCAACCCGCCGCCTTCCGGCACGGTACAGCCGAGTTCGCCGATCTCGTCATGCAGCGCGGCGATCGCGTCGGCCAGCGCGCCGCCATTGGCGAAACCGAGTTCCCGCATGGAATTGGCCGATTCGCGCATCTCGGCGGCGCGGCGCACGCCGTGGCGCATAATCCGCTCGAACTCGTACTCGCCGAACTCCGGCCAGCCCAGCATATCGTAGGAGCCCGACAGCGACTGGTAGACCTCGTCGTAGCAGCCCGCCTCGCGCGCCGCCGAAATCGCCTGCACGGTGATCGCCTCAAGCCCCTTCACGAAGAGCGAGCGGATCATCTTGATCGAGGTCGCCGCGCCCTCCTCCGCGCCGACGCTGCGCCATGCGAAGGCGTAGTTGGTCAGGGCGTCGGTGATGAGGTCCTGCTGGTCGCCGGCGATCAGCACCGGCGTCTTGTGGCCGCGCGGATGAACCGGCGCCATCACCGCCATGTCGACGTAGCGCGCGCCCTTGCCCCGCACGAGCGCCGCCGTGTCCTGCTTGCGCTTCGCGGAAACCGAGTTGATGTCGACATAGACCTGGTTGCCGGTCAGCCCGCTTTCGACCGACTGCGCCGCTTCGAGGCTCGACGCCGCCGTCACCGCCGCGACGACCCAGTCGGCTCCCTCGATCGCCGCGACCGGCCCCGCGGCCAGCGTCACGCCGAGTTCCGCCGCCGCCTTTTCCACGTCCTGTCCGGCCGACGTCCCCTGCTTGATGTCATAGGCGGTGAAACTCTCCACGCCGGCCTCTTTCAGGCTGGCCGTGAAGGCCCGCGCCGCCTCGCCGAATCCGATGAAGGCAATATGCATGATGTCCTGTCTCTGGTTTGATTTCGCGTCTTAAAGATCGATCTCGATTGTACCGCCGTCTTCCGCCGCGCGCGACTGGCAAAGGATGATGGAATTCTCGCGCTGCTTCTTCGACAAGACGAAGTCGCGATGTTCCACCTCGCCCGAAACCAGCCCGCATTTGCACACGCCGCAGATCCCGTCGGCGCATTTGACGTCGATATGGATGCCGTTTTCTGCCAGCACGTCCGTCGCCGTCTTGTCCTCCGGTATCAGGAATTCGCGGCCGGATTTTGCCAGTTTCAGCGTGAACGGGTGGTTCTCCCATTCCGGCAGCTCCGGCACGGAGAAATATTCCAGATGCCGCGCTTCCTCCGGGAAGCCCTGTCGCTCCGCCGCCTCGACGACGCCCTGCATGTAGCGATCCGGCCCGCATGTATAGACATGCCAGCCCTCCTCGTAGCCCGACAGCACGTGGTCGAGATCGGCGCGCGTGCCCTCCGCCGTCACATGCACATAGACCCTGTCGTGCCAGGGCACATGGGCGAGATCGTCGAGATAACCCGCCACCTCGCGCGATTTGATCGAATAATGCATGGCGAAATCCGCGCCGATCGCGTGCAGCCGGTGCGCCATGGCGATCATCGGCGTAATGCCAATGCCGCCGCCCATCAGCAGTGTCCGGGTCGCCGTCTCGTCGAGCGGGAAATGGTTGATCGGCCGCGAGATGAAGATTTTGCGCCCTTCCGAAAAGATCCGGTGCATCAGCTTCGAACCGCCGCGTCCCTCGTCCTCGCGCAGCACGCCGATCTGGTAGACCGACCGGTCCGCCGGGTCGCCCGACATCGAATATTGCCGCAGAAACTCCGGCGCAACGACGATGTCGAGATGCGCGCCCGCCTCCCATGCCGGCAGGTCGGAGCCGTCGAGCGCGCGGAACTCGTATTTCGTCACGTCGGCGCTCATCTTTTCGGCCTTCGACACGACGACCCGCAACACCGGGCTCTCCCCGGCGGCGGTGTAGCGATGCACATGGCTCTCGTCGCCCTCCGCCAGACGCTTGCGATATTCTTCCGCCGTGATCATCGCCTGATAGGCCTCGATCCCCTTTTCCCGGTCCATCGGGAACGGATAGGGCCAGGGGTGCGGCGCGAGGTCGGCGGGATAGACGGCCAGCGTCTGGTCCTCGTATTTCAGATCAAGATCGCGCTGTAAATCCCTGCGATTGATAGACTTCTTGGTCGGGCGATAGCCGCCGTCTGCCTCGATCTCGATATCCCACCACCATTTCTTGACGTCGTTCAGCCCGCCATTGCCGACCGCATCGTCGAGCTTCGCGAGGTAAGGCGCGGCTGACGGAATGTTCGTCGCCATCCAGCGGAACGGCGCTTCGGCGAACAGCCCTTCGAGATTCCACGGGCAGGTCTTCATGCAGCGCCCGCACATCGCCCCGCCCTCGGTCGTGATCCGGTAGGTCGCGCATTTCTGGCTGTCCGACTTCCAGATCTCGTAGCCGTTGAACATCAGCTTCGGGCCGGCCGTGATCGCGCCCGACGGACATTCGCGGGCGCATTTGTTGCAGCTCTCGCAGAAATTCTGCAGCCCGAAATCGATCGGCCTGTCATGCGCCATCGGCATGTTGGTCGTCACCACGCCGGATTTCAGACGCGGCCCCAGATAGGGGTTGAGGATCACCTCGCCGATCCGGCTGACCTCGCCGAGCCCCGACAGCAGCAGCAAGGGCGGCTGCAGCACCTCCCCGTCCATCACGGTATGCGCCTTGGCCGAATAGCCGAGATTGCGGATCTGCTTGGCGATCACGCCGCCCAGCAGCGAGAAGCGCAGATAGGCGCGCATCGACTGCGCAACCGAGATCCAGTCGTCGCCCGATGCGCCCTCCATGGTCTCGTAGCCCTGGTCGATGATCATCGAGACCGCCTGGTCGTGCGGCGGCGTCAGTTCCGCGCCCGTCGCGTCATGCGAATACCAGGTCCAGTCCGGGCAGCGCGACAGCCCGACCGCGTCGACGCCGAGGAAATAGGTCGCCGCCTTGATGTTCTCGGCATTGCGTTGCGCGTCGCGGGTCGAGGCCGCGATCTCCGCCGCCGGCTCACCATCCTGCAGCAGCACGAAGGCCCCGAGCACCCGGCGCTGGCCCATGGAAGGCGCGGCCTTGCGCGCATAGTGCCCGCCCTTCGCTCCGTCCTGGCAGGCCTTGCCCATGTCGCCGAACTGCGCCCGCGCGAACATGTCGGTGCGTTTCGGCACCCGCGCCACGCGGTCCTCGTCGATATAGGTCGTCGGCGCATCCACCCGCTTCAGTCTCTCGAACGGATGCGCCCCGTCGACGAAACGGCGATTGGCGAAAGGCTCGCGGTTCAGCGCGTTCTTGGCGAAGCCCTTGCCCGTCCACCAGGCCGGCCCCTTGGTGCGGAACCAGGGCTGATCGGCAAGCGCCGCCAGCGGCAGGTCGGCGGCGATGTCCAATTCGGTGGTGATCGCCGCGACGCCGAAGCGGTTCCCGACATAGGGATTGACCAGGTCTCGGTCCTCGACGCTCGCCAGCCCGGCCGCGACCGTCAGCCGGTTCAGATCGACATCCGCGGACGTCCCGGTATGCGCCTTGGCGTCGAAGCCGAGCAGGCGGATATAGTTGGCGATGACGACCGCCGTCTCCGAGGCGCGCAGGCAGGCCCGCTCCGCCTGCGCATCCGTGATCCATTCCGCGCCCGGCTCGTCCGGCCGCGGATCGCGCGGATATTCATAGAGGAAGACGATCGCATGGCTGTGCCCCTCGATCGTCGAGGGCGGCGCCTCCATGGATTCCTTCAGATCGGCCATGATCATGTCGATGCCGGAGGCCAGCGTCTTGGTCTGCCGCGTCCTCAAATCGTGCTTCAGCCGGTCGATTGCCGGATTGCGGATAGGCTCGTCCAGCAGCGCCGCGCGCGGCAGCGCGCAGGTGCCGATCATCGACGCATCGGAGAAATAGCCGAACCCTTTCAGATGGTTGGCCCGTACGACGGGATCCGCCGGGATTTCCGCCCGCGCCTTGTTCACCAGCCCGTCGCGGATCGCGTCCATCATCGCCTGGTATTCGCCCATCGCGTTGACCAGGCTTTCAGGCCTGTCCGGCCGCTCGAAGGACAGCCGCTCCATCGCCGGGACGGTCGAGAGATCCGGGAGAGCCTCCCGCCGCGCCAGCCTTTCGAGCGGATACGGCCCCAGATGGACCGGCCTGTTCCGGTCGGAAAAAAAGCGAACACCCATGCTCCACCCGTCTTCGCGCGCGCTGAAAAGCGCGTTTTCTTCACGTGTTAAGCTATAAGCCCGGCCCGCGCCAGAACCCCTTTACCCACGCCTTGAAGGGAAACCGCATCTGCGCTCCGCTGCCGTGTTGCACGAAATTCACGGAAATCCGCCGAATTCCCGGCAATTCGTCCCCAAACTATCCACCGCGCCCCAAACCCGCCTCACAATCTCCGCACCAACCGGAGACAAGGCATGGAGTTCGACTGGCGCGGAGCGATCGATCGCAATTGCGAGATACTGTGCGACATCGCGTTCCGGATGATCGTCATGGCCGGGATCGAGGCCGGACGGACGGCCGAGACCCTGCCGCGCCACCTCTACCTGCGCATCCTCGCCATTCTCCGCCCCCCCGAATACGCCGCGCGCCGGCTCATCGCCATGGCCGCCTGCAAGCTGGTGACAATCACCATGCGTCCGAGCGAAAGGCGCAGAAGGCCGCTAACAAGCTCCGTCATCCCCGGACTTGATCCGGGGACCCATTCCGGAGACTTCGAGA
>Ga0213840_1001535_pt1 | contig 17767 bp, 13 predicted proteins | sample SWPATP22_FD_160132 | JGI IMG/M metagenome (GOLD analysis project Ga0213840, IMG submission 160132) | Coastal seawater microbial communities from Marineland, Florida, United States - SWPA TP2 #2 | ecosystem: Environmental > Aquatic > Marine > Coastal | place: USA: Florida | collected 2016-08-14 | reverse complement strand
CGGCACCGGATGCGCCGGCCTCCGACCCGGCCATCGTGCCCGAGGTGCAGGCGTGTGATCCGCTGCAGATCGAGGTCGTCGACGTCCTGCCCTGGTCTGCCCTCGGTGCGGGCGAGCGGCTCGAGACCGGCCTCTGGTACGTGCTGGAGCGGAGCGACGACGGCACCGACTACCAGGTCTTCGTGGGCGACGACCGGGAGCTTCGGCAGCAGGAGGTCCTGGGCATCGGCGACAGCGACGTCGGGACGGTCGACTTCCTGGTGCTGCACCTCGACGACGGCGCTGGGGGCTTCACGCTCGGCCACGAGCTTCGCAACGGGATGCGGCGCATGGTCTATGCGTCCGGCTACTGGGCCCCCCGGGTCTACGAGGAGCTCCTGGCGGTGGGGGAGCGCCTGGTCCTCACCGAGCCCACCTCCTTCGACGGCGTGCCCCGGGTGTCGGAGCAGGGGGCGACCGTCACCCACCTGGCTGATCTGGGTGCCGATGGCCTCGCGGTCGTGACGAGCGCTCCGGGCGCCGAGCTCCGCCTCTTCGTGGGGCCCCCCGAGGAGCTGGTCGAGCACGATGTCCTCCACAGCCTCGGGTCCGGGGAGGCCCGCAGCATCGACTTCCTGTGGGCGGGGCAGCCGGCCACCCTGGCCTTCCTGGTCGACGCCGACGGCCCCACCGGCGTCACCTTTCACTACGGCGACGAGCAGCAGGCCGCCGCCTGGCTCGACGCGGCCGACCTCACGGCCGACGCAGCCTTCCACTGTCTATGACAGGAGCGACCCCAGGGCCTCGGCGGCACGGGCCCGCCACCGAATGGAGGCCCACGGCGTGATCCCGGTGTCGGCGAGGTCGATCTCGACCGTGGGCTTGCCCTCGCTGTGGGCCACCTTCGTGGGCCAGGCGATGTACGGGAACATGGCGGAGGTGCCCACGGAGAACACCACGTCGAAGCCGCGGGTCACCTCGCGCTCCAGCCGCCGCAGGGCATCGGTGGGGAGCATCTCCTCGAAGAGCACGACGTCGGGGCGCACGACCCCGCCGCAGTCCGGACAGCGCGGCACCGGGTCGAGCTCGGTGTAGTCGTCGACCCGCGTCGCCCAGCGGCACTGGGTGCAGCGCAGGGCGTGCACGTCGCCGTGAATGGCGATGACGTCGCGGCTCCCGGCGGCATGGTGGAGCCCGTCGACGTTCTGCGTGAGCACGACGACCTCGTAGCGGTCCTGCATGGCGGCGATGGCCCGGTGGGCGGCATTGGGCTCCGCTCCGCGGCAGGCTTCCTCGATCTGGCGGATGTACTTCCAGGTGAGGGCGGGGTTCCGGCGAAACACGGGGCCCGACAGCACCTGCTCGATGGCCATCCCCTCGGGTGGGTCGGCGTCGACGTACAGCCCACCCACCCCGCGGTAGGTGGGAAGGCCACTGTCGGCGCTGATCCCCGCACCGGTGACGAAGAGCACCCGGCGGGCGCCATCGAGGGCCTCCAGCACCTGCTCGACCACGGCTCCTCCTCTGCGACGCAACGTCGTGCGTGGCAACGATACCCAAGGGGGTGGAGGACTGCATGACCCGTGACCCCGCACTCGACCCCACCGTGACCCCCGACAGCCTCACGCCGTCCGACTGGGCCTCGGTGCTGTCCCACGAGGAGTTCGCCATCCTGCGCGAGTCGGCCACGGAGCGGCCGGGCATGGGCCGCTACCTGCACAACGAGGCCGAGGGGGCCTACCACTGCGCCGGCTGTGGACAGAAGCTCTACGGCGCGGAGCACAAGTTCCACTCGGGCTGCGGCTGGCCGAGCTTCTTCCAGGCGGTGGAGCCCGGCGCGCTGGTCACCCACGTCGACCGCACCCACGGCATGGTGCGCACCGAGATGCGCTGCAGTCGCTGCGACGGGCACCTGGGCCACATCTTCGACGACGCCCCCCACCAGCCCACCGGGCAGCGCCACTGTGTGAACGGCTTCGCGCTGCTCTTCGTCCCCGAGGGGGTCGACCCCCAGGAAGCGCTCCGGGCCCACCGGGCCGGGCAGACGCCCGCCGATCAGCCCTGAGGCTGGGGGGTCAGACCTTCTGCAGCCCGAGCATCACGCCGGTGATCCAGGACACCATCCACACGCACCACACGGGCACGCTGGCGCGATGGAAGTTGTTCCGGATGCCGGCGTGGTCCTTGATGATCGCGTAGAGGCCGCTGATGGTCACCAGGGTCATGAGCACCAGCGCGGTGTACCCGCTGATGGTGTGGAAATCCCAGGTGATCTTGCCCTGAACCGAGGCGGCCATGCCGCTGGTGGCGGCGACATCGGTGACGAGGCCGCAGCAGAACAGCGCGACGTGGGCCTTGGTGAGCTGCTTGACGCGGAAGTTCCACCACACGGCGATGGTGTAGAAGACGAGCGCCAGGCAGATGGAGATGACCGAGTAGAAGATGATGGGCGGCATGAGGGCTCCGGCTCAGTCTCGAGGTGGCTCTGCTTGTACCCGGTGGCCGCGCCACATTCGAGTGATCGCTTCATCTCCGTCGATGAACTGGCTGATCAGTGCGCCGACGACGTGGCCCCCGACGATCAGGGCGAGGAGCGGGAAGCAGGCCCAGTGCGCCCAGGCGAAGACATCGTGCACGAGCGGGTTGCTGGGCGGGTCCTCGAACATGCGGGGGATCTGCCAGCCGAAGAAGTAGAGCGGCGTGGGCACGGGCGTGGTGGTGAGGGCGGCCCAGCCGCTCAGAGGCATGACGACGAGCAGCACGTACAGACTGCCCTGGACGACGCTCGCCAGGCGGCGGCGTGAGGGCCCCATGGCGGCGGGGTGGGCCGGTCGCTCGTTGTTGATGCGCCAGTTGCCGCGCACCATGGTGGCGACGAGGACGAGGAAGCCGAGGGTGTGGTGGGCCGCGGCGCCGAGCCAGGTGGGCGTCTGGCCGTACTCGGGGGCCTGGCGAGCGAGCCACAGACCGAGGAGGACGCTCATCCCCACGACCCCGGTGGTTCCCCAGTGGAGCCAGCGGGTGACCGCCCCCCAGGAGGTGGTGCTGTCGGTCAGCCGGGGCGGGGTCGGGGCCATCGCGGCGGAGTGTATCGGCCCCCCCACCCCGCGGCTCGCCCTTGCTAGGCTGGGCGGCACGGAGGTGACCGATGCTGTCGATGATGCTGCTGCTGGCGACCACGGCGTGGGCCGGCGGCGAGAAGCCCATGTGGGGCGGGATCGGCCACATGACCCAGGGCTTCATGATGGGCGACGTGACCGGCATCGGTGATGCGCTGGACAACGCGGCCGACGGCGGGGCCCCCGGCGCCGCCATGCTCCTCGGCGGCGGCGGTCGGATGCTCCTCGGCGGCCTGGTGGTGGTGGGCGGCGGAGGCCACGGCCGCTTCGGTGTGCCGAACGAGGGCGTCGACTACTCCATCATGACCTACGGCGGCGGCGGCCAGTTCGATGTCGGCGTGCTCATCTACAACCAGCAGCGGAGCTGGGTCTACCCGATGGTGGGGGTCGCCTTCGGCGGCACCGACGTGGTGGTGGCCAACCACCGGAACGGCCCGATGTCGGTGGGCAATGTCACCATGGGCAGCGGCGACCGGCTGGAGCTCTCGGGGGGCTACACGGCGATCGAGGTGGGCGCCGGGGTCACCCGCCTGTTCTTCGGCCCGGAGACCCAGGGTGGGATGGTGCTCGACCTGCAGATGGCGGCCTGGATCCCCGTGAGCACCGGCGAGTACAGCGCCGGGGCCGTGTCGGGAGCCCCCGGCGGTCTGCTGTTCCGCATCAACGCCGGCGGCGGGGGCTTCGCCTACAAGTAGGGGTCAGCCTTCGCGGTTGGCGTCGCCGCGCGCGAAGATGCTGGCGACGTACTGGAGCACGTCGCTGGCGCTGATCTCGTCGTAGCCGTAGTGGTCGATGAGCCGCTGCTTGACGACGTCGATCTTGGCCTGGGTGTCGGCGTCCATCGTGTCGGACACGAGGCTCGTGAGCTTGATGCTGTCCTTGCTGTCCTCGAACAGCTTGAGCTCGAGGGCCCGATGCAGGCGCTCGTTCATCGTGTAGTCGAAGGTCTTGCCGTCGAGGGCGAGGGCCGCGATGTAGTTCATCAGCTCGCGGCGGAAGTCGTCCTTGCGGGCGTCGGGGATGTCGATCTTCTCCTCGATGGACCGCATCAGGCGCTCGTTCGGCTCCTCGTATTCGCCGGTGAAGCTGTTCTTCACCTTCTCCTTGAGCACGTAGGCGCGCAGGTTGTCGATGTAGTTGGCGCACAGGCGCTTCAGGGCGCCTTCATCGGCGGCGATGGCCTTCTGCACCTCGTTCTTCACGATGTCGGTGTACTCCTCCTTCACCACGGAGAGCAGCTCGCGGTAGCGCTCGCGCTCGTCTTCGTTGGCGATGAGGGAGTGGTTCTTCAGGCCGCTCTCGAGCTCGTTGAGCACCATGAAGGGGTTGAGGCACTTGAGGTCGGGGTCCTTCACCAGGGCGTTGCTGATCTTGTCCTGGACGTACCGAGGGGAGATGCCCTGGAGACCCTCGCGCTTGGCGGTCTTGCGGAGCTCCTTGACGTGGTCTTCGGTGAACCCGCGCACGGCCCGCCCGTCGTAGAGCTTGGACTTCTGCAGCAGGGTGAGCTTGTGGTTGTGGGGCTCCTCGAGGCGGGTGAGCACGGCCCACAGCGCGGCGATCTCGATGGTGTGAGGCGCGATGTTGGCGCTCACCCGCTTGCTGTTGAAGTCCTTGTGGTAGATGCGGGCTTCCTGGCTGGCCCGGGTGATGTAGGGCACGTCGATCTTGATCGTGCGGTCCCGCAGGGCCTCCATGTACTCGTTGCTCTGGAGGCGCCGGTACTCGGGCTCGTTGGTGTGGCCGAGGATGACCTCGTCGATGCTGGTCTGGGCGAACTTCTTGGGCTTGATCCGCTTCTCCTGGCTGGCGCCGAGGAGGTCGTAGAGGAAGGCCACGTCGAGCTTGAGCATCTCGACGAACTCGATCAGGCCTCGGTTCGCGACGCAGAACTCGCCGTCGAAGTTGAACGCGCGGGGGTCGGACTCGCTGCCGATCTCGGCGATCTTCCGGTAGTTGATGTCGCCGGTGAGCTCGGTGCTGTCCTGGTTCTTCTCGTCCTTCGGCTGGAAGGTGCCGATGCCGACGCGGTCCTTCTCGGAGAGCACGAGACGACGGACGCGGATGTGCTTCTGCAGCTCCATGAAGTCGCCGTGGTACCGCTTGAGGAGCATGCGGTAGTAGTAGCGGCACACCGGGTTGAGCTCGCCCTCGAGGCGGATGGGGTAGGGGCCGCGGTTGTTCTTGTTGATCTCGGCGATGACGGCGTCGCGGGTGGCGTTGGGGAGCAGCAGCAGCGGCTCGTCGTTCATCGGGGCGGGAATCTCCTCGCCATCGATGAGCCAGCTGTACGTGAAGATGCGGCCTTCGTCGGTGCGGGAGTAGTGCTCGAGGCCCTTCTTCAGCAGGCGCGCGATGGTGGACTTGGCCGAGCCGACCGGCCCGTGAAGGAGGAGCACGCGCTTCTCGGGGCCGTAGCCGAGGGCGGCGGCGCGGAGCACCCGCACGAGCTTCATGAGGTGGATGTCGATGCCGAAGACGGCGTCGTGGCCGTCCTCGAAGGGGTCGTCGAAGAACTTGTAGCGGCGGATGTTCTTCTTGTACTCGGTGTAGTCCTCGTGGCCGTAGCCCTCGATGAGGTCGTACAGGCGCTGGTAGGCGTTGCGCGCGATGGTGGGCCGCTGGCGCACGAGCTCGAGGTACTCGGCGAAGGTTCCCTCCCAGAGCAGCTCCTGGTAGTGCCCGATGTCCTGGTGGGCAGCGACCACACCGAGCAGTCCAGTGGGCGATTCGTCAGCCATGAGCAGTCTCCAACAGCGCACGGCGCCGCCAGAGAGTCCCGGGTCGGCCGCCGTCGACGAGTCGCCGTCGGGCGGTGGGCCCGACCGGAGAGGTCGTCGTTTCGTTTCGGGTGGGGAAGAGCGGCTGCGGGAGGTGGTCGAGGGAACGGGTCCCAGTCCTATTCTCGCACGTAACAACGCCCGGTCGCAGGCCCTTGTTCCGCCGGCGCTTCCGTGACGTTACGCGACAAGCCTCGTCGACCCGTGGAGAGCCCCGTGACCGACCGCGCTGCCCTGGCCGAGCCGCTGACCCTTCCCTGCGGCGCGGTGGTGAAGAACCGCATCCTCAAGTCCGCGATGTCGGAAGTGCTAGGAACTCCCTCCCATGGGCCGCAGCCGGGTCTCGCCACGCTCTACCGCCGCTGGGCCCAGGGGGGGCTCGGGGTCTCCGTCACCGGCAATGTGATGGTCGACCGTCGCGCCCTGGGGGAGCCCGGCAATGTCGTGGTGGAGGACGACCGCGACCTCGAGGCGCTCCGAGCCTGGGCGGAGGGGGCCACCGCCGCGGGCTGTCAGGGCTGGGTGCAGCTGAACCATCCGGGCAAGCAGTCCCCCAAGTTCCTCTCCCCCCAGACCGTGGCCCCGTCGGCCATCGGCTTCGGGCCGGCGCTGGCGGGGGCCTTCTCGGTGCCCCGGGCGCTGACCGAGCCCGAGATCGAGGACCTGATCGAGCGCTACGGCCGGGCCGCCGAGGTGGTCGTGCGGGCGGGCTTCTCCGGGGTCCAGATCCACGGGGCCCATGGCTACCTGGTGAGCCAGTTCCTCTCCCCCCGGCACAACCAACGCACGGACGCATGGGGGGGCTCCCTGGAGAACCGCGCGCGCTTCGTGCGCCGGGTCTACGCGTCCATCCGGGAGGCGGTGGGGCCGTCGGTGCCGGTCAGCATCAAGATGAACTCGGCGGACTTCCAGAAGGGCGGGTTCGACGAAGACGACTCGATGACGGTCATGGGCTGGCTGCAGGAGGCCGGCATCGACCTGATCGAGATCAGCGGGGGAACCTACGAGGCGCCGGCCATGGCGGGCATGGTGAAGCGCAGCACCGCCGAGCGGGAGGGCTACTTCCTGGACTTCGTGGGCAAGGCCAAGGAGCGCCTCGAGGTGCCCCTGTGCATCACGGGCGGTTTCCGCACGCCCGCCGGGATGGCCCGGGCGCTCGAGGAGGGCGCCGCGATGGTCGGACTGGCCCGCACGCTCTGCGTCCAGCCCGAGTTCCCGGCCCAGGTGCTGGCGGGCGATGACGTAGCCAGCATGGTCGAGCGGCAGTCCACGGGGGTGAAGGCCGTCGATCGCGTCGCGACGTTCGAGGTCACCTGGTACGAGAACCAGCTCGCGCGGATGGCTGCCGGCCAGGAGCCCAAGCCCTCGCTGTCACCGTGGCGAAGCCTGGCCACCACGGTCTCGCGGATGGGCTGGCAGAGCTTCAAGATGCGGCGGGCGAAGGCCTGAGCCGCCTCAGGGGCCGGTGTCGCCCGTGTTCCCCGCCGAGTCCGCCGCCGAGTCCCCCGCCGAGTCCCCCGCCGAGTCCCCCGTGTGGGCGGTGGCCCAGTGGGTGCCGGTGTCGGTGTACTCGTCGTCCGTGTACTCGTAGTCCGTGTACTCGTAGTCGTAGTCGGTGTACTCCGTGTGCGACATGCACTCGGTGTAGCGGCGGGCGGCGACCTCACACTCGGTGGGCAGTGCCGCGGTCCCTCTGACGCACTCCCAGGTCGCGCCTTCCAGGCAGCGGCCATAGGCCTGGAGGTCTTGTCCGCAGCCTTGGCGGATGGCCTGCCGCATGGCGTCGCCCATGAGCTCCGCGCACTCCTCCGGGCTGGTGTCGGTCGCGTCGTCGCAGCTCAGGCTCTGCCGGCAGACCTCCAGCCAGTCGACGCGGTCGCTGCTCGCGTCGTCGTCGTCGTCGCCGGTCGTCTCCGGATCCGGTGAGCCGCAGGCCACCGAGGCCAGCACGGCCATCGTCGTCATCCAGCGCATGGGAGCTCCAGGGATCAGGGCGTGATCTGCACGGGGGCGCAGGTGGCGCCGCTCAGATCGTCGGCCTGGATGCGGGTGCCGTGGTGGGGGAGCTCGCCGGTGAGCAGCTCGGTGCTGGCAGGCCCCTCCACGAAGCAGTCCCACAGGGCGTCGGGCCCCTGGTAGACCCGCAGGGCCACGGTGAGGTCACTGTCGCAGGCCAGGGCCGTGGCCTGACCGGGCACGTAGGAGCCGCCGGACAGGGTGGCATGGAAGGTCGTGTGGGAGCGGGTGTCGCGGCTGGGCTCCAGGCGATGGGACTCGGTGTGGGTGACGCCGTCTCGGACGGCCACCAGGTCGACGACGGCCGAGTGCCCCCGTGGGACGGAGGCATGGGCGGCGACCACGGCCACGGGGACCTCACCGGTGCCGGTGGACTCCTCGCACGCGATGGCGGCCTGGAGCAGGTGAGGGACGGCCGTAGGCGCCGGCGCCGCTATCCGCTTGCTCGCGCTACGGCGGCGCCCGGTGTCGCCGTCGGTGTCGTTCGGGACACGATTCTCCATGTAGCAATCGTTGTAGGCCTCGCTTGCATCGTCGCACTGGCTCCCTGTGCTGATCTCGCCGCCGATGCACTCGGCCTCCGCGATGTAGCAGTTGCCGAGGCGGTTCAAGGAGGTGGTGCAGCCGATCTCCTCGGCTTCGTCGACCAAGTAGTCCCAGCCGTCGAGGCAGTAGTGGATGGTGTCGTCGCCTTCACAAGCTTCCTGCGCCTGGCAGATGTCGCGGTAGTCGAAGCTGACGTCGTCGTCGTCGTCGTCGTCGTCGTCACCGCTTCCGCCGCTGCCGCCCGAGCAGGCGGGGGCGAGAACGAGGGCAGCGAGGATCATCCAGGTCCGGGTCATGTGCGTCTCCCTAGGAACTGCAGGGTACGACAAGTCGCTGCGGCTACCGGCGGCGCCAGGTGGTGTTCAGGCCAATAGCGCAGTCGTGGCGGTCGCCGTCGTCGAGGAGGCCCTCGATGATGAGCTGGTCGGCGACGCTGTCGTCGATGACGATCTGGTCGCTCGACGTGCGGTCCCCCACGGCACAGGCCGAGCCGGCGATGCCCATGGGGGCTTGGTCGATGGTGCATCCGGCCGGTGCGCACTCGGTGATGCCCAGGTAGTCGACGCCGACCTCGCCGACATCGAGGCCGGTGGTGCTGTCCACGGCCGGGGTGAAGGCCCATGCCTCGGTCTCGCTGCAGGTGGCGCTGCCCCAGGTGAACGCCACGTCACAGCGGCCGTCCTGGCCGGTGCTCAGCACCATCTCGGCGTCGCTGTACACGGCGGCCCACTCGGCGTCGTACGCGAATGCGGAGGACCCACAGCTCGTGGCGGTGAGCTCGTACGTGCCGACCCAGGGGCACTCCGGGCCGGGGGCCGTAGAGTCCGCGGTGGTGGTGGTCGACGGGGTGGGGGTGGTCGACGTGGTGGGGGTGCTGGACGCCGTGCCGGAGTCCTCGGTCGACTTGTCGTCGTCGCCGCCACTGCAGCCGGTGCTCAGGGACAGCAGGGTCGCAGACACGAGCACATGGCGGGACATCTTCACCTCGGAATGTGCCGCGAGATAGCCCGGGCCCTTCCTCAGCGCCGCTGCCGCTCCGGGCGGACGAGCCTCGGCTCGGGGGCGGGCGTGGCTCCGATGTCGACCACCAGCCGGTTTCGGCCCCCCTTCTTGGCCCGGTACAGGGCAGCGTCGGCCCGGCTGATCGCGGCATCCTCCCGCTCGGTCGTCCACACCCGGGCGGCGCCCATGCTGGCCCGCACCTCGGCCACGCCGCCGTTGGGCATGGGCACGTCGAAGTCTTGCAGGGCGTGATGGAGACGGTCGCAGAAGACCCTGGCGCCTGCCGGCTCGGTGTTGGGCAGGACGAGCAGGAACTCCTCCCCACCCCAGCGCCCAGCGAGGTCCGTCTCCCGCTTCACCTTGCGGAGCAGGTCGGAGAAGGCCTTGAGGACGATGTCACCGCCTTCGTGGCCGAAGTGGTCGTTGATGCGCTTGAAGTGGTCGAGGTCGAGCAGGACGATGCTGAGGGGCAGGTGTGCCCGCCGCGCGTAGGCCACCTGCCAGTGGAGTGCCTCGAGGATGGCTCGCCGATTGGGGAGCTTGGTGAGGACGTCGGTGCGGGCCATCCGCCCGAGGTCCTCCTGCGCCTTCAGGTACATGCTTCGGTCGTGCTCGCGGGCGAGCTCGTGGCCGACCCACTGGGCGAGCAGCCCCACCATCACCCGGTCGGACGCGTCGAAGGGAGCCACGGGGTCGTCGGAGGCGAAGGCCAGGGTGCCGATGCGGACGGCGTCGACGAACACCGGTGCGCCCAGGTAGGCCTCGTAGGGGAAGGCCTGGCGGTAGCGCTTCTCGCGGTGGTCGCTGGCGGAGGCGTGGTGCACGCTCACCGGCTTGTTCTGGCGGAGCGTGTGGTGGCACCAGGTCTGGTTGAGCGGGTGCTCCATCCCCACGTGGGTGTGCCCGGTGGGGTCGAGGCAGCGCTCGACCACATGGAAGCGCCCTTCCACCCGAGACTGGACCGCACGGCTCAGGCCGAAGTGCTCGATGCCCAGCTCGAAGATGGCCTTCAGGCGCTGCTCCAGGGTGAGCCGGCGCTCGGAGGTCAGCGTGTGCAGGTGGCGAAGCAGGTCGAGGTGACGCTGGCGGACCTGCGGCTCGGCGTGGCGCACCAGGTAGAGGGGGGCCGTGCCGGAGGACGGCAAGGGGTGGACCGACATCTCGCCCAGGAGGGGGTGGACGCGGGCTTCGTGCACCGGCCAGGCCACGACCTCCTGCAGGGCCCGCGTCTCACGGACCCAGCTGGCGGCATGGCGGTTGTGCCACCAGACGTGGCCGTGGGGGTCGACCAGCGCGACCCCGTCGGGGTCGTGGGCCAAGGCCGCAGCCAGGAGATCCAACTCCAGTGTGCTCGGGGCGGTAGGGACAGGCTCGGCGGACATGCTCAGGTAGTCGGATCGACGGGCCCTCCGCTGAAGCAACGATGTGTCGGAGGGGGGTGACCGACGTCCGTCGGTGACGTTCGTCGTCGGAGGATGCGGGAGGCGTCGACACCGTGTGGCTCTACGTCGTGGGGCTGGATCGGGAGCTGCAAATGGTGGGGGCAGGAGGTCCCATGTCCACCAAGTCCCGCGCCCCGCGCACCGCCTCGTCCGTCGCACAGCCCCAGCAGGATCAGGGCACCGAGGGGCCGCAGGCCCAGCCCATGGGCAACGCCGCCGCGCAGGAGCAGATGGGCGGCGCCCAGGCCCAGGGCGGCCTGCTGGATGGGGCTGTCGACGCGGTGGAGGGGGCCATCGATGCCGTCATCGACTGGACGTGGCGCCAGATCCAGTCGGCCGACGACCTCCTCACCTACGCCGCCGAGGCGGGCGAGGATGCGGCCATCGTCATGATCTACCAGCTCGTGCAGCACGCGCCGCAGGTGCTGGAGGAGTTCCTCGAGGAGGCCCTCGAGGTCACGGAGCTGGTCTGGGCGGCCTTCGAGGCCCTGGCCGATGTGGCGCTCTTCTTGGGCCTCCCCGAGGGGATGAAGGGGGCCCTCTTCATGGAGGCCGTGGCCCGGCGGGCCCACTGGCTGCTCGATGCCCTGGCCGAGATCGACACGGCCGAGCTCGCGGCCCTGCTCCTGCGCCTGTCCGAGGGCGACCTGGAGCTGGTCATGGAGGTGGCCGAGGAGCTCTTCTTCGCCGCTCTCGACTCGGTCTGGGAGCCCGGCCTCGGCGTCACGCTGGAGATCGAGGCCGACGTGATGGTCGGGGTCATCGGGGCCGAGATCGGCAGCTCGTTCACCTTCCGGCACCAGGGCCGTGGGGCCTTCGAGTGCACGCGCACCATGCGTGGCGGCGTGCACGGCGAGCCCGGCGCGGAGTCGTCCGACCAGGCCGAGGGGCTCTCGGTCGACCTCGGCCTCGAGGGCTTCCTCGAGGAGACCTACGAGGTGCCGTTCCTCGGCTTCGGCCTGCCGGCCCTCTACGCCAAGCTGCTCCAGAGTGGCTCCGCCGAGGGCTCCGCTCTCACCCTGGAAGACGTCCTGAACGTGATGGACGTCTCCCAGTTCCTCACCCGCTTCGAGCTCGGCGGTGGCGCTCGGATCGTGGGCGAAGTCGGCGCAGACCTGGGCGACTCACCGATGGCCATGGCCATGAAGGCGGCGGCCTCCTGCAAGGGCAAGCTCTCCGTAGCCTTCGAAGACATCGAGCCCCGGTCCGCCCATGTCGAGGTCAAGGGCCGCATGGAGGGCCTGGTGAGCTTCGGTACCGAGCTCGGCGTCGGCGACGAGGTGGAGGCCTCCCTCGGCGACCTGGACCAGGACATGGGCCTCATCTCGGAGGCCTCCCTGTCCTTCGACCTGTCCGTCGACCGCAGCAAGCCCATGAGTGAGTGGGTGAGCGACATGGTGGTCTCCCGCACCGACACCCTCGACACCGGCTCCACCGAGATCGGCCTGGGGGTGGAGCTCGCGGTGGTGCCCGAGCTGTGCACCTCCGTCGAAGACTTCCTGTCCCGGGTGCAGGGCCTCACCCTGTCCGCCACGATCGGAGCCGCCGACGACCTCGCGGAGACCTGGCTCAGCGCCGCAGGCCTGGCCGGCACCCTGGGGGGAGGCAGCTGGGCGCTGTCCGCCGAGATCGCCTTGCAGGTCACCCTCGACGCGGAAGCGGTGCAGTTCATCGCTCAGGTGGTGGCGCAGGCCCTCGCGGCCGACGCTGGGGAAGGGGGCATCGTCGGCGCCCTGCTCGCCTGGGCCGCCGCCCCCCTCACCACCACCCCCGTCGAGGCGGTGCAGCTGCTGGCCATGGAGCTGGCCATGGCCACCGACATGTCCCTGGTGATCAGCGGAGAGGCCACCCGGTCCACCGAAGGGTCGGTGGGTGGGGGCGGTCTGGAGCTCGATGTCGGTGCCGGGGTCACTCTGGACATCGAGAAGGACCTCCTCCCCCTGGGGGCGTCCGTCACGACCGACGAGATCGCCACGGTGCTCACCGGCGACATCGATGCCGGCCGGGAGCGGGAGGTCGCCGCATGACACCCGGCGGGGAGCCTGGGCGCTGCGATCAGTTGCAGCTGTTCAGCAGGCCCAGGTCGGCGGACTCGTCGGTGCCGAGAGCGGTCCACTCGTCGGCCGGGTCGAAGGCATCGCTGCCGTCGCGGTCGCCGATGGTGACGCAGTCGCGGATCAGGCTCGCGTTCTGCGTGCTCACGGTGGTGCCCCAGGCGCTGCCCGGGTCGACGCCGATCTGGCCGAACACGTCGTGCACGGTGCCGCCGCACTCCACATCGAGGGCGTCGTCGCCGTTGATGTCGAGGGAGCCGGTGCTGGTGTCGCAGGGGCCGCCGGTGACGAGGGCCGCGGAGCTATGACACACGAGGTGCACGCCGCCGCTGGCCAGGGTGCCCGACAGCGCGATGGTCGACGTGGGGCTGCTGGCGCCGTTGGTGTACTTGCGCAGGTTGCAGGTCGACAGGTCGATGCTGCTGCTGTCGATGTTGGTGATCTCGACGTACTTGTTGTTGCCCGAGGTGGGCTCCAGGTACTGGCTGATCACCAGGCCGGTGCCGCTCCAGCCGTCGTTGATGGTCACGTCGAGGTCGACGCTGGCGCCGCCGATGTCGGCGGTGACGACGGAGCTGCCCGCGGTGCCGCCGGCGTCGATGTCGAAGGTGGTGAAGAGCTGGCCGCTGGGCACGGTGACCGTGCTGGGCACGGAGACCAGGCCGTTGTCGACGGAGAGGTCGATGTCGGTGCCGCCGGCCTCACCGGGCACGGTGATGTAGACGGTGGCTTCCACGGTGCCGTTGGTGGCCACGGAGACGCTGGCGGGCTCGAAGCGGTCGGGCTCGCGGGCGGTGCCGTTGTCGTAGACGTACACGTCGGCGGTGAGCACCATGCCGTCGAGGCTGGCCTCCACGGTGCCGGGGTTGGCGTTGGCGTTGACCCCGGTGAGCTCGACCCCGGCGAACTGCTCGCCCACGCCGATGGTGACGGTGCTCGGGCAGCTGACCCGGTTGGCCGGGGTGCAGTCGAGGTCGATGGTGGTGGCGGCGCCGGCAGGGCGGGAGAGGCCCACGGTGAGCAGCGTGTCGTCGGTCACGCCTTCCTCGATGGAGACGGACACGGGGGACAGCGTGGCCAGCGAGGCGTCGCCGGAGAGCACGTCGTAGTCGTCGCGGGGCTCGAGCTTGCTGTCGCCGTTGGCGAAGCGGAGCACGCCGCCGATGTAGCCGAAGGACTCACCCACCGTGGGGAAGGGGCTGGTGAGGTAGAGCAGGTCGTTGACCCGCAGCTCGTTGTCGAGGACGTACTCGTCGGTCGGGTCGGCGTCGCCGGGGCCTGCGCTGGGCTGCACCTCGGTGACCGTGACGTTGTTGACCGCGACCACCACACCCTCGAGCTCCCAGGCGCGGCTGCCGCCGGTGGCGACCTCGGCGGGGGTCACGATCACGGGGTTGGGGTCGGGGTTGCCGCTGGACTGGACGGTGTAGCTGCCCACGTCGAGCTGGATCTGGTCGAAGAACTCGGTGGCGGAGCCCTCGGCGGTGATGCGGTCGCCGCGGTTGGGCTTGGCGCCGGAGCCCGTGTACACGTAGATGCCGGACCAGTCCGGGCCGGTGTAGCCGGGCTGGCCGTCGTCGAGCTGGAGGAAGTAGCCGGAGTCGCCCACGGCGGTCACGAGCATGTTCTCGAGCACCACGGGGCTGCCCAGGGGCACGGTCTCCTGCTTGATGTCGTACACCAGCACCGGGCAGCTGCCGTCGGGGCCGTAGTCGTTGGGGCACAGGTCGCAGGCATCGCCGATGTGGTCGCCGTCGGCGTCGACCTGGGCCGCGTTGGGGTCGGTCATGCAGTTGTCGTCGAGGTTGAGGATGCCGTCGCCGTCGCGGTCATCCCAGCTGCAGGCCTGGTTGCTGTCGAGGGGGCAGGGGTCGCAGGCGTCGCCCATGCCGTCGGTGTCGCTGTCGGACTGCACGAAGCCCTCGATGGGCTTGCCAGGGTTGAAGATGTCCGGGCAGTTGTCGTCGACGTCGGCCTCGCCGTCGCCGTCGGCGTCCATGATGGACTGGTCGGGGTAGATCATCCCGTCGCCGCTGGGCCACTGAGTGTCGGTCTCGTTGTCGCGGAAGGGCTCGCAGCTGGGCTCGTCGGAGGGGGCGCCGCAGATGTAGAGGTCGTAGGCGCCGCCACCCACGGCGGCCTCGATGTCGGCCAGGGAGAAGCCGGAGTCTTCTTCGGCACAGACCACGTGGTCGGAGATGCACTGCTCGAGGCCCTCGCACATGGCGTAGCTGGCGGGGGTGAGCAGGCCCTCGACGAGGTCGGCGTCGCCGGTGAGGGGCACGGAGCCGCGGAGCACGAGCTCCACGTCCGGCAGGTCGGCCTCGATGACCGCCCGGTGGTGGGTGCCCACGGCGCCGTCGAAGATGGCGATGTCGGCGATCATGCCGGGGAGGAGGCGACCGATCTGGCCGTCGGCGCCCATGGCATGGGCCGCACCGCGGGTGACCATCTGCCACAGCTCACGGTCGGAGAAGTGACCGTCGAAGTGGGTGTCGTTGAGGTAGTCGGCGCAGGCCAGCTCGCGGAGCATGGTGGCGGAGCCGGAGGGCGTCCAGTCGGTGCCGAGGGCGATGGGCACGCCGAAGTTGTCGTACATGACGACGGGGGCGGTCTCGCCGTACAGCGAGACGTTGGACCGAGGGGACCACACGAGGTGGGCGCCCCGCTCCGACACCATCTCCACGTCGTCGGCGGTGAGGCCGATGCCGTGGATGATGCTGGTGTTGTCGGCGATGAGGTCGATGCTGTTGTTGCCACCGGTGCCGTTGAGGCAGTGGAACTCGTTCTGGGCTTCGAGATCGATGCCCTCGGCGATGTGGGGCAGGTAGATGCGGTCGGAGAGCACCCAGTCGCCGTCGGGGAAGTAGTTGTCGCAGCCGTCGGCGAACATGTCGCCGTCGATGTCGCCGAGGGGGAAGGTCTCGTAGCCGACCTCCCAGCCGCCGAGGCCCTCGTTGGCGTCGCTGTCGTCGAGGTTGCGCATCAGGCCTTCGGAGTTCGACCCGCCGACGGAGCCGGCCACGGAGGTGGCACCGGCGAAGAGCATGCGCAGCTCGTTGTAGAGGATGTCGGTCTGGGCGGAGTCGCGGTTGGAGCTGAGCTCCGTGTGGCCACGCTTGCCGCGGCGCCAGTCGTGGCGGTGGTCGTAGCGCTCGTCGCCCCAGCGGGCGGGGGGCGTGTGGTCGTAGGTGATGTGGTCGTGGGCGTTGATCAGGCCCGGGCTCACCACGCCGTCCGGGCAGGTGACGGTGAGCACCTCAGCGGGGGCCTGGCTGGAGCAGTCGCAGCCGACACACTCGATGAGGCCGTTGTCGCCGCGCTCCACGAGGACCTCACCGGCCTCGTAGGTGGTCACGTCGCCGAGGATGTCGCCCTGGATGAGCAGGTGGGTGGCGGTGGCGGGGTCGCCGCTGACCTCGCAGAGCTCGCCCGCCGGCGGGGCCGACCAGTTGTTGGCGCAGGTCTCGACCGTGTAGGTGACGGGCGGCACGTAGATGCCGGTGTCGGTGTCGGTGTCGGCATCCGTGTCGGTGTCGGTGTCGGCATCCGCGTCGGTGTCGGTGTCGGTGTCCGAGTCGGTGTCGGTGTCGGTGTCGGTGTCGGCGTCGCCCACGGGGGGGAGGTCGGTTCCGGTGTCGTCTTTGGAACCGTTGCACGCGATGACGAGGGCGAGGGCGAACAGCGGGCGCAGGGACATGGGACCTCCTGGTCTGGCCGCGCTGATAACCTCGTGGCGCGTGGCAGGTGCCTTCTTGTGCCCTGAGAAGGGGCACAGTGTCGCGTCGAGCGGGTGACGGGCCCGCGACGGCGAGCCGTAGCGGGGCGGCGAGCGGTACCCGCGGCCCACGAATACGGCGGGAGGGGCCGGCCCAACGAACGACCCTCTGGTACGCTCGGCGCCATTGGTTGGAGATTGCGTGCTCGCTTGGATCGCCCTCGCCTGGGGCCTGACACCGGAAGAAGCCGACGATCGCATTCGATCGATGGACGACCTCGAGGCGGTCACGGCCCTCGCTCGGCCCGTCGACCGGCCCATCCGGCTGCGACAGGGAGTGATGGACGTGACCCTGACCTCCGGAGCGATGGTGCCGGTCTTCTCCGGTCACTTCGCGGGGGCCTGGGAGAACGAGGCAGGCAAGTTCCTGCGCAAGCTCCGCGACCGCGATCCCGAGGCCACCCTCCCCAGCGCCGAGCAGCGGGGCGACCGGGAGCTGGTGGGCTTCGTGTGGGTCGATGGCGAGGGAAGCGTGGGGGTAGACCTGCCCTACGAGGCCGACGCGCTGGAGCTGGGCAACCGGCAGGTGATGTACCTGGGGGCGGAGCGGGAGGCGATGGAGCCCGTGGCGCTGGGCCTGGAGCCCTTCCGCACCCAGGCCACCGAGGGCCTCTTCCTGACCACGAGCCCCGAGCTCGACGCACTCTTCCTCGGCCCCGAGGCCACCGACCCCTACGAGATCGTGGTGTGGGCGGGCTCCTCGAAGCTGCGCCGGGCGGTCGAGCTGCTCGAGCGTCGCCTGGAGCTGTGGGACGCCGTGGGTCTCGATCTGGGCGGGCAGGTGGCGGCGGAGCGCACCGTGACGCAGCTGGGCGGGGAGATCGAGCACACCTGGGTGGTCGATCTGCACACCGAGGCCCGGTATGGCCGGGTGTCCAACGTGCCGACCCCCGACGACCGCTGGCTGGCCTGGGTCGACGGGCATCGCCTGTCTCAGAGCTGGGACGGCGAGGTGGTGACGGCCGGGTTCAGCCCCCAGGGCGGCGCCCGCTGGTCCCACATCTCCGGGCTGCCCGCCGACACGGTGGACCCCGACGACCAGCTGTCGGCT
>Ga0213840_1001530_pt1 | contig 17804 bp, 22 predicted proteins | sample SWPATP22_FD_160132 | JGI IMG/M metagenome (GOLD analysis project Ga0213840, IMG submission 160132) | Coastal seawater microbial communities from Marineland, Florida, United States - SWPA TP2 #2 | ecosystem: Environmental > Aquatic > Marine > Coastal | place: USA: Florida | collected 2016-08-14 | reverse complement strand
AGAAAAATTGTAGTTGTCATACTGAAAAAGTCGAATATATCTAAGAGAGTAAATGGTTCAAAAAGTAAAAAGCTCCACAAAGGTTGTTTCAAAAAAGCATAATAGTTTATGTCGTTTGAATTTAATTCAAACTGTCCATAAGTACATTTAACCTCATCTTTCAGTTTTTTAAATTTTTAATTATGGGTGTTGTGAAGTTAAAGAACATATTTCAGATGTTGAATACACATTTCAAAGAGGTATGAAGCATTGGTAGATATGACTTTGTCCAAGCCTGAATTAACCCCTTTAGGTATCTATATTTTCATTAATTTTAATAACATACGCAGTACTTGGATATAATTTCTAACGACCTTGAACTGGACTTGGGGCTGGGTTCGTTGTGTGGCCGACAAAACCAAGTGGGTGAGCATAATGGTGGCAATCTCAACTTCACTTTTTGTGATGTTGGTTAAGACCTGAAACCCAGTAAAGTTCTAAGTTAAATTAATACTTTTGTGTTTAAAGTCGTAGCTGTAAATAGTTATGACTTTAAATATCAGAGCTTTGAGTTGTGATATTCATCAAACGATAGCCTAAAAAACAAAACACGCCAGCTAAAAACCATAAGATGCCCGCTATGATTGACAAGGTCGTTACGTGCTCAGGAAAGAGCATACTTAAAGGCAAAGTTGCGAGCCCTCTAAGAGTACAAAGCACAGAGATTGTAATGATGGCAGGTTTTAAAAATGGCACTTTTCTAATCACCCCAGCACCTGACAAACAATATACAGCGGTTGCAACAAATAGCAGTGATACTAAAGTCGTTTCGAAGGCTGCCCGCCAAGGTGCAGATTGAGAGAGTTCAATGAGAGACTCTGGCGCCATTTGGGCACGATAGCACTCAGGACCAAGCACAATACAAGACATGTGAGACAAAGCAGTGAAAAGGGCAAGAGCAGCGACGCTTATCAGTAAAAATGCCCCTGAAGAGGTGGTTTTCATTTTGGTTAGTTCCTTTTATAACGGCAAATGGTTAACACTTAGGTTAAATATGAGCGTTTTTATATTAAGACATTTCAGCGCTTTCAGGTGCATTCATTTTATTTTGAAAAGCTTCAATCAAAGGCTCTACCCCATCCTCTTTACCTAAAATCAGCAGAAGTAATAGTAGCCCTCCGGGTAACAAAATGAGCTTTAGAGCTGGTCCTAATATGTAACTGTAGAAGCCGATAAAAGGTAAAAAAATACATGCACCAATAATGCGAAAAACTAAGTCCATTATAACCTCCAATAAAAGTGAGCGTGCTCATAATGATTTTGAGCGCGATCACTTTTTAATAATAACTTGGCAATTTTTTTTAAACTTGTTTTAATGTCGCGTGATTTTAGGAGGTAGGGTGTCAAAACGAGAGCAAACAAGATCGCGGATCTTATCGGCTGCATGGCAGCTTTTCACAGAAAATGGCTATGAAAAAACCAGTACTAGAGATATTTCGTCAGCGGCAGGTGTTGCGACGGGAACAGTTTTTAGTCACTTTCCAAATAAATTAGAGCTACTTAAATCAGGCCTAGAAGTTCAACTAAGCACGTTATTAGTTGAAACCGCTAAATCAGATACGTCAACAACTCCCGTTGACAGACTGCTTCATTTTGCATCGGCACTGTATCCGTTTTACTTATCTCAACGAGAGTTTAGTAAGGTCATATTCAAAGGAATTTTATGGCAAAGTCAGTCACTTGACCCACAGCTGAATGCTTTTAAACATCAATTGGTGTTTGGAGATGAACAAAAATTACTCTATGCCGATGTGTTAATGGATGTGTATTTTATGACCTTGCTGGTCGGGTTAAATGATGACACTGAGAATGAGGCGTCACTTATTGCAAAGCTTAAAGAAAAACTGAGTTTAATTGGGGTTTAATAAGAGCGCGTTTTCAGTGCCTGTAATATTATTCTCTATCTATTCACAACAGTGAGCCTAGTAAGCAGCTAGGCGTACAATATGACTGCTTGTAAATAATAGCCTTTTGTTAACCTCAAATGTAACTTGATGTTTTTTCATTATCATTTTGTTGATAATTGTAATCTTCCATGCCATGTTGTACCTGTATTGACTTTTATTTGCACTGAATGAAATGGAGTTTCGATGAAGTTTTTTTTGCTAATGACAGCGCTATCTTTACCTCTGATAAGTATAGCTTCTCAATCTGATTACGAAATAATGCAGCAATGGCTGGAGTTAGAAAGTCAGCGAGGGAAATTAGAAACCACTTGGCAGGCAAATAAGCAATCCCTAGAAAGCCAACTCGCATTACTAGAACAAGAGAAGCTAGCGCTTCAAGCCTTGTTGGGTAAGGCGAAAGACGCACAATCAGAGGTTGATAAAAAACGCTTAGCACTTACTGAGCAGCAAGTGCTGTATGAACGCAATCAAACCCTGGTAGAAAATGAATTGAGTAAAGGTGAGAGTTTTGTCACCCGAGTTCTTCCTATGCTCCCCCCACCTTTACAATCTGAATTACAAAGCAAAGCTGAGAAACTTACGCAAAGTACGCTTAACCTTAGTGAGAAATTAGAGCTTTATTTGAGTTTATACAAAGCAACTGATGAGTTTAATAATCGTGTTGCGTTAAATACTAGCAACATGTTGGTACCAATCAACGGCAAGCAAACTGAGTTGTTAGTAAGTCAAATTTATCTCGGTCTTTCTCAAGCTTGGTATTTATCTGCAGATGGCGCATCTTATGGTTTTGGCAGAATAGAGCAGTCTGGCTGGCAGTGGTATCACGGTGAAGATGTTTCGAGCGTTTTGCCATCAGTAAATTTACCAGAACAAATACATAAAATTAGAAATATCCTAGAAAAGCCCACAACAGCAGAGTTTGTGTCATTGCCCTTGGCATTACCTAGCTTGAACAAGGAGTTATTGTAATGCGTGAAATCGTTTTACTTTTAGCATGTTTGCTGAGCTTTCATACTGTTGCGAGTACTTCGGAATTACTTCAAAGGGTAACTGAATCCAAGCTTGCTTTATCAGAATTACAAAGCAGCATTAATAATCAATCTTTGCATTATCAAACTAAACTTGAACAGTCTTTGAAAGAAGTCGAGGCATTACGAGCACAAGCTGAGTCTATTCAACGCGCATCGGATGAAAAAGTCATTAGTTATGAGCAGTTATCAGAGCGTGTAAGAGCATGGCGAGAGCAAGATAACTATCAAAAGATGATAGTGCAGAGCTTTTTTGAACAGCAAAATTTAGCTTTGTCAGCATACAAAAATGCCAATGGCGATTTTACCTTATCACCGAGTGTGTTTAACACCTTACAGCACGAGCTCATTAATAAATTGTCTCCGAATTGGCAAGAGAAGCCTGTCGTCAATGATAAAGGTGAAGTTGTTGATTTCAGAGTATTAAACTTGGGCCCTTTGGCGCTAGCATATAATTCAGAGCTGGCACAAGGTGGACTTTTAACAAAGCAGATAAACCAAACATTGCCAAATATTATTCCGAATATTTATAGCGCATCACACATAGAGCACCTGGCTAGGTTTGCTGATACAGGGTCTGGTTTTGTCACATTTGATCCAACCTTAGGCAATGCTGAAAAACTGCTTCATAAACAAGACAGTGTTATTTCACATATTCAAAAAGGCGGCGTGTGGGCACTACCCATTCTATTTTTTGGACTGATTTCGTTGCTAGCAACTTTAATTAAAGGCTATCAGCTTCTTCGCATGCCAAAACCAAGTCATGATTTTATAGAGAAAGTAAAGCAGACCGATGTAAATAATCTCGCAATGAGTGTTCAATTCAAGGGGGCTGAGAAAGACTTAGTCGATATTGCTGTTAATAATCCTGTGTCTGAATATAGAGATGACCAATTAGTCGCTTTTTTAATGCAGTATCGTTACCGCGTAGAAAATTACTTAGGTGTGGTTGCTACTTCGGCTGCAATAGCGCCTCTTTTAGGTTTACTAGGAACAGTTTCAGGTATGATCAATACATTTATGATGATGAATACTTTTGGCACGGGTGACGCAGCGACTGTGTCTGGTGGTATATCTGAAGCGTTAGTAACGACAGAGTTGGGCCTGATTGTGGCGATCCCATCTTTGATAATGAGTGCACTACTAAACCGTAAAGCCAAGAGCTTAAACGCTAAGTTAGAAGCAAATGCAATTAAGTTAAGTAAGCTTGAACTGCAGAGCCACTAATGAGTGAATTATCGCTTTATTTAAATTTACTTAATCACGGGGTTGTTTGGGCATTGGGAGCCGTGGCTATGTTCTGTTATAGCAAGCAGTTGCAACTGTTATGTTTTGCCAACAAATCTGAGGTTTGGTTTAGCAAAGGCAATTACTGGCTGAACACACTTAAAACCTTGCTAGCAAGCCTACCTTTGCTTGGCCTGTTAGGCACGATTAGTGGCTTGCTTGGAACATTTGATCATATGTCTGTGCATAACGGTTTAGATATGCAAGAGATGGTTAGCGGTGGCATTGCATCGGCGATGTTCACCACACAACTAGGCTTGGTGTTAGTGGTACCAGGATTACTTCTTCAAGCGCTTTTAGAAAGAACTTTAAAAAGTTGGCAAGTGGAGGCCAGATGCGTTCAATAATTGAAAACAAGATCGCAGAATCCAAAGGACAAGAAATTGATTTAGCACCTTTACTAGATGTGGTGTTTATATTACTTATTTTCTTTATAGTAACCACAGTGTTTGTCAAAGAGACAGGCGTCGAAGTAAATAAGCCTACTGCTGTATCAAGTCAAAATTTACAAAAATCGGTACTCATGATTGCCATTACCTCAACTGGCGAAGTGATGTACGGAGGCACAAACATCGGTGTACAAGGTATAAGAGCGACTTTGATGCAGGCGGTAAAATCTGAACAGCGGCCTTTGGTGATCCAAGCTGATAAACAAGTCAAAACTGAATTATTAGTTAAAGTAATAGATCAAGCTAAGTTGGCGGGGCTGAGTGATATTAGTCTCGCGACTATGAAGGACTAAAGCGCTATGTTGACAGTTAAAAGGACAATTAACTTCTCGTTTAAAGATGGCATTGTAATGTTATTGCCTTGGATATTGAGTGCGCTACTCGTTTTACTTCTAACCTATAGTTTATTTGCAATAAAACAAACACCGACCCCTCCCGAAAAAGATGTTGTTATTCGTAAAGTAGATGTGGCTATACCCGCTCCACCTCCGCCGCCACCCAAGATGCAAACCAAGTCTTCAGATCAACCCCCTTCACCTGTGAGTATTGATTTGGTTAGTTTAGGCGGTGGACCGACCTTGAATTATTCAGATAAACCACAAATGGCAATGCCTGAAGTTGAGCGGCTTGAAAAGCCAGATTTTGCGATGGATTCACTTAAAATCCAACAGCGAATGACGTTTGATATACCATTGTTGGCTGTTGAAAGCTTGGACCAAATACCTAAAGTGGTGTCTCAAGAGTATTTTCCACCGCCTCACTCGATCAGAAAGCAGGGATTAAAACGGGTTTCAACATTGGTTGAGTTGATCATCAACACGCAAGGTAAACCTTTTATCAAGAAAATAGTCGATCCAGTTCACCCAGATATGGTGCCTGCTATTCGAAAGTGGGTAGAAAAGGCCAAGTTCACAATTCCAAAAAAAGATGGCAGAGCTGTGCAGGCTATTTACTTATATGGCATTCATTTTAACTATGGTAGGTCTTAAATGAAGGTATCTCATTTCGTTCGTTTTATTATCGCGGGCTGTTTCGTTATCAGCATTTCTAGTAATGCACAACAGACGGCTCATTTTAAGTTAGAGGTCGAACAGCCCACGTTTATAATTCCGCAGTTTTCGGGCCCTTACAGAGAGCGTGAAGCGCCTATTGCCCCAGAAGAGTACGAAATGGCAGAGAGGTTAAGAGGCCTTCTAGATGCGGGTGATAAACAACTTGTATTAAAAGAATTAGAAACTTTTTATGAGATTGAGCTCAGTATTGCCATGATGATGCTTAAAGCTCAGGTATATTTTGCTGTCGAAGAATATGATAAAGCAGAGCAAACTTATTTAGCGTCGCTTTCTAGAAGTCCTCAGCTGGTGCGTGCCCATATTGATTTAGGGCAGCTATATATGTTGCAAAATAAAATGAAAAAAGCGCGAGATTATTTTGCCAGAGCAATAGAGTTAGGGGCTAAAGAGGCAGAAGTATATGGGCAATTAGGATATTTAAATTTAACCCAGCATGGCCCTTTTTCAGCCATAACAGCCTACCAACAGGCACTTGCAATTGAGCCTGAAAATAAGCAATGGCAACAAGGTTTATTTATATCACTCACCCAAGCAAAAATGTTTGAAGCCGCACAAGCTTTGTTATCAGACCTAATTGCCAAAGAACCAAACAATAGTCAATTTTGGTTAGATCAAGCTGTTTTGCAGCTTGAGCAGTCGAGAAATACAGAAGCCCTAGCATCATTAGAAATGGCCATTTTGTTAGGCGATAAACGGGTTAATAACTTAAAAACTGCTGCGCAACTTCATCTACAACAAGACAGCTTTAAAAGAGCTGTAGAGTTGATCAAGGCCCATATAAATACAGAAGAGTTAGATTTAACGAGCTTGCGTGCTTACTTGTCTTGGTTAAGTCAACGTGAAATGTGGCGTGACCTGGAAGGCGTGTTAGCAGAGTTGATGAAAACAGCTGAGCAATACGATGATGCTAAACAGTCAGTGATTTATTTACATACCGCTGAATTAAAACGTAATCAAAAACAACCAAAATCAGCCAGACTTAATTATGAAAGTGCAGTAAATAAAAACCCCAACAATGGTTTTGCTTTATTGTCATATGCAAACTTCTTAGTGACCGAAAAGTCATTCATTGAAGCTGAAACACTCTTTTTAAGGGCTGAAGCGTTAGAGTCGACACAACGTCATGCCATGTTGGGACGTGCCCAAATGTATGTAGATATTCAAAATTATGAAGCGGCACTGTCAGTGCTACAAAGTGTGGTCAGTCGTTTTCCTAATACAAAAGGAATTGAAGACCAGATTGAAATTCTCAGAAAAGTTATTTTAGTCAATAAACAAAAGATGGAAGTGTAAGGTGAAACTATGAAGAAAATAATCGCACTCGGATTTACGTCGATGATCCTTGTTGGCTGTAATGCCACAACGACTACCAACCTAGATTGCAATCCTGCCGATGGGTGGGCTGCTTTAGGGCAATCAGTTGGTCAAGAAGGTAAATCAGTTCGCAACTTTGATATGTATAAAAATAGCTGTAGTAATCTAAGTAATTCGGCGCAATCTGAATTTGTTGCAGGTTACACTGCGGGTATCAAAAGCTTTTGTAATTATGACAATGGAGTGAAAGTTGCCTCAGAGGGGTTACCAAATAACAATGCTTGCCCTCTAGAAATGAGAGAGAGCTTCAACAAAGGCTATGCAAATGGACAAGCTGTGAGAGAAGAGAACTTAAGAAAATTACGTCGTACTCAACAGGCCAGAGATGAAATCCAAACAGCCTCTGAATATAAAGGCATTGGTGGATAAAGATAATTGTTAATTAAAACCACTCATGTTCTAAGTTGATAGCTAATCGAAAAACCTATGATGGTTTTGTAGCTTCGATTAGCCCTTTAGATTTTTTTGATAAATAGATTTCTAAATTTTAAAATATTGCACTGATTGATAACCACTGTTGGTGATGTGTATTTCTAGCGGCTCATTATTTAAAACTGATTGCTTGATGCCCAAGCTCAGTGTTTGCAGGTCTTTTAATACTTCCGGTGCAACGTCACCACCTTGATAAACGGGAAACTTAGCAACCCACACTCCAGCTTTGTTTTTCTTCAAAAGCAACACTTCACCTTGTAAACCGTCATAGACTTTTTGATCAATCAGATATTGGTGAACTTGCTCTGCTATAGACTTATCTACACTCGAAGTTTCATATACGAAAGAGGCATCACCATGTTGTAAGTTACTAAAATTATTACTTAAAACAATCGCACCCACCACAAATACGATGACAGAGACAAAGACAAGAATGGCTTTAATCACGTTATTTACCCAATAAAATTCTGATAATTATCTATTTTAAATGATTGCCAAATATTGGCTATAAATTGGAGACTAACCGACTATTTTCAATGCTGAATGAACTTCACTCTAACTAGCCGTTAGCAAAGGCGACGGCTTAAAAAGAAAGTGTTTAAACCTTAAACTTACTGATGTCTTTTTCTAATTCATTGGATATGTCTTTTAAGTTTTGACTGGTTTGTGCATTTTCAGAGGCGCTATTTGCCACGGTCTTGATACTGGTTGTGATTTGATTAATGTTTTCGGTGACTTCATTCGCAACAGTCGTTTGCTCCTCAGTAGAAGTTGATCTAATAATGTTTAGATCTGCAATTTCAGAAATTGCTGAAGTTATTTTTGTATTGAATCTGCAGAGCCTGCAGCGATAGAGACGCTCTTTTCCGTTTGATAGTCTACAGCAGCTTGGCCCGCAAATTGTTGCGAGGTATCAAGTTGTAGATCAATCAGCGCATTTAGGCTTGAACTAAAGGGATCAAATGTAGCGTAAAGTACTTTAACAAATTGTGAGGGTGATTCTGTTAAATCATTGTCAGACCTTAGTAAGGCCTTATACTCTTCTACTTTCGTTTTTACATTATCAAAGAATGCTTCACTATTTTTTATAAGCCTTGATTCTTCAAGTGTAAGCTATGTTTTAAGATAAGCTGTCCATTGCGAATAGGCTAAGTTCTCTGCATCGTTTATAGCATTTAGTAATGCGGCTTTAGACATTAAACCTGCATTATATTTATGTAAGTTATTAACAATACTCACCGCATAGTTATCAGGCATAACTTTAATTTGCTTGAGCGGCACCACTCTGTCGTTATTAATACTTTGAATGCCAGCACAAGTAGGAGGAAGGAGATACAAGGAAGCGCAACAAGTAAAATTGACGGAAAGTTGGTTTAAGAACATGTTTTTACATCCAAACTCACTTATCTTGTAAGTATTAATCAGTTTTAAAAAGTTACAATGTAAAACCTAGGGTAAATAATTTATTTTTCAAACTGATGGCAAAGCTGCATCTTGTATATGAGTAAGTTATCTTTTAATGAAATGATATGTTTATTGGTGCTTGAGTGCCAGCAAAAGATGCATATGTATACTTTACTCTTGATACCTTAAGGTATCAATGTGTACCCTAGGGTTACACGTTGAGTGTTTAATAAATATCAACAAGGAGTAGAATATGGAAAAAGTTACAGTTTCTAACTCAGAAAGAGAACTTCAATATATTACTTGGCATGTTTACTTAGCGCTTGTGATGGGTCTAATTTTTTCTATGCGAGCTTAGAGTCATTTTTAGATTTTCAAGCATCTAAGTCTTTAACATTTGTTTATGGCATGGCAAAATTCGGCTTGTCAGTCTATTTCATCTACTTTATGTATAAAGTGGTTACAACGATGTCTAGCATCAAAAAGCGTAATTTTTGGACTGCCAGTTTTGAAGATGAATACTTAAACCATCTGAATCTATTAGGGTTTAAATGGGCTTTCCATAGTGTGATTTTTGCTCTTTCACCTTTTCTTTTTTCAAACATATCCTCTTTTATTTCAGAGAGTTTTCCAGCTAATAGCATCTCTGCTAAGGCACTTGCGACGCTAGTGATTGGGGCGATGTTTATATGCTATGCCTTACCTGTTTTATATGGGCTAAACAAATCAGATGAATGAACAATTAGACAATGATATTCATTCAGTACGAGTGTTAAATAAACTCTCACAGCAGCAGTTGGCTGATGCTGTGGGAGTATCTCGTAAAACAATTAGTACCATTGAGACTGGTCGTTTTACATCGTCGGTGGTGATTGCTTTAAAAATAGCAAAATTTTTTGATATGCCTTTAGAGTCGTTATTTAAATTAAAGTGATGGACTTTAATTAATCTCGTTGAAAGGTCACTTCAATACTCGCTTTGGCAAGCGTATTCGCATTTACCATATAACCAACAACGGCACTTTTAGTACTTTCAGACACACTAAGAGGCTTAGCTAACGCGAAAACCGTGAACTGATAACGGTGCGGGCCATGGCCTTTTGGTGGGCAAGCACCGCCAAAATCATTACTGCCAAAATCGTTATTGATTTGTATCACGTTTGGAGGGAAAAGCGTGTTATCAGAGCTTCCTGCGCCAGTTTTTAATTCAGTGTTATTAGCTGGTAGGTTTACAAGTTGCCAGTGCCACCAGCCACTTCCTGTTGGGGCATCTGGGTCATAAGCAAATACAGCATAAGCTTTGGTATCTTTGGGTGCACCTGACCAAGTAAGGTGAGGTGATAGGTTGTCGCCATCACAGCCAAAGCCTTTATAGACATGTTTTGAGCTAAGCGTTTCTCCAGCTTTGATATCGTTACTGGATAAAGTAAAAGTATGTGTTTTGGCAAAGGCGGTCATTGAAATTAACAATGTTGCAGCTAAAGATAGTGATAAAGAGATAAAGCGCTGATACATCGGTATTCCTTTTAAGATTGAAATAGGTACAAGCTACTTTAACAGCTTAGCAAAATTTATGATCTGCTGCTTTGGTAGGGTAAGCGCTTTGCTGCAATCAAGATGTAACAGCTCAGTCATGTGAATATCGAAATAGCTGAATACTTTTTCGAAGAAACCAGCAAAAACAGGGCAAACGTCTTTACTGGCAGAGGTTGTTAGTATAAACCCTTTTTTATCTTTTAGCCCTTTACCTATGTGTTTAATCTCTGGGTTCTCTGTTAACTCTGTGATGCGGTCGATTAAACGCTTCATATTCGAAGTGACGCCGTGCCAGTAAACCGGAGAGGCAAAAACGATGTTATCGGCCCACGAGAGTGCATCAGCAATGTCGTAAAAGTCATCACGACTATAAAAGTTGTGATAGTTGTAATCGGCATAGTTGTGCGAGTCTAAATTAAAGTAGCGGGTGTGGTTTTCATCTAGTTGTGATCGTACTGCTTGAGTCAGTTGATAGGTGTTGCCAGCTTGATTCGCGCTAGAGAAAAGTATGAGGGTATTTGCCATTGTATGCTTCCTTTTAGTTTGAATGGCACGCAGCTTAAAAGCTCAACCTAACTTTAGGTAAAGGTGTTTTTTCAAATTTTTTGTCAGCTTGGTACGAAGCTTGAGTTTTATCTAATAACTAAAAGATAAACTTAATTGATAACAAGGTGACCCTCATGGCTAAATTATTCGGAATTTATTGTGCATCGGGGCTGACGCAACAGCATGATTTTATTGTTGAAAAGTTCAAGTTAGAAGAAAGAAACCGTGTTGACGGTCAGTTTAATTCAGTGCAAGAGCCCGCCTTGTACATGGCGACACTCGATTATAATACCTTTGGGCCAAGTGCTTTTTTGCAAACAGATTCGCAAATTGCAACGCTTGTTGGTCATCCGCTGCTGTCTTCAGATAGAGTCAGAGACTTAGATACTTTAAATAAAAACTACACCGATAATATGTTGAAGTCATGTGAAGGGGTATTTTGCATGGCCCGCTACAACAAACAATCAAACTGCTTAGATATTGCGACAGACGCCCTAGGTATTCGTCCATTTTATTATATGTATTATGAAGGGGCGTTTATCTTTAGCACACAGTTCAGCTTGTTAAAAGAGCTAGGCTTACCACTTACTTGTAATGAAGAAGGCATGATGGAGTATGCGACATTAGGTTATTACCTGTTTGACCATACCCATTATCAAGAGATTTCATGTATTCAACCGGGTCATCGCGTGCAAGCGTCAAGTTTAGGTGTACGCAAAACCCAATACTTTGACTGGTGTGAACTGGCTAAAACGGGTGAATACTACGAAGGCGCTTTAGAAGGACTTAAGCAAGACCTAGACAACAACGTTGATAAATATCTTGGCAATGATAAACATGTTCTCACTACACTTTCAGGCGGATTAGATTCAAGATTGATTGCTTGTTTATTGAAACGCCGCAACCTAGATATGTCAGCGCTCAACTTCTCTCAGGGTAAAACTCAAGATCTATACTGTGCGCAAGCTTTCGCGGATAGTCAGAACATCAAACTCGATGTGATCAAAGTAAAAGACACCCAAGCAAAAACGGTTGAAGACAGACTTGGTAAGCATTGGCGTAACGGTGCTCACCCAGATTACTACCGTGTCACACGTCCGGGGCTTTCTTGGTCAGGTAATGGCGGGAGTGTTGGCTTGGGTGTGATTTATTACTCTGAAAAAGTGTATCAAGCGGCACTAACTCAAGATGTTGAGCACCTAGCTGATGCCTATTTATCACAGCAATTTGCGTATATTCCTAAGTCGATAATTCGCGGCGCTGAAGGCATGCAGGCAACGTTGAAAGCCAATATTATTCGTTCATTAAAGCAATTCGGTGATGTGCCGTTAGATAAAGCCTATTACTTATTCTTACTGTTGAATGATCAGCATCATCATCTGGCGATCCCATTCGATAAAGTTGACGATTACCAAATGGATTTCTGTCTGCCATTCTATTCATGGAAAGTATTACGCCATGTGCTGTCTCAACCTATTTCACGGGTCAGAAAACACCGTTTTTATCACGACTTCTTGCAGTATGCGTTTCCTGAAGCGCTAGGTGCCCCTTGGCAGGCTTATCCTGATCATATTCCTTGTACTTTACCAAAAGAAGGCATAGATCAATGGCAGATCAAACGTCCAAAACAATTTAACACTGCAAAAGTATATGGGCTTTTATTCAGCCTGATGTTCAGTCAGCACAAGCGCATGGTCAATATTCCGTCTTTTAGCGCTGTTGCTGTGTTACATAGTTTGGGTTTAAAAGTGTATAACGACAAACTGAAAGTGGTAGAGAATATTTTGAAATGGTAGTTAAGTGAGCACTATTATGAAGTTCTAAAGCTAGCGTGTTAGCCCTAGTCTGGGTTAACACGCCAAGGTGGATTTAACCTATTCTCGCCAGCCCAATAGAGTTTGATTTTATTGTTGGACGGATCATACAGCACAGCTTCACGCCATAAAAAACGCTCATCTGTTGGGAGCTGCGTAAACTCGATGCCTTTATCTTGCAGTGCAGTAACCCATTCATCTAGTCGCTCGTGCTCAAAATAAATGGTGGTGCCGCTATTAAAATCGTTTTCGTTCAGAGAAAGAGAAAATGTCGCACCTCCCTCTGGGCACATGAATCTTGCGTAGTGCGGTGTATCGACTATGAGTTTAAAGCCAAGTGTTTGGTAAAACTCTACGGCGATGGGCATATTTTTAACTGGCAACGTGACCTGATTTAAATTCAAGGGGTATTCCTTTTTCTTTAGGCGATTACCCCATGCTACACCTTGTATTATTTTTGAGCCAGTTTTGCCTGCACTAAGAAAGATTTATACAACTGTTGCACATTTACTTTAGCATTGAGTTTTGCGGCAATCAGATAAAGCCCTGCGAGTTTTCGGTGTATGAATAGTGCGTCGATAGGCGGAGAGTGCCATTTGGATTTATCGGTGCTCATCTCAAGCCCTTTATCGCGAATTTGTTTGGCAAGGGGGCTTGCAGCAAAGTTATAGGCTTTATCTTGCCTAAGCGGCTCGCAAGCAAGCATAAAAATATCCACGACTTTATGTTTATACTCCAAGTCTATTTCTGAATTGAAGTAGCCAATTTGCTCAGCAGCTGATGCCACTAAGTTTCTATTTTCAGATAGGGCGCCAGAAAAGAGCGCAAAATAACCATTACATACTGATTGTGTGAGCTCTCGGGTTGCACCAAAGTCCAGTAATACGATTTTTCCTGTATCGGGCTGATAAAGATAATTGCCAAAGTTTGGGTCGGTTTGAACAGTATTAAATTTTAAAAGCTCAAAGAAGAATAAATAAATTAAGTCGCTTGCAAGGGCATCACGTTGGGCTTGCGGCAAAGATGCACAGGCTTCTAAATCGATGCCTTCAACAAACTCCATACTAAGAATATGCTCAGTGGTTAAATTGTTAATCACTTTGGGTATTTTAAACTGCTCGAAGTTTGCAAGATTCTCTTGATAGCGCTGTAAATGACGCGCTTCAAGTTGATAGTCAGATTCATCTAAAAGCTGTTGTTTTGCTTCAAAAATGAGCGGTGCCATGTCGATATGCTTGGGTAATAGGCCACTCATTTTTAGAAGGCTTGCAAGGTTATCGACATCGCTTTCTATGCTTTTCGCGATCCCAGGGTACTGAATCTTTACCGCTAACTTTTCGCCATTTTCCAGTGTGGCCTTGTGGACTTGACCAATGGAAGCGGCGGCAAAAGGTTTTAATTCGATGTGTGAAAACTTGTCGAGCCAGTTATCTCCCCAGTGCGATTTAAGTACACCAACTAATTGCTTGTGGGGCATGGCATGACCTTCAGATCTCAGCCTTGCCAATAATTTACTCAGTTCGGGAGGCAATACTTCACCCGAGTCCATAGATAAAAGTTGCCCCAACTTCATGGCTGCACCTCTAAGTTGAGCGAGCTGCTCAGCCAGATTCTCAATATTTTTGGGGGAAAGGATCAAGGATTGTTTATTTAGCTTTTCACCTTTGGCGACTGACTTTGCGCTGTCTATTAAGACATTGCCGGCAACTTTTGAGGCGAGTAAGCCAAATTTACTGAGCCGAGAAAAACGAGACGTTGGAACTGATTTACTTTTATCCATACAAATGATTAAGCGCTTAAAATGCTAAACTTCTGTAATTACGATCTAAATGTAACTTTAGATCGTTCTATTCCTCTGAGACTAGCGTAAAAATTGCGTCTTATCTTGTCGAGTATGAATGACTTCATCCAGCACGAGCGGTTTGGCAAATCCAGACACGCCTTCGTGTGCTAGTAGCCATTGTTTTCGTTCAACCCCACCTGCATACCCGGTTAACGTGCCCGATGCGCCAATCACTCGGTGACAAGGTACAATCAGAGTTATTGGGTTTCTGCCGTTAGCCCCACCGACGGCGCGCACGGCTTTAGGATTGTTAAGCTGCTCTGCGAGCTGCAAATAAGAGTGAGTTTGACCAAATGGAATTTCGTATAAAGCTTGCCAGACTGACTTTTGAAACTCAGTACCCACAGGGTCTAGGGGAAGATCAAAGTTTTGGCGAGTGCCTGCAAAGTATTCTTTTAGTTGCGTAATACATAGGGCGATGAGTTTTGACGGTACAACAGGCTCTTTATGTTCGCCACAAAAAATGACCTGACAAATTCCCTTATCCGTTGCTTTTATTTCCATCATGCCAAGTGGGCTTTCAAAGTAGTCGCAAAACATCATAGTTTGTCCCATAGTTGAAAAGTAAGATAGCTGCGCCAAGGGGCGGCTTTTTCTGAGTCAAAATCAGCGTGTGCTTTTAGTGCTTTAATCACCCCTAAATCGGTAGCGAGAAATATATCTGGGTCGCTTAAGCCGCGCATTTTGGCATAATTCGCTGTCCAAGGGCCTATTCCTTTGAGTGCCAACCAGTTATCTGGATTTTGCGCTTCAACGGGTTGGTTTTGAGCAAATTGAGCGAATCTTGTAATGGTTTGTTTTCGGCTTTCTGGCATTTTAAAAAATGCTAAGTCGCTTTGCGCTATGACTTCGGGTGTGGGGAAGTACAGCATATTCTCACATTGAGCCTCTTGGTCATTGGCTTGTTTTTCGCCTAAGGTCTCAACCAGTTTAATCACTAAGTTTTTGGCAGCAGTGACAGATATTTGCTGACCCAAAATAGCGCGCATACCTGCTTCGAACACATCCCAAATACCGGGCAAGCGTAACCCTGAGCTTATCAGTGTATTAGTGCCAAGTGCGTCGGTGAGGTCTTGCTCAATTTGCTCGAGCTCGGCGTCTAAATCGAGCACGCGGCGAATATTACTGACCACAGGCTTGAGAACACGATTGTCTTCAAGGCTAATTTCGACCAAAAATTGATGCTTTTCAGCTTGATGGTGAGCGGTAAATTGTCCTTTAACACCTTGATAAATGAAGCTGCGGCCATAAAAATTTTCGCCAATCCATTCAAGCCCTGGTATGAGTCTGGCAGATAAAAAACGCTGCATCTTTTGCCAATCAAATGGTGGCCGATACGACAGTTTTAAAGTCAGTTTTGCATTATTTTTGTTTGTCTGTTTACGCATTTGGGTCGGGGTTAGTTTAAGTTGTTGTTTGAAGCAATCGTTAAAGCGGCGAATGCTTTCAAAGCCACTGGCGAGCGCAATTTCAGTAATAGGCAAACTTGTTTGATGCAGTAATTTTTTGGCAAACAAGCACTGCTGATAGAGTGCATACGTTTTTGGAGAAACGCCCATTTTTTCGTTAAATAGTTTTCGTAAATATCGATCGCTGACACCCAATCGTGTAGCGAGTTCAACAATAGAACCCGTTTGTAATGCACCTTCGTCAATCAAACGAACAGCACGATTTAAAGTTGCGCCATTGCCCTGCCAAGCCGCAGAGCTTGGCGCGCTGTCTGGCCGACAACGCAAGCATGGACGGTAACCTGCCTCAGCGGCCTGCACTGCATTTTTAAAATACTCTACGTTTTCTTCTTTTGGTGGCGATGCAGGGCATATCGTTCTGCAATAGATACCCGTAGTTTTGACAGCAATAAAGAACTTGCCATCAAAGCGGGGATCTCTTGAAAAACGGGCTTTTTGACAGGTTTCTAGACTGAGCATAAGCGCTCCAATTAAATATGCTTGCAGTCATTATATGTAGATAGTGCCAGACTACTAGCCAAAAACGGCACTGAATGTAAAACCTGCTTTCACAGGTCATCTAAAATTGTATTGATAGAGTATTGTTTTTGGATAATTGAAATCGGGCGTTGTGAGGTGGTGATTGAAAGTTTTTTATGGCTTGGTATTTTTTATATTGGTGTTTTCTCAATACAGTTTGGCTGTTCAGTTCGTTCATATGAAAGCCGACTTTATTGGCTTGTCTGAGCTCAACGAAGCGCAGCAAATTAAAGTGAAAAACTGGATAAGCCATGGCTTGGACGCAACTGAAAAAACGCTCGGGCATTTAACACAAAAAACCGTACCAATACATTTGAAACCGCAATATTTTGCCTTTGAAGCTGTGCCTTGGGCTGAAGTCATTCGCGGTGAGCCAGATGGTGTTGAGCTTCAATTCAGTCGCTATGCGAGTCTCAAACAATTAAAAAATGATTGGACGCTGTATCACGAGTTAGCCCATTTATATCACCCTTTATTGAATTACGAAGACTTCTGGTTGAGTGAAGGGCTTGCTACCTTGCTGCAAAATCAAATCATGAAAGACAGTGGCATTATTACCTATGACAATATGATGATGCGGCTAAAAGCCGGGCTTGAGCGGGGACAATCTAACACATATCGTTTATCACACCTTCAAGATGTGCGTTTAGCGAGTGTGAGTAGCAATATGTGGCAACTCAACGCTCAGCAGCGTGTGTATTGGAGTGGTGTGGCATTTTTTATAGAAGCACAATATCAACTCAAACAGCAGCAAGCTCAATATAAATCCATTGCAGAGCTTATCAAAGAATATCAGGCTTGCTGTAAAGCGTCAGAGCAACAGTCTGGTCGTCAATTTTTAATGGCATTGGATAAGCTTTCAAAAACGGCGGTGTTTAATAACTTGTACTTAAAATATAGAAATCGGACCGACTTTCCCAAATTGAAACAAAAACATTTCAATGCACTGTAATTATCTTTGCTAAACTTTTATAAGTTAGCAGGGGGAAAGATATGGATATTCTGATCACACAGGAAGTTGCACTCCATCAATATCAAGTGAGACAAAACGTCAGTAAAGTTACGCGTCTTCTCCACCCTGAGTT
>Ga0213840_1001520_pt1 | contig 17905 bp, 17 predicted proteins | sample SWPATP22_FD_160132 | JGI IMG/M metagenome (GOLD analysis project Ga0213840, IMG submission 160132) | Coastal seawater microbial communities from Marineland, Florida, United States - SWPA TP2 #2 | ecosystem: Environmental > Aquatic > Marine > Coastal | place: USA: Florida | collected 2016-08-14 | reverse complement strand
AGCGCTTAGCGAGTATCAAAGAGATGATTGTTACACAGCGAGAGCAGCAAATAGCAGACACAGAAGCAATTCAAGGTGTTATGCGTGAGGTTGAAAACCTAAGAGAGCTAACCGAGCTGGTTAAAAATATAGCTTCACAGACTAACTTACTAGCGCTAAATGCGGCTATCGAGGCTGCTAGAGCTGGAGAATATGGAAGGGGCTTTGCGGTCGTGGCCGAACAGGTGCGCATATTGTCTTCCCAGTCTTCAGAAGCGGCTGAAAAAATTGAATCAGGTATTAAGTCAGCGCTCGATGCAGCGCACACTCAAGGCGAGAAGATGCTTAATTCAACGCGAGCAAACGATACTTGCGAACTTTTAACGGGTTTCTCTGATTCGCTAGAAAATATTACAAACCACTATCGCGTATTAGAAGAGCTTAATCCTAAAATGCTAGCTTGCTTCTCAAAGAGCGCAACCGAAGTTGCCACGAAGGTAAGCGGAGCGATAGCCAAAATTCAGTTTCAAGATATTATTCGTCAGCGCACTGAGCACGTGAAGTTAGAACAAGATGCTATCGTGAGTTTGTTCGGGCAATTTTCCTTATACATCAATAACCGCGAACACTTTGATGAATCGTTCAATCTAAGTACGAAGGAAATGTTTGAAAAATACGTCATGGAAGATCAACGTAAAATCCACTTTGACATTAATGAGTCATGCCCTGAAAAAGAGAAAAATGAGTTTGAAGAGGCGCGCGAGCCTAAAATAGAGCTCTTTTAAAAAATGGCCCATGAGGGCCATTTGCATTTAAACTTGGTGGTTTTTCAAATCGGTTTATTATTACTACAAGTGCTAGAACGAGTTTAGATACTACAATAATATTTTGTCTGCTGTCGCAAAAGCAACGTTCAGCTTGAAGTAGGCGGCCTCGTTAATAAAATGCGGGTAGGTTTCTGTACTAGACTCCCACACAATATCTTTGCCATCGAAAGTGCGAAATACCGGTTGTCCAGGTAGTAAAGGTTTAAAGTCGGCATCTTGAAGCGCGTGGTGGATCATCGCCGTCCGATAACCCTCTTCATCTAACGGAAACGAAACGTTTTCGCCCAAACGAAAAACGTCGCATGGAGGTAAAGCATCTGTTGTTATGCTGCCTTCATTGTATGCCATGCAAAAATCTAGAATAACTTCAGCCATCGTTTGGGTAAGCAAGTACACATCTTCTCGTAATACCCCCTGAGGCTGAGCGCCTACTTCAATCATTACGCCTTTTTTACCCGTTGTACACAGGTAGCCATGTTCTAAGTATGGCTTCTCATCCTCAAGCAGAATATTGGCTTCTGGCATATGATGTTTTACATAGCGTGCAAGCTGAATATGAAACTCGTCAGTTTCTAGAATAATGAGGGTAGCGCCCATAGCACTAGTGGTATTGTGTACATCAATAACCAGATCGGTTTTCGAATTTCCTTTCGGGCCAAGCTGCTCATTGAGCGTTTTTGCAAGCATCGCTTCTTTAGCAATATTGTTCTCAGCTAAAGCGTCAAAAGTAAACTGTCTATTTAAATCCTGCTCCAAGAAACGTACATTTGCTGCCAATGCCTCTTTGTTCGCTATGTTAAGCGATACATTCAGGTCACTAAATCGCTGGGGTAAGCCGTGTTGTCGCCAATTGCGAACAAGTTGTATGCCGCTTGTTTCGTTGCCATGGGTACCGCCTACCAGCGCAATAGAGTTAAGCATAGACCGATGTAATCCTTGTAGTTAATACCTGTAAGTTGTGTACTTACGTTGTAAATGCTTTTACATGCTAAAAGCGAGTTTTTGAGTGTATTGCAGTTTGTTGTGATAGTACACATTAGCGACATTCGTCAGAATACGTTTATGGAATAATTGAAAACAAAAACGCATTGGCAGGAGCCCTCAGCTCGAAAAAGCCCTCAGCTTAAAAGAGCCCTCAGCTTAAAAGAGCCCTCAGCGCAAAAAGCCCTTAGCGTAAAAGGGCCATCAGCATACAAGATCATTTAGCGCACTTCGTTTGCATATTGCTTTCTATAGCGTTTGGTCAGTTTAGCCGCTCGCAGCTGGTCTAAAATCAACGACACCAGTGCAATGGCATTATGAGTGGGCTTTTTACCGTCACCTAGTCGGCGAAGCTGTCTTTTTACCTGTGCCATTGTCGCAAGGCCTGCCAACGTTTTATCTTTCCAACCTACAACAGGGATTACACCTTCGATGTCTGGCGCTTCAAGCCATCGGTTGGGTAAATCTGGCGTTAGTGCTAATGCTGATGCTATGCCCACCATATCGACATTGCTTTCAATTACCTGCTGGGCAACAGAGAGTCGGCGTATGCCACCCGTGGTCATAATTGGCGTGCGAGTTGTATCAGCAATTTGCTTCGCGAAGCTTAAAAAATAGGCCTCGCGAGAAAGTGTACGTTCATCGGCAGTGCGACCTTGCATGGCTGGAGCCTCGTAGCTTCCGCCTGACAGCTCAACAAGATCGACGTTCAGCTGACTAAGCATTTCAACAACTTGCTGTGCATCGTTTACGTCAAATCCGCCTCGTTGAAAATCAGCTGAATTTAGTTTCACAGCAATATCAAAAGCGTTGCCACATTTCTCTCTCACTTTTTTTGCGATAGTGATAAGTAAACGAGCCCTGTTTTCTAAACTGCCACCCCAGTTGTCTTTGCGCTTATTAGTAAGTGGCGATAAGAATTGAGATAACAAATATCCGTGTGCTGCATGAATTTGAACGCCGTCATAACCCGCTTGTTGCGCAAGGCTTGCGGTAGTAACAAAGCGTTCAATAAGGTCGTTAATGTCTTCTTCGGTCATGGCTTTTGGCTTTTCAAAAAGGCCTGAGTGCTTACCCATATCTAAAGCAATATCTGAAGGTGAGAGCACCTTACCGCCCATTTTCTTAAACACTTGGCGGCCTGGGTGATTAATTTGCATCCATAGGCGCGTGTTATTTTGCTTTGCTTCAGCAGCCAGTTTTTTAAAGGGCTCAAGCGGTGTGTTGGCTTCTAAAACTAAGCCTCCGGGGCCTGTCATTGCCAAATGATCAACCATGACATTTCCAGTAATAATTAGCCCAACGCCGCCCTCGGCCCATTTGCGATACAAGGTAAACAAAGCGTCTCCTGGCAGCTGATAAGCATCGGCCATGTTCTCTTCCATAGCCGCTTTTGCAATGCGGTTTTTAACAACATTCCCATTGGGTAGCGTAAAAGGAGTAAATACCACAGATGCCATATCGTCTTCTCCAAAAGGCATTAATCAAGTTGTGTTTACTATAAGCTTTAAGTTAACTTTAAGGTCAAGGTTAATTTTAAAAAGAAAAGCATATGCGTATTGGGCAACTAGCAGAAACAGTTGGACTACCAACAAGCACCATTCGATTTTACGAACAAAAAGGGTTAATGGCTGCAGCCGATAGAACAGCGAAGGGCTACCGCAAATATAACGCAGAAGCGGTGGAACGCTTAAAGATGATTAAGTTTGCAACCAGTCTCGGTTTTGCACTGGATGATCTGCCTGGCTTATTTGCCAGCGGTGAGGGGCTTGATCACGAACAAGTGATGGCTCATTTGCAAGATCGTACCGCTGAAATCAATCACCTTCTTAACACGCTAACTCGTCAGAAAACGCAAATGGAATATTTGACGCAACGCCTTGGCGAACTATGGAGGGCAGGGCACTGTATGAGTGCCTGTGAGTTAGATGGTTTACTTTCAGAACTTTCTACCACTAAAGAATCGAAGGTAATCTGATGTTACATCACAAATTAATGATGTAACGTGGTTTTTAACGTGCTGAAGAAAAACTTAATGCTTAAAAAAGTCTTCTTGCTGCTGAGCTAGCATCGCTTCTATTTCTTCAACGTCAATATGCTTTGGCGTGGCGTCTTCAGCTGGTTTTCCAGCTATTTTCCTGTCTTCTGCTGCCCACTCACCTAAATCAATTAGCTGGCATTTTTTACTACAAAAAGGGCGGAATTCACTTTCAGGCGCCCATACAACCGACTTTGCACAAATGGGGCATTTTACTTGCATTGGAAACTCCACGAATAAAGACTTAAAAACACGATATAAGGGTGTAGTTTAGCAGGCGGCTAGATGAAACTGAACATGGTCTTCAACTGCCGAGCTTCCATTGTCGTTCGATGTAAACAACATAAAGCGCAGGGCATAGCGATACTTGTTTCCGCTAAGCGTAGGGTAATACCCTTTATCAACGCGACAGCGAACACGGATTAATTCGTTTTTGTCTTCTGCGACACCTTGGTAAAAGCCATTTTCGGCAGTGACCGCAGTAAACTGACCTCGCTCACGAATGAACGACAAGCTTACTGCTATGGCATCGTCTAGCAACGCCAATGTCTCAAGCCATTTGGTTATATCAGACTGGCGCTGCGTAAGAGGTTGTTGTAACCAAAAATGAAGGTTTGGTAGGTCGAAACTGCACGCTCCGCCTGGGATAGCAAAACGTTGCCTAATTGCGCTTAGCAGCTTTTCTTCTTTTAGGGCACTGCCAAAGCGTCTATCGCTTTTCAGCTTGTCGCGCAGTGTGATAACTGTTTTAAGCGCTTGCTCTAGCGCCGTACTGTCAATTTTGGGATGCTTCGACCAATACACTAAATTTCTTTCATGTGCTTCTAGGTCTTTTGTTAAATCGGAGCGAAGATCTAACCGCTCTATTAAATCAAGAAGTTCAAAAAGTTGTTGAAAGAAAACAAGCTGTAGATGGGTATGTTCTGTCTTCGCTGTAATTTTAATTTGCCCAAGCAGCTGCTCAACACGTAAATAATTACGTACTTTTTCCTTTAATGGAAATTCAAACACAGCGTCGCTCATGGATACCCTTAAAACACAGTTACTTAGGGCTAAAGCCTAATGCATCATTACGATTAAGCCAAGTATACTTGTTAACCCGATTGGCTTTTTGACGTCATTTGGTCAAAAAAGTTTCAAAATCAGGCGGTTCACGCTGGTTTTAATAGGTTTAAACCTTACTTTTGCATATTACGCTTCTGAAAGAGCACTAAGTTTGGAATGAAGAACATCAACCTGTTTAGCAAGATGCTGAAGACTATCGCTGTTATCTAACACATCATCAGCTGCTTTTAGACGAACTTCTCTTGTTGCCTGAGAGGCCATAATGCTCTTTATTGTTTGTTCTGAGCTGCCATCGCGCTGCATTGCTCGGCTAAGTTGCATAGACTCAGGGCAATCAACCACTACCACGTGGTTACACATTGTTGTGAGGTTGTTTTCTACCAATAGGGGCACACTCAAAATACAGTAAGGGCCTTGAGATTCATTGATAAGCGCTATCATTCGTTCACGAATAAGCGGGTGCAATAGGTTATTTAGCCATACTTTTTCATCACTATTGCTAAACACTTTCTCTCTTAATAGGGGTCTGTTTAAGCTGCCATCTGAAAGTAGAATATCATCGCCAAAGTGTTCGCTTATGGCCTGTAACCCTTCTGAACCAATGGCAACGACGTCTCGAGCAACTTCATCGGCATCTATAATGTCTATGTTGTGTTTGTTAAATAACGCTGTGGCCGCCGACTTTCCACTGCCAATGCCACCGGTTAGGCCTACTACAAATTGGTTGCGCATTGCTGCCTCCGTTTAATGCCTAAAACACATTGGCTTATAGCACCATATCTAAATAGGCGCTTATGATTTCGCTCTTATAAAGCAGTGTAAGCCAGCCTGCAACAGCAAGGTAAGGGCCAAAAGGTATTGCCAACGACTTTCCCTTGTTTTGAATAACCATAATGGCAATACCAGCAATAGCGCCAACAAATGACGACAAAAGAATAATAACAGGAAGCCCTTGCCAGCCAGTAAAAGCGCCTAGTGCTGCAAGCAGTTTAAAATCGCCGTAGCCCATGCCTTCTTTGCCTGTGGCAAGTTTGAACAGCCAATACACAGACCATAGGCTAAGGTAGCCTGCTGCAGCGCCAATAATAGCGTCTGTAGGGCTTACAAAAACATTAAACACGCTAAGCAATAACCCGGTCCATAATAGTGGCAGTGTTAGCTGGTCGGGAAGTAACATCGTATCAATGTCGATAAATAGCAGTGAAATCAACACATAGGTAAAACCAACTGCCCACAATGCTTGTACAGATGGGCCGAAATGAAACGCGGCGAAGGTACAGGCAAGCGCCGTGAATAACTCTACTAATGGGTAGCGTATTGAAATTTTGGTTTCACAATTAGCGCAGCGGCCTTTAAGAAACAAATAGCTAAGCACGGGAATGTTTTCCCATGCTCGTATTTTATGACCACAAGACGGGCATGTACTGTCGGGCTTAACAAGGTTGAAAGGCGCGGGTTGTTGGGAATCTTCGTGCGTCTTTGCATCAGTCGCATGTTCTGCATTGGGCGACTCGGCTGTTGCTGATTGCTCGCTAAAGTACTCTTGATATTCACGCTTCCAGCTGCGCTCCATCATAATAGGCAAACGATAGATAACTACATTAAGAAAGCTACCTACCATCAAGCTAACAATGAAAACTAAAGCGTAAAAAAAGACAGGGTAAACCTGACTAAGTGTAATGAGTGACTCAGGGAATGACGCGTTCATGAAACCTTTCTTGTTATAAATATTTGGTGTGAAAGTTACCGAGCGCTAGTTATACCACGTTACCCATTTGGAAAATAGGTAAGTACATAGCAACAATAAGGCCACCAATAACCACGCCTAATACTGCCATAATCATTGGCTCTAGAAGGCTGGTTAGGCCGTCTACCATGTCGTCTACTTCGGCTTCGTAAATGGTAGCAATTTTACTAAGCATCTCATCTACCGAGCCCGATTCTTCACCAATGGCAATCATTTGTGTCACCATATCGGGGAACACTTGTGTTGCGCGCATGGCAACGTGCATAGGCATACCGCCGGCAACTTCTTTACGCATATACAAAATGGCGTCGCGATAAACGGCATTGCCCGATGCGCCTGCAGCTGACTCAAGGGCGCCTATCAGCGGTACACCCGCGGCGAAGGTAGTGGCGAGCGTGCGAGTGAAGCGGGCAATACTGGCTTTCTTTAAAATTTCGCCTACAACTGGAATTTTTAAAATGTTCTTGTCTACGTTGTCACGTAGTTTTTGGCTATTTCGGTGAGCTCTTACAAATAAATAGCCTGCCACACCAAGGCCAATGGCGATAAAAATACCGTAATCTTGTACAAACCTAGAAATACCTAGCACGAACAAAGTGAAAGCAGGAAGTTCGGCGCCAAAACTACTGAATATTTCTTCAAACTGCGGTACCACAAAAATAAGAAGAATAGTGGTAACAATAAATGCAACAACCAAAACAGCAATAGGGTAAAACATTGCTTTTTTGATCTTCGATTTTAAGGCTTCGGCTTTTTCTTTATACGTTGCAATTCTATCGTAAATGGTTTCAAGCGCACCCGACTGTTCGCCTGTGTAAACCAAGTCGCAATATAGATCGTCAAAGTAAAGAGGGTGCTTTCGCAAAGCAGATGATAGCGGGTTACCCGATTTTACTTCATCGGTAATTTCGCCAAGGAGTTTACGCATGCTGGCCTTTGCATGGCCTTGAGCAATCATTTCTAAGCTTTGGATTAGTGTTACACCAGCGGCAAGCATGGTAGCAATCTGACGGGAGATAACAGAAATATCAGAAGGCGTTATTTTTTGGCCGCCTGCGCCAAACAATGGCTTCGCGAGTTTCTTAACTTTGTTTGCAGAAATGCCCTGACGACGTAATAAGTTCTTTGCTTCGGCAATTGAGGCAGCAGTAATTTCACCTTTTCTAGATTGGCCATGTCGGTCTTTTCCTTGCCAAGTAAATGTAGTGACTGCTTTTGCCATAGTCGGTTCTCTTCTTACTGCTCAGATTTACATGTCTGTGATTTTACAAAGCTTTATTTCCAAGAGTTTTTTCACAACGCTCTGTTTTCACAACACTGTTAATGAAAATATAGCCTTTTTCAAACAAAAAAGGCCCAGAGAATTCCGGGCCTTTCTTTAAAGCTTGCTAAATTAGCATACAGTTGTTGGGTCGCACGATTTAGTCCACTTAACGTTGCCATCAGTTACGTCAGGCGTTAGTGTGAACGTTGCTGCACCAGAGCCAGCTGCGTTTTGTAGGCCAGAGTTACCTGAAGCTGTTGCTGAGATTACGCCGTCAGCTGTTGTAACACCTACTGTGTCAGCGTCAGCAGTGATTGTTGCTGGGATGCCGTTAGCCGCTTGGTCACATGCAGTGATGTCTGCAGTTGACGCGAAGCAAATTTCTACCGCAGTTTTAGCTGCTGCTGTTGCGTTAGTTACTTCAGTAAACTTAGCTTTCTGCGTGTAGTTTTGGTAAGCAGGAAGTGCGATTGCAGCAAGAATACCGATGATTGCAACAACAATCATTAATTCGATTAGGGTGAAACCTTTTTGGTTTTTAGCGTTCATGTTCATCATGGCTTTTCTCCGGGACGTGTATAACACGTTAAGTTTAAATTTAATTCAAATTGACGTTTATACCCGGTTCGCTTTTTGAACGCCCCTGGTACTTGATACTCAGTATAGAATTTTTATTGTCTGTGACAAGTATAGCGAAATATACCTATGTCTTACTTTTTCAGTATGACACGTTCTGCTACGCGTTTGCATACGTGAAGCGTTAAACTTTCGGATAATACACAAATACTTACGAACGTATAGCTAACAATACACTGAGTGTGTTCTGGTCTTTATTAAGGGCGGCGGTGCGGCGGCGGTGTGATCTATGCTACGCGTGAAACACTGGCTCGTGGGGCGTATACCTGCTTGCAGATAAAAGGAAGCAACGTTGCACTTCCTTTTTATTGATATTGCCTTACTAGTCTAAATTTATCCTTAGCGACAAATCGATAGCTTGAACATGCTTGGTCAATGCGCCAGAAGAAATATAGTCTACGCCCAACGTTGCCAGCGATGCCAAACGCTCGTTAGTAATATTTCCAGATACCTCGAGTTTACATTGCCCGTTGTTTATTGATACTGCCTGTTGGATCTGTTCATTAGTAAAATTATCCAGCATCACAATATCAGCGCCTGCTTGCATGGCCTGCTGAAGTTCTTCAATGTTTTCAACTTCCACTTCTACCAGTTTGCCTGGCATCATTTCTTTTGCTCGCTGTACAGCCTTATTAATGCCGCCGCACGAGAAAATATGGTTCTCTTTAATTAGGAAGGCATCGAATAAACCCACACGGTGGTTTTGACCGCCACCGCAGCGAACAGCGTACTTCTGTGCATAACGAAGCCCAGGTAATGTTTTGCGTGTATCGAGAATTTTTGTAGCGCTGTTCGATAGTAGCTTGGCATAGAACGATGTAACGGTTGCCGTAGCTGACAGAGTCTGTAAGAAGTTAAGCGCGGTACGCTCGGCAGTTAATATAGCGCGCGCCGAGCCCTCTAAACTCACTAACACAGTATCTGCACTTACGTTGTCGCCGTCAGCAACGTGCCAATTGACTTCTACCGACTCATCGATAAGTGCAAACGCTTGGTTCACCCACGCTACACCGCAAACAACACAGTCTTCGCGAGTAATAATGGTGGCTTTGGCGCTAACATCTTCATTAATTAGATTAGCAGTAATGTCATTTGCGGCGTTTAGTTCGCCACCTAAATCTTCAATTAACGCGTTAGCGACTTGTTCGCGTATTGCTTGCATATCTGGTGATGTCATCTTCATCGCTGTTATCTACTTCAAAGGGTACGCAATATTAACCAATCTCCGCGCTGAGTAAACTCTAATTGGCGAAGAACGCTCATTCCAAGCAAAATATGGTCATCTTTCATGCCTGGATTTAAGTTGGCGTCTACATTACGCAGCACAATATCGCCAACGCGCAGTGTATCAATGGTAGATTCTGATATACGCACCGTACCATTGGCTGTGCTCGCTAATCCTTCTCTACCTGCTTTTAACTGCAACTTATTGGCAAGGTGAGCTGGTACAGCAACATCGGTTGCCCCTGTATCAACCAAAAAGATAACTTCTTCGCCATTAATAAAGCCGGTCGTAACGTAGTGACCTTGCCTATTTTGTTTAAGTCTTACTTCGGTTTGTGAACCAATGCGCTGAGACTCGGGCGTGCTGTTAGGGTTAACCTGTTTATCAAGTAAATCGGAAAACACAAAAGCCAAAAGGCCCAGCCCGCAAATCCACGCTAAAGCCACCATCCACTTGGCAGCACTGTTATTGTCGTGTTTTTCAGTCATTCATAGTGGCCTTTAGTGAAATTTCCACGTTGCTGTTACTCATAGAGTTCGTCCTTGCTTGATTTTATTTGTCGTACAGTGTCACACTTTAAATCATGTAGTCGAATACACAACAATTCAAATAAGTATGGTTTTTTACCCTGGTGCGCAATGCACATTAAGCCCGTTTTACGATGAACGACCCAGTGAAGACGATATTAGTCTGCTGGTTATTCACAATATCTCATTGCCACCTTCTGAATTTGGCACATCGGGCATAAGAGATTTGTTTACAGGAAATCTCGATGTAAACGCGCATCCTTTTTATAAAGAGATAGCAGGGCTTCAGGTTTCTGCTCACTGCGTTATTTATCGTACGGGGGAAATTGAACAATTCGTACCATTTAATGCGCGTGCATGGCACGCCGGTGTGTCAACGTTTCAAGGCACAGGGCGATGCAACGACTTTGCTATTGGTATTGAACTAGAAGGTACCGATACGCTGCCCTATACCGACGAGCAATATGCGTCGCTTCAACAAGTTAGTGAATTCATTATTAATCACTATCCTCGGATCACTTTAGGGCGTATTGTGGGTCATAATGATATTGCGCCAGGTCGAAAAACCGATCCGGGCGAAGCATTTGATTGGGCAAGATATAGAACAAGCTTACGAAGCATGCTCTTACATAAATAAGGAATTTTTCAAACCATGATACTAATGAGCCTATTGTTGGTACTGAGTTTAGAAAGAATTATAAGCAAAGGCACCAACTGGCATATAGAGACATACGCTGCTTCTTACAGACAGTTTATGGCCGAAAAAGGGTGGTTTTCTGAAAGTAGCAGCAACACGAATTTCTACCTTGTAATGTTACTGCCCGCATTGTTGCTAGCGGCAATAGAATACTGGCTACTAGGTGCATTTTTTACGTTTATAGAACAAAGCATTGTTTTGTTTATCTGCATAGGCTGTCCTGCGCTTAGGACCACCTACAAATGTTTTTTAAACGCTGCAGACCGCGGCGACTTACAAGCCTGTAGTATGTATACCGACCAACTTGGACATTGCTCATCAGGTCATGAAAGCGACGGAACGGCTGGTGCTGAAGGTAAAAGCTTTGGCCAACACCTTACGTGGCTCAACTACCAGCATTACGCTGCAGTAATGCTATGGTTTATTGCGTTTGGTGCGCCTGGCGCCCTGTTTTATTGTTTAACTAGAAGTACTACAGACGCACTTTGTAGCAGTGAACACCCACTTCGCGAAGCATCGGCCCGCTTAATGTTTGCATTAGACTATGTACCTGTTCGAATAACAGCATTTGGGATGTTAATCATGGGACACTTCTCTCGTGCACTTCCTGAATGGCTTAATTATGCACTTCAATTTGATGTGCCAGCTTACGATGTGCTTACCTCAATATCATCAAAAGCAGAAATGCTTACACCAGAAGAGCACAAGCAACAGGCTGAAAATGCAGCAGTAGAACCGAAAGTATTAGTAAAATTAGCTAAACGTAATGTTATTTTTTTACTAGTGATTACTTCAGCACTTACCCTTGTGGGCAGCTTGGCATAGTGAACATTTTTTACATTTAACATTACCTTTCATTTTAAAGTGCGCTTGGTCTAAAAATAATTTGTATGTAGATCAAGCGCTTTTCACCTCTTTAAAGTAATCGTTGCTCTCGTCAGACCAGTTCAAGGTTTTCGACTTTTCTTAACAAATTCAATAATAAAGCTTTACAGCGAGCAAACTGCTCATGCTTTGCTATGCTCTAGAGTATTTACCTCAAAATAGATCTGCCTTAAACTGTATAGGTAAAATGGTATTACCAATTGTGTTAATGAATAAATTTTCTCCGATTATTTTTTACATTCACGCGTGTTATGCCGATTTGTTACGCCGAATTGTTACGCCATTATGCATTTTAAGGAAAAGGACAGATAACGCGCATGCGCCAGCAGCGAAAAAAACTCTCTGATGTAATCACCGAGCAACTCGAGTCAATGATTCTCGACGGTACGTTATTGGCTGGTCAAAAGTTACCGCCAGAAAGAGAGCTTGCGCTTGAATTTGATGTATCTCGTCCATCGTTAAGAGAAGCAATAGGCAATTTGCAGGCTCGTGGGTTAGTAGAGCGCAAACAAGGGGGCGGCACGTTTGTAAGTCCAAACTTAAATGCTGCAATGAAAGACCCACTTATGGACTTGGTTAGCCAGCGCCCAGAAACACAGTTCGACTTGCTTGAATTTCGTCATGCGTTAGAAGGTATGTCTGCCTATTACGCGGCGCTTCGTGGACAGCCTGAAGATTACGATGCGCTAAAACAAGCGTTAAACGAGCTACCCACGCCTGGCGCCAAAGACAGTAAACGCGCACAAGCTGAAGCGCTTGGCCAGTTTTACATCACCATGGCGCGAGCTTCTCATAACATGGTGCTTCTACATGTAATGAGCACTATGCAAAGTATGTTGGTTGACAATATCGAACGAAATTTAGACATGCTGGCTTCGCACACTGAAGCGGTGGAAGACATTGCTAAGCAGCGTCGAGAAATTGTAGATGCCATTGCCTCACGCGACCCTGAAGCCGCTCGTCAGGCATGTAATACGCATCTAGCGTTTATTGAAAAAACGCTACTAACAATAAACCAACGTGACACGCGAGTTCAGCGCGCGTTGCGTAGATTAGAAATTTAGTTAATTAACCCGTTAGTTAACTATTCATTCGCAGAGGCCGGTCGGGTTTTTACCTGTGCCACTGCAAAAGCAGGTGAGCCAGATAGGGTCACTGTGAGTACAACGTAATTTAGTTTTCCTTCTTTTGGCGTTTCTTTTTAAGAAACAAAGCCTAAGGAGGATTTTCTATATAAGCAAAAAATAGGATGGCACCATGACTGATATGATGCACCAAGATGTTGATCCACAAGAAACTAAAGAGTGGATTGATGCGCTTGAGTCGGTTTTAGAAGAGGAAGGCGTAGAGCGCGCACATTACTTGCTCGAAAAGCTTATTGATAAAGCACGTCGCAGCGGCGCTCACTTGCCTTACGACGCAACAACCGCCTACATCAACACCATTCCTGCGGCACAAGAGCCTAAGATGCCTGGCGATTTAACGATTGAAGCGCGTATCCGTGCGGCAATTCGTTGGAACGCATTGATGATTGTATTGCGTGCATCGAAAAAAGAACTAGAGCTTGGTGGCCATATTGGTAGCTTCGCGTCATCTGCAATGCTTTACGATGTGGGCTTTAACCATTTCTTCAAAGCGCCAAACGAAAATCAAGGTGGTGACTTTATTTTTGCTCAAGGTCACATCGCACCGGGTATCTACGCGCGCTCGTACATGGAAGGTAACTTAACTGAAGAGCAGTTAAACAACTTCCGTCAAGAGTGTGCTGGTGATGGTCTGTCATCTTATCCACACCCACACTTAATGAAAGACTACTGGCAGTTCCCAACGGTATCGATGGGTCTTGGCCCACTTCAAGCTATCTACACTGCGCGCTTCCTTAAATACCTAACAAACCGTGGTATTAAAGACTGTTCTGATCAACGCGTATACTGCTACATGGGTGACGGTGAGTGTGATGAGCCAGAAAGCTTGGGTGCTATTGGCCTGGCGTCTCGCGAAGGTCTTGATAACCTTACATTTGTTATTAACTGTAACCTTCAGCGTCTAGATGGCCCGGTACGTGGTAACGGCAAAATTATCCAAGAACTTGAAGGTACGTTCCGCGGCGCTGGCTGGGAAGTAGTGAAAGTTATTTGGGGTAGCTACTGGGATGAGCTACTGGCTCGCGATAAATCTGGCAAGCTAATTCAGCTTATGGGTGAAACGGTAGATGGCGAATACCAGAACTGTAAAGCCAAAGGCGGCAAGTACACCCGTGAGAACTTCTTTAACAAGTATCCTGAAACAGCGGCACTTGTAGCGAACATGTCTGACGACGATATCTGGCGCTTGAATCGTGGTGGTCATGACCCAGTAAAAGTATTCGCGGCATACCAAAAAGCGATTGATACGAAAGGTCGTCCAACGGTAATCCTTGCTAAAACGGTTAAAGGCTTCGGTCTTGGTCGTTCAGGTGAAGCACAAAACGTTGCGCACAACGTGAAGAAAATGGATGTGGATTCAATCAAACAGTTCCGCGACCGTTTCAACATTCCAGTAGCTGACGACAAAATTGCCGACTTGCCTTACTTCAAGTTCGACGAAGACAGCGAAGAAATGAAGTATCTTCGTGCACGTCGTGAAGCACTAGGTGGTTATTTACCTGCGCGTCGTGAGCAAGCCGAAGAGCAGCTTGAAATTCCAGAACTGAGCGCATTCGACGCTATTCTTAAGGGTTCGGGCGACCGTCAAGTGTCTTCAACCATGACGTTCGTACGTGTACTTAACGCATTGTTGAAAGACAAGAAAATTGGTAAGCGTATTGTGCCAATTATTCCTGATGAAGCCCGTACATTCGGTATGGAAGGCTTGTTCCGTCAGGTAGGTATTTACGCTAATGAAGGCCAAAAATACGTACCACAAGATGCCGACCAAGTAGCATATTATCGTGAAGATAAGAAAGGTCAGGTACTGCAAGAAGGCATTAACGAACTAGGTGCAATGGCATCGTGGGTAGCGTCAGGTACGTCTTACTCAACGTGTAACGCAACTACTATTCCTTTCTACATCTACTATTCGATGTTCGGTTTCCAACGTGTTGGCGACCTAGCATGGGCAGCGGGCGATAGCCAAGCACGTGGTTTCCTATTAGGCGCAACAGCGGGTAGAACGACGCTTAACGGTGAAGGTCTACAGCACCAAGACGGTCACTCTCACGTTCAAGCGAACCTAATTCCTAACTGTATTACGTACGACCCAACGTATGGCTACGAAGTGGCTGTTATTATTCAAGACGGTCTTCGTCGTATGTACGGTAATAACGAGAACATCTTCTATTACCTAACGTTGATGAACGAAAACTATCACCACCCAGAAATGCCTGAAGGCGATGATATTGCTGAGCAAATCATTAAGGGTATTTATAAGCTAGAGCGTGTTGAAAACGACAAGTCTAAGCTTAACGTACAGCTAATGGGCTCTGGTACTATCTTGAACGAAGTACGTAAAGCAGCGCAGATTCTATGCGAAGACTACAACGTATCTTCTGATGTTTACTCTGTAACGTCATTCAATGAATTAGCTCGTGAAGGTCAAGATGTTGCACGCTTCAACATGCTTAACCCAGAAGCTGAGCAAAAAGTACCTTATATTGGTCAGGTTATTACGAAAGATGCAGGCCCTGCAATTTCAGCCACTGACTATGTGAAGAACTACTCAGACCAAGTTCGCGCGTTCATTGATACAGAGTATCGCTGTCTAGGTACTGACGGTTTCGGTCGAAGCGACAGCCGTGAAAACCTACGTACACACTTTGAAGTAAATGCGTCGTACATTGTGGTTGCATCACTTTATGAATTGGCTCAGCGCGGCGACGTTGAGAAGAAAGTGGTAGCAGAAGCCATTAAGCGTTTCGATATTAACGCTGAAAAACTTAACCCGCTTTACGCGTAAGCCATATAAGGTATTTTACATATGTCAGATATTCAAAAGATTATCGTACCCGACGTAGGCGGTGACGAAGTTGAAGTTATCGAGCTATGTGTTGCCGTAGGCGACAACATTGAGGCAGATGAAGGCGTTGTTACTGTTGAAAGTGACAAGGCGTCAATGGACATCCCTGCACCATTTGAGGGTGAGATTGTAAGCTTATCAGTATCGGTAGGCGATAAAATTAAAGAAGGCGATGTAATTGGTGAAATGAAAGCTGCCGGTGGTTCTGAAGCATCTAAAGAGGCATCTTCAGACGATTCAAAAGAAGAAGCACCAAACGAAGAAAGCAAATCAGAGGCAGCACCAGCTGCTTCTGGTGGCAGTGACGTCATTGAAGTCGCCGTGCCTGATATTGGCGAAGACGGTGAAGTAGACGTTATTGACGTGTTGGTTTCAGTAGGCGACACCATCGAAAAAGAAGATGGATTAATTACGCTTGAAACCGACAAAGCCACTATGGATGTGCCATCAACACACGCAGGTACGGTGAAAGAAGTATTCATCAGCACCGGCGATAAAGTGAAAGAAGGTACAGTAGTGATTAAGCTTGAGGTTGCGGGCTCTGGTTCAAGTGCCGACGCATCAAGCTCAAGTGAGTCTGCACCAGCGCAGCAAGAGAGCGCTAAGCAAGAGTCAGCACCAGCAGCCGCAAGCAGCGAAACTATTGAAGTTGCTGTACCTGATATTGGCGAAGATGGCGAAGTAGACGTTATCGATGTACTGGTATCTGCTGGCGACACCGTTGAAAAAGAAGACGGTCTAATTACGCTTGAAACTGATAAAGCCACCATGGATGTACCATCAACACATGCGGGTACTATCAAAGAAGTCTTTATTAAAACTGGCGATAAAGTTAAGCAAGGCACGGTAGTGGTTAAGCTTGAAACTCGCGGCGGTGCAGCTTCACAAGAACCTTCACAAGCACCAGCTCAAACACCTGAGCCAGTAGCGAAGAAAGAAGAGCCGAAGAAAGAAGCACCTAAACAGGAATCGGCTAACCGTTCTCCTGTGCCAGAAGCGCCTGCACCGAAAGGTAACGGTAAAGCACACGCATCGCCTTCGGTTCGTCGTGTTGCTCGTGAATTTGGTGTCGACCTAACACTAGTTACCGGTACTGGCCCTAAAAACCGTATCTTGAAAGAAGACGTTCAGGCTTATGTAAAAGCTGAACTTGCTAAACCTCGCTCAGCAGCGACATCTGGCAGTGCACCAGTAGGCGATAATGTACTTCAAATTGTACCGGTGAAACCTGTTGATCACAGCAAGTTTGGTGAAATTGAAGAACAGCCATTATCACGTATTCAAAAGATTTCTGGTCCGTTCCTACACCGTAACTGGGCAACTATTCCGCACGTTACACAGTTCGATGAAGCCGATATCACTGAAGTAGAAGAGTTCCGTAAAGAACAAAACGCCTATCACGCGAAAGTGAAGTCTGGTCTTAAGATCACACCACTGGTGTTCGTGATGAAAGCGGTTGCTAAAGCGCTTGAAAAGTACGAAGTGTTTAACTCTTCACTGTCTGATGACGGCGAGAGCTTGATTATTAAGAAGTTTATCAACATAGGTATCGCGGTAGAAACGCCAGGAGGCCTTGTTGTTCCTGTTATTCGTGACGTGAACAAAAAAGGCATCGAGCAGTTATCTCGCGAGCTTATCGAAACTTCTGCAAAAGCCCGTGAAGGTAAACTTAAAGCGGCTGATATGCAGGGTGGTACATTTACCATCTCTAGCCTTGGCGGAATCGGCGGTACAGCGTTTACACCTATTGTAAATGCGCCAGAAGTCGCCATATTAGGTGTATCGAAGTCTGAGATGAAGCCTAAGTGGAATGGTAAAGAGTTCGAACCACGCTTGATGGTGCCGTTAAGCTTGTCTTACGACCACCGTGTAATTGATGGTGCAGTAGGTGCGCGATTCTCTACTGAGGTTGCGGCAAACCTAACTGACTTACGCAGAATCATACTTTAAATAAAAGGTCGAAAAAGTTTACAATATCAGTAACATTTTCGACGATTTTATACGCCCCTTGATGGCATTTAGGTTATGCTATTACACAAAA
>Ga0213840_1001512_pt1 | contig 18015 bp, 22 predicted proteins | sample SWPATP22_FD_160132 | JGI IMG/M metagenome (GOLD analysis project Ga0213840, IMG submission 160132) | Coastal seawater microbial communities from Marineland, Florida, United States - SWPA TP2 #2 | ecosystem: Environmental > Aquatic > Marine > Coastal | place: USA: Florida | collected 2016-08-14 | reverse complement strand
GCCTCCTTCAGGCGAAGGAGGGATGTAGCGTGGTCAGTTGCCCGCCCCCGAAGGCGTGGTCAGTTGCCCGCCCTGGCGATGGTCAGTTGCCCGCCCTGAGGGGGATCACTTAGGCCGCTCTGTGACATTCGTGGAGCCTGGCCAATGCCGAAAGCGGCTCAGCCCCTCTGTCGTCAGCTGGCGGTCAGACACCCAGATGCCGTCTAGGACGCTCTCTGCAGCATCGTCGTTGGCGACGTAGCTGTTGAAAAACCGGTCCATCTCGATGGCCCGCTGTTCTTCTTCCGCAGCGGACTTTGCGGGGCGAACGACTTTCCCGACAAGGACAGTGAGGGACTTCTTTCCGTCGAAAAACGCCTGAAATCGCGACTCAGTCGCCGAATACTTGGCGGGGCAACGGACTGGCGACAAGTCCAATGGAAGAACCTGAGGGAGGTCCTCGGGACGAACCCGGCAGCGACCGAGAAACCTAGCATACCGTCCATCCAGCACGGCCAGTCTCACTGCCTCGTGCGTGTCGGCAGGAAAGTAGTCACGGATGTGAAAGTCCGCGTGGAAGACCGAGTAGCGAACGCCGAAACGAGTCCCTGTTCCGAGGAATGCGTCCCAGTTTTCACCTGGTTTTCGGTCCGCGCGATGTAGCGGCTCAGGGAGAACGACGGACCCGCGACCAACTCTCACGACTTCTGCTGAGGAATACGACTCCGCCGCAAGGGGCTTCTCGCTGATGCCATCAAGAAGAAACGCATCCGCCGCGGTACCGTCTTCGCCCTCGTCATCGAACACCATTGGGGTGAGTATCGAAAGGAGTTCGTTGACCTCGGCGGTCGGAATCGCCTCAATGCGAACGTCTGGACGCTCTAGGTGCTCGAGAACGCTTCCGTCGCCATAGAGATGCAGCCCCCCAACGGCGGCGATGGCTTGTCCTTTGTCATCCAGCAGCTTGTACATCTGGTCCGCGAGGTTTCCATTGCGCGACGTGAGGAGAGCTTCATTGAACGACCGAAGACTCGCTTCCGTCGAGGGACCTCCAGCCGAATCGCCGTTGAGAGCCGACAGAACCAAGCGGAGCCACCCAGCCTGCTCAGCGATGGGCGCCGACAAGAGTCGACCGACGCTCTGCTCTGGTGTCTCGAGGGCCACAAGCTTCGGCTGCTTCGTTGGTGGCGCATTGCCCGATGGCTTCGGCGCCTGGCTCGTCCCGCCTTCTGGAACCCCGCCCTCGCGTGGCACTGCACCTGATTCCTTTTTCAGCAACTCCTCGCTTCCTGACGCCGCTTCAAACGAAGCAAGGGCCAAGAACGCAGGTTGGAGTGTCAGGACCAACCAAGCCGGCTTGGCCTTGAGGCACCAATCCGCACCAATGTTGGCCAACGTGCAGGCTCGTACGACATCAATGACCTCGTCGGCCCCGAAAATGTCGTTGGGTGAAGCATCCTCAGGGAGGTACCCGTTCGCGGCGAAATACGCTCTGCTTTCCTCGAGGTCAGCGCCTTCATTTGTCCGCTCAACAGCGATGGTGTCGATGGACGGCAGCAGCGCCTGAATCTCCTCCGGAAGCGAAGTCCCGGCCCGTTGATAGTGCGCCGTCCCCATGAGGTAGACGACTCCGGGCTTTCCGTCGGCGGTGACACGCCAAATCGTGTAAGCAGGAGAGCGCACCTCCGGCGTCGGCGGCGTAGGAGTCTCTTGCGGTGCTTGTGGTGTGTGCTGGCAAGCGACGAGGCCGAGCACGACAAAGGCGAGATGTCTGGTGCGAATCATTGTCGTTCCCTTCACCACCGCAGCGGACACTTCTCGGTCTTCCAAAACAGCCAACGCACGAGTTCTCGATTTGTCGACGTCCCCGGCACCAGCGGGTCCTGTGTCCCGGTGTCGACGTCGAAGATGCTTACTTCGGCTGCCCAAGTTGCGGTCGCCAACTTCTTTCCAGAGGGAGAAACAGCAACGTCCGTCACGGACGACCCGACGTATTGCAGCCAGCGCTCCTCTCCTTCGGCATCGAGAGCGACAAGGACACCTCGGCTCGTACCAGCCACGACGCCACCACCGAGCGGAGCTGCGGCCAACACGCCTTCGTTCTCCAAAACGGGAACGACATGGGCATCGTCCCACGGTTCACGAACGACGTCTGCCGGAAGCTCCGATGTTTGCAGGAGGTATCCCTCGCCGCCGGACAGGTATCGAGCCGACAGCAGCACGCGCTTACTGTCTTCGGAGAAGCATGCTGCGCCGGGAAGGTCGCCGTTGTGATGCATGGTGACCACCGCGGCACCGGTTCGATCGAACACGTGCAGGTGCGAATACAGGTCGACGGCGGCCACCCAGCTTCCGTCGGGAGAGACGGCGACGCTGGGTTCTTCCGTCCGAACGCGGAGTTCTTCTTCGTCGCCGTATTCCTTCCACGACCAGACAAACCCTTTGTTCATCGAGTGGGGCTCGGGCAGCAAACGAACCCACCCTTCACCAACATGGCGGTAGACGCCGTCCGCTCGCTCGACGACGACACAACCATCTGCCTTCGCGAGGTGGACGCAAGTGTGGGCGGACGACAAGTCGTTCTTCACATCGTCAACGAACGCCTCGTCGACGCCCTCGAGCCCGGTGGGCGGCGCAAGTCGAGCGAGCACCTCACCCTCGAAGTCACGACGGACAAGGATTGTCCCGTCGTCCTCGAGAAACGCAGCCTTCCCGTACCCCACCCCAATCAGTCCAGCAGGCGCACGGCGGGCGCCGTCGTCATTGACGACGTAGGCCGTTTCGCCTCCGACCGGGTCGGCGAGCCACACCACCAGGCGGTCGTCATCCAGAAACCCCAATCGCAGCTGTTGCTCGTTTGCCCTGGCGTCGTCAACGAGCGGAGCGGGCGCGCGTTCAAAGTCGACGGGCTTCCCCGCTTCGTTGGCCTGTCGGACAACTTCGAGAACTTCTTCGTAGCTCTGCACACGTCCGGAGTCGTCGACACCGTCGCGGTCGCCGGCCAACAGTTCGGTCATCTCGTCCGCAAAGATGCGGCTCAGTCGGCTCCACTCACTCATTCGTCAATCTTCCTCACAACACACCTCGACGTCGAAGCTCCCGCAACGCCTTCGCCGCATACCGGTCGGCCCACCGCTCCTTCTGCTCCGTCGACCGCTGCCAATACGCATGGGCCAGCCGGTCCCACTCCGCCGAAGCCTCGGCCAACTCTGCATCCGACTCGCCCACCTCGTCGTACGCCCGTTCTTGCGCGTCGAGCACATGCGTCCGGTAGTCCATCCAGTGCCCGACTTCGTGCAACAAGGTGAACTCCATCTGCATCCGACGCGCGGCCTCCAGCGAGAACGTGTACGTCGTCTCGCGCTTCGTTCGATGCACGTCGTCGGCGACGTCTTCCATCAGCACCCGACGTTCCTGCCCGACGACGTCGGCCTTCGAAGACCACGTCACCTCCAGCGGCGGCTTTGCCGCACCGAGGTAGATGGCGGGCCCAAAAAACGAGACGTCGTCGTTCTCCAACTCCAAGCAGTACCAAAGGCTCCCCCACCACTGGCTGACCACGGTTTCCTTCTCGCCCTGTTGCCAGAGCACCACGCACACTTCGCCGTCGTTGGACGTCGGCAAGTCGTCCTTTGGCAGCGCACGCAAGACGTGCTCGACGTCGTCGACACTGCATGGGTGCGAGAAGCCCGCACGAAGCTGCGTTTCGAGGACGATGAGAGGCACACCGTCATGCAGCATCCGTCTGTGGACGGTGGCGTCGTCGACGCGCTCCAAGTGGAAACGTTCGACACGAGGTGAGGGCAGGGCAAACCGGTTGTCCTGCCCGTGTCCTCGACGACGTGTGCCTTGATTGCGGTTGCGCCGGGTGGGGTCTCTTCCGTTTCGCTGCATGCTCAGCCGTGCTCCAGCCGTTCGCGAAACGCGTCTTCGACTTCGTCGTCGTCAATGACGAATGTGAGGTGCCGCAGATTCTCCAGTGACGTCAGCGCTGATCTCGCTTCCCCGACGAGTACGTCTACAGCGAGGTGAACCGGAAAGCCGAAGGCACCGCAGCTGATGGCAGGCATCGCCACGGTCTCCGCGTGGTGTTCGTCGCAGAGTTGCAGGGCACGTCGACAAGCGCGTCGGAGAAGACCTTCTTCGTCGTGACCGCCTCCTCGCCAGAGGGGGCCGACCGCATGGACGACGAACTCCGCGTCGAGTTGAAAAGCGGGGGTGACGACCGCGTCTCCTGTTGGGCAGCGGACGCCGGGCTTGAGCTCTGGGATGGACAAGCACGCCTCTTGAAGCTGAGGGCCGGCAGCGTCGTGCAGGGCGCCGTCGACACCGCCTCCAGCGATGAGGCTTTCGTTGGCGGCGTTGACGATGACGTCGGCAGCGACGGTGGCGATGTCACCGCGTTGGAGGACGATGGTCATGGGGCATCCTACGGGATGAACGCGAGTGCTCCCAAGGTGAAACAGCTGTTCAACACTTGAAGAATGAAAAGGACGCCACCGTCAAAGAGCGCCATAGAGAAGCACCAATGACCGAACTCCTTCACCGCACCCTGCAGAGCTGGCTCGATGACAATGTCCTCGTCGACATCTGGCGCGACCGCATCGACGACGACGAGTCCATCACTGGAATCCCGTTCCAGATTTCGGACAAGTTCATCGCGCTCCACCGCGTCAGCGACCAACACGAGTTTGACGGCGTCACTGTCCTCGCCATTGACGACGTCACCCGCGTGAGACGGGACTCAGCTGCGTTGGAATCCATCGCCCAGCTCATGCGAGGCAAGAGCCGCCCCAAACTGCCGGCATTCCGTCTGGAGTATTGGATGGACATCGCCCTGTCTGTGCACGACGCGTTTGGGCACGTCGCGGCTCACACGGCCGAACATTGCTTCATCGGATTTGTCCTCGACCACGACCACCAATGGCTCCTGCTGGACGAGGTCGCGACGCTCGCACGACGCGACCGGTCGCAGCTCATTCTCGACATCGACGCCGTCAATCGCGTTGATGCCGACGATGCCTATACGAGGTCGGTCGTGCGCCTCGCGAATGAGCGAAAGACCGACTCCCTGACGTCTTGAGGGCATCCCAAAATGGGTTATGCTGCGAGGACTTCGTCGTGAGAGGCCAACTTGTTCACACTCATCGCCGCCATCATTTGGCTCAGCTACGCAGCCGGCATGCGCCGCTTGTTCCGTCGGACAGAAGCTGTTCGCGGAAGCGTCGCTCGCGTCCTTCGCATCCTTGCCTGGGGCTTCGTGGTGATGCGCGCGGCGCTCGCGTTTGGGGACGTCCTCGTCTACGAGCTCAAGATCTTCGCGTCGGTGGCCAAGGTGTCGGCTGCTGAGAAGAGCACCATGTTGTCCGCGGGCATTACAGACCTGATGAACAACACGGCGTATCAGCTCATCACGGCGTTGCCGGTCCCGTTGGCTCTGTTTGGCGCATTGCTTCTGGTGCAGCGGCTGCAGAAGAATTGATGCGTCTCGTTTCGCGGTTCGCGTCCTACGGGTCGAACAGCCGAATCGGCTCCTCTATGTCGTTCACGGCTGGGCCCTCGACGGAATCCGGTTCGATGGAGAAGCAAATCCGAAAGTCCCCCTTTCGCTCGACGTGAACCCGCGCCACGGGCGTGGGGGCCGAGATGAACGCCACCTCATCCTCATCCAGCGCCATTCCCATACTTGGCAAACCCTCAGCCGCGAGCAACGCCAAGCATCCGCTCGGGCACTTCAGCTTCAGGGCCACTCCGGCGAGGGGCTCGTCTGTTTGTTCGAACCGGTAGATGCCGTCCGTACCAACCCCAATGAACAACGCCCGCCCCGCGTTTACTTCGGCGAGCTCATCCTCTTCGTCGCACCACCAGTCAGCGTCCTCATGCTGTTCGTAGGTTTTCGCAACATCCACGTCGACAAAGACAAAGGTCGACGTGTCGGTGAGCAGCTTCGGCATGGGCAACCTCCATGGTGAGCCTTCAGTCAAACGGGACGAATGGCGTCGTGGGATCCAACGGTCGCCATCGCACAGCAGGTGCGTCTCCGACGGCACCATCGAAAAACCATCGAAACACATCCGTCACGCGTTGGATGTCGAGCCACTCGTCTTTGTGCATCGCGACTTCTCCTGCGCCAAAGACCAAAGTGGTGCCCTCTGGGTGCGTTGCGACCGACGGAGAGTCACTGAACGCGCGATGCATCTTCCCCTCATCCGACCATTCCAAAACGCAGGTGATGCCACCGCCACCGACCTGCACGTACCGACCGGTCCCATCATCGAGAGAGGCGAAGGTGGTGCGTCCAAATGACTTCAGGCGGCGCAAGGCCTTCTCGACAGAACTCCATGCAGGACCCTCGACGTCGGGCTTGTTTTCCACGCAAAGAATCATGCGGTGCTCCATCGGTTTTGGTCGACGCTGCGGCTAGGTCTGCTGAAACAGTGTTGCGGCCGTCGAGCATGCGTCGCAATCCATGACGTAGAGGAGCCCTTCACAGCCCCACACCTCGTCGCACTCCAGCTGCAGCAGAGCACGCATTGTTTCTCTGCAGTCCGGACACTTCGGATACCAAGCATCCCCAATCCACGTCGGCATTCCGCCGAACTGCGACACGGACCCATCCGTCGCCAGCCACCAAGCGTTCTGCTGTGGTCGGCGGCGCCGTCCTAGGGCGTACGGTGTCCCGTTGGCATTTGTGGTGTGCTCCCAAACATCCGAAGGAGGCTCGGCCGTCGTCGACGGATGAACGCAGTCCCTCCCAGCGCCTCGCGTTCGGACGAAGTAGCCTTCGCTGAACGCAACGCAGATGGGACACGTGACGACGTCAACATTCGGCGGGAACCAGTCTGGAGAGTCTGCTTCCCAGAGCAGAACGTGCTCCAACCCGCCCCCACAAAATGAACATTTCTGCTCGGCGGGAGCGCAGGCCCGAAAGTCGACTTCCCCAGCATGCGCGGGCTTGGCCTCCACGCAAGTCGAACGAAACAGGTCGTGCCGCGCTCCATTCCGCAACTCCCAACCCGCTTCCTGCAGGTACCCGTCGTATCCGACGTGTCCGTACGAAGGGCGTCCTCGTCGGAGAAGCGCGTCAAACGTACGTTCGACGATGTCCCCACGGCACCAAGCAGCTGCCGCGGGCAGGTGGGGGTCGCCTGCGTCGTCCACGTGCGACAACGTCAGCCTTTCAAGCAGCTCCAGCACCAAAGGCGGCTGCGCATGGCGGTACAGAAATGCTGGTGTGGGGTGGCCGTCTTCCAAACGACGCCGCAGCTCCTCGTCGAGGTCAAGGTCGTCTCGATGGGCGGCCAGCCCGTCGTAGAGGCTCAGCCTGAGGTCGTCGTTCGGGTCTAGGACGTCGAGACGTCCCTTCAGCCGAATGACATCGTCGTCGCCGAGCATCGCCCAGGCGTCTGCAAACGAAACCGTGGGTGGAGTCTGCTGAACGAGTTCGTCGTGAAGTGGATGCTCGTACATGCGCCAGACGTACTCGACGACGTCACTGATGCCTGCAAAGCGGTCAACGGTCGTGCGGTGGGCCTCGACAAAAGCACGCCGTTCTGCAGCAGCCTCTTTCGCCTTGCACGGAGCGCAGAGGCCGCCAGTTCGTGCAGCCGTCGACGGAAGGATGTCGTTTGAACAGTCTGGCGATGTGCAGCGTATGCGGTTCGTCATAACACCGTCTCACCGTCGACGAGGCGACGTTGGATTCGCCTTCGAGTTCTGAGTTTCGGGTGTCATGAATGCAACTGTCCAGTCGCCGCAAACGCTCTCAAAGTGGGGCGTGTAGTCCAGCGCCGGATCCACTTTGACCTCGACACCAACGCGAGAGCGGACCTTCACCGCCAGTTCTCGCTGTTGCATTCGGTCTCGCACCAGGCCCTGACGCACCATGGACTCCATGCTTGGCACCTCGACGCCAGGAGGCGGCCCTTCCCCGCCCTCCAGTGCGCCCTGCGGAATCGTCGCGATGAACGCAGTCACGTCGTCATCGGTGACGATGATGGGCCCGAACCACCGGTCGGCCAACTTCGCGGCCATCGCCTGGCGCTTCAGCTTTGGACGCAGCCGGCTCAACATCATGTCGCGCATCGGTCCGGTGATGCCCATCATCTGAGCGTCAACCAACTTGTGAATGTCGGCCTCGGTCACCCGGATGCCCTCGCGCTCCGCCGCCTTCTCAACCAACTTCTCGTCGACCATCTTTCGAAGCGTACGGCCTTCGACGCGGGCGGCGGACCCAGCTGCGCGTCTTGGGATTGCCTCCAACAGCTGTGCACGCGAAATCGTCTCGCCGAGAAAGCTCGCCGCAACGTCGGCTTTGGCGGCTGGTTTCGGGTCGAAGTTGTGGTGGTGGTGTGCTTTCTCGTCGAGGAAGAGTTCCACCAAGGAGTCCCGCTTCAGCTGCGCCATCCAGTCGAGCTTCTCTGACGACGTTCCCTCCGCGTCGAGGATGCGCTGCAGGGCCTCACACGGAATTGGGCCATTGCGTTTCGCCGCCGTCACCAAAGGTGCGTACCGCGCCTTCACGTCTTGGCGACGTTTGTTTTCGATGTCTGTGGGTGAACGCGGCGTTCGCGTGGCTTTCAACTGCGCGTCGATGCGCTCCTCAACGGGGGACTTCGTCGACGGGGGCGCTTCCTTCACGACCACCGGGCGTGGCGACGACTGGGCCGCAGCTCCTACACAGGCGGTGACGACGACAACGGTGGTGACAATGCAAGGCCGGACCACATGGACTCCGCTCTGAGGTTGCTCGGTCACAACGTAGCCAGCGGTTCACTTCGGCACAAGCCTCTGTCAAAGTCCTTAGGATGGCCCACCCGACCTACGCCCTGCTCCGACGTCTCCGACGTGACTTGCGCTTCCGCCCGGTACCAGCCGCGACGGGAACACGCGTCTGTCTCACGTCGTCGTCAACGCTGCTCGACGACGTGCGCGATGCAATCCGCTCGTTCGTCCCCGGCATCCACGGAGACGAAGTCGCTGGCCATCCCTTCGGCGCCACGTTGCTCAGCATCAGCGCGCTCCACCTCGCTTGGGCCGTCAACATGGAGGAGGAGCTGCCACGGGCGACGTCCGACCAGTTGCGCGACCTCGGCTTCGTCATCGACAAGGAGGAGTGCGGCGACGACAGCGATGAGACCGATGCATCTTTCTTCGAGCACCACCTGATGAGCTTGCAGGATGCCATCCACGGCCTCTCCTCAACGACAACATATGCCTGCGTTCGCTTGCACGCGCATCGGCCGGTACCGGCGAAGGAGTGGTGGATGCGAATGAAGGGCGGTGTCGACGAGACGCTGTTTCCATTTGACGTCGAGGTCGTCGAACTGTGCTTGTCGAACACGCCTGCGACCTTCGACTCCAAGTATTTGTTGTTCTACTGAGCTACGGCAGGTCTCGCCGCCGCTGGCCCTTTTTGGTGCCGTCTGACATCGTCTCGGCGTCATGCGTTTCGGCTCCAACCCTTATCGTCTCGTCGTTTTGTCCACAGTTGTCGTCGTCAGCGGAACCTCGACGGCAGCTGTTGCGGCACCAGGTGAATGGCAAACGACCGGACGGCGTGGGCGGCCTCGTCGAGGCGACGCTGGAATTCGTCAAAGTGCATGTGCGTCTGCTTTTGCCATCAATCCAACTCAGGGGCCGCCCATGGGATGTCGCGCCAGGGGCTGTCCGGCGAAGTCTTCAAGAAGTCAACCAAGCCATCATGGTAGCCACTGTCACCGTCCTCGTTGTCGACGTAGAAATGCGCCATGCCCAAGAGGTAGTCATCTGCCATTGCGTCCCAGCTGGAGTACACGGCAGCCAGTTCCTCGCGAGCAGCAAACACCCACGACCAGCCCTCGTCTTCGTCGAGGTACCCGAGCGCAACCGACGAGCGAGCCACTTGCTGCATGAAGCAAAGGTCCCACGCTCTCAGCTTCGTTTGCGCTAATGTTTTGCGGTGCTTTTTCAGAAAGCAGCTGCGTGCGTCGACGTCTTCTTCGCGGAGCGCAGCGAGGTCGCGCGTCAATTCGGGGCCTCTGCCGACCCGCCCCTCTTGAAGGCCACGAAGGACGTGAAGAGCGCTCTGGGCGTCGTCGACCTCCCACCAATCGAGAAGGTGCGCTCGGTGCTGCACTGGAGTCAGGCCGTTGTTCTCGGCGAGGTGGATCCGAGAGTCGAAGGCGTAGGACGGGTAGATGCACGAAGAGATGGCCCATCGCTGTCGAGGCGTGAGCGGGTCGTCGTTTCGCCAAGGGGTCTGAACCACGGCATTCCCTCGTCGACGAGCCACTGAACAAGCCGCCGTGTTCCCGTGGACACAAAGCTCGTTGACCCACCGAAGAGCCTGTGTTTCGGCGACTGACGGTGAGGGCAGCAGGTCCAACAGCCGGTCCGCTTCGTCCTCGTTGGAAGCTGCAACTGCTGGGGCCACTCCGGCCAACGCGACATGAACCAGCTGAGGCTCGCCTTGTGCGCGCTTGCTCAACGGCTTCGCCACACGACGGCGGATCGCCGAGACAATCGGCCAGCCCAAGTGGTTCGAGTGCCCCAGGAGGGCAAGGCCAGACGCGCACAAATAGAAGTCTGTTCGTTCGGTCGACGGCCACAACGTGTTCGGGCGTCCACGAAACTTCCACTCGAGGTGGGTGAAAAAGCGCGCCATCTGACGCCCGGCCTCGACGAGTTCCTCCTCGGTCGGGGTCTGACCCGCGAGGTGCTGAGAGACCAACGTGTGTATGCCGTGAAGATCGTCGACAACGTCATTGGGGTATTTGCCGAGAAAGCCGGGGGGCGGCGGGCTCCCACCAGATTGAACGCGGCGCGGGATGAAGTACGTCAAACCCCAAAGGCAAAGCCCGGCGACGAAGAGCGCAAACATCGTTGCGATTTCTTGGAGAGTGTCCATCGGCGCGACCACACGGGAGAAAGCGTTGCGACGACGAGCCTACTTGATGCCTCTGCATGTGTCCCAATATGGTCACCGTTGTCCACAACGCCTCAGTTGGCCGACACCAAGGGAGCCGCATGACCTGGGCCATGTACCACCGCTACGAAGACGGCGAGCCCGCCGAGTTTGAAACCGTCTCCGTCGACGGAGCACGCGTCACGCGACGACACGGTGCTGCTCTGACGTGGGGAGAGGAGCACACGAGCAAATCTGACTCGACAGCGGCTGCCACGACAGAAGCGGTCGCCAGAGGGAAAGAGCTTCTGGAGGCCGGATGGGTCCTCAGCCTTCAAGCTGCGACTGTTGACGACGTCGAGCTCCGACCTCTCTTGAAAGAGGCTGCGACAAAGGCGTTCCAAGCGACTCGCGATGCCCACAAGGGTGAGGTCATCGACGGATACGCGCTGTACAGCGACGACGACGCCATGACGATCGTCCACGCGTGCACGAGTAAACAATCCCGCAACAGCGACGACGACAGATGGTTCAGTGCGGAGTGGGCGCTCGAAGTCGGAGAACGATTTCTCGAGTTGCCGTATCGTGTTCTCGTCGAACGGTACCGCGCACTCGACGATGACGACGACGAAGCCGATGAGTACGACGAAGCCGCTTTTCACCGTCATTGCAGCCGCGCATTCGAAGACTGTGTTGTCGTCCTTGAAGAGCTGCGTAGAGACGGGTTCTTTTCAGAAGACCTGGCTGACGACGACGTGATTGTGTTGTTTGACGTGTCCGACTCCGATGCGGGCAAGTTCAGCTTCGAGAGGTTGAATCCACCGGAGACCGTCGCCGCCTTCCGCGAGTACGTGAAGAAGTGGGAGTAGTTTGATGTCATCAGAGGGAACGAAGCAAAGCCGCAGATGTGTGCCTCGTGCGCTGAACTGTAGAGGGGGGCGTCCGATGCCGGCTCTCACGTGCGGGCTAGCGTGGTGGGCATTGGCGACGCTGTCAGGCTGCGCGTCCTCGTCGTCGACACCTGAGCGCAATGGCCCGTGTCCCAGGGGGACCGTCCACGTCGAGGCGCCCAGCTTCAGTGTGTGCATGGACTTCTATGAGTTCCCAAACGGCGTGCGCAGAACGCCCGATACCTCCATGACTTGGGCAGAGGCGAATGCTGCCTGCAATGACCGCGGAAAGCGCCTGTGCACCGTCGACGAACTCAGCTGGGCTTGCGCTGGGCCGGCGAACTCGCGTTTCCCGTACGGAGATGAGTTGCGAGACGGGGTCTGCAACACCGCCACGGACGAAACGCCCAACCCTGCTCGTCCGGTTCTTGAGCACAAGAAATGCAAGTCCAAGCAGTTTGTCTGGAATTTGGCTGGCAACGTCGAGGAATGGGCAGCCGATGCCGAAACACCCAGCGGCATGCGCGTTGCGTTCGGTGGTTCCTCTGCGCTGCCGCCAGAGTCGTCGACGTGCTCCAGCGTTCGGGAGGTGAACCCAACCACGAGGTCGAGCCACATTGGCTTTCGTTGCTGCGTGGACCCGCTGCCTGTGAAGAAGTGATGCAGAGCCACCTCGTCCTGAACGCCGCACAGCACCTCGCCTTCGCTGACCCTCAAGACGCGTGGGTCGCCTTCCAAGCCTCCCTCCGCCCGGCCCATCATGCCGCCGTCGTCGTCGACGTCCGCGCCGGCCATGACGGCGCAAAGGCGTGGGTGACGACCGTCGACCGCGACCCACACAACCTCCTGCTGCTCGCCCAGGCGCGCCACACGCTCATGCTCGACGTCGATGAAGTCCAACTCCGTGCGCTCCATGTCATGGAGGCAGAGGACCTTCCATCACCCGGATGCATCGACGGCATGAGCGTTGACGTTCGACTCCGTGGGGTCGACGTCCAGACCTGGCACAGGGAAAGGAATGCGACAGGGATGCTGCGAGCCAGCCGCTTGGTTTCTGGTGTGTGTTGGGCCATCGACATCATCGAGTCGGTGGAGCCAGCCATGGCCGAAGTGCTGCGGTCCTACCTGCGGCACAAATGACCCCAACCCCAGCTACCTGAGCCCCCCAAAGAAAACCCAGTCATCTTTCGCACGCGTGTGTCCCACGTCAGAAAGTCGGCGGGGCTATGTCATTTCGCGGCGCGAGATTCGGAAAGGACGTGTGTCAGCCGAGATTCGCCGACCGCCTTTCCCCACCTCACCTCCGGTCGACAAAGCCGTCCTCGTCGTCAGAAGCGCCCAGATTCTCCGTAGAGACCAATTCCCCCACCAAAGTGCCCGGGAAAACATGAGGAGAATTGAAAAAGGCCCCAGAGTCTGGGGCCTTACAGTGGAGCGGGAAACGGGGCTCGAACCCGCGACATCCAGCTTGGGAACGCGTCGAAATGGCACGCAAGCCCTTGATGTGGAAGTCGTTTTAGAAATGAAAACAAATGGTTGCACACACGCATGGTCACGGGTCGTTTCATGAGATCACGGTGTTTTGCGCAAATTTGTGGGGCGCATGTGGGGTTCTATGTGGGGTAAATCGATAATCCCACACTTTTGCAAATACAAAACTATAGGCCCGGTCGGTTTGGCCGACATCCGCAGACCCGGCCGACTTCGATCGTCTACAAACGCCGACGACGTGAACACCGGCGTGGTTCACAACAGCGCCGTCAAGAACTCGTGTGCGGCAAAGTGACGTAAGTGCTCGCGTCGCTGTGAACCCCGAACGCCAGCAGAAGTGGCAGCATCGGGTTGTTGTTCAAGACGAACTTGAGGACCGAAGCGTTCCCCGCTGACCGGCCCAGCTCCTTGTAGGTTACCAAAAGTTAACTAGTTGACGTTGTTGTCCTTGAACCTACGGTGGCCGCACCCACCAAGGAGCAACTATGGACTTTCAACAACGCCTCGACCGGCTGCGAGACCGCATCGAAGGAAACCTCCCGCCGGCATCGGTCTCGGTTATGCGCCGTGCCACCAGCGAACTTCGTCAAACGGGCATTGAAGACCGCGTGACGCGCGTCGGAGAGCAAGTCAAACCTTTCACCCTTCCCAACCAAGACGGTGACAACGTGAGCCTTCAGGAGCTGAGCTCAAGTGGACCTGTCGTCGTCACGTTCTATCGCGGCGTCTGGTGCCCCTACTGCAATGCAGACCTTGAAAACCTACAGAAGCACGTTGATGGGCTCGAGAAAGCTGGTGCGACGCTCATCGCAATTTCACCCGAGCAAGCTGAGTTCTCGCGCAAGATGCGGCGAACGCGACGCCTGTCATTCGACATTCTCGTCGACAAGCACAACGAGGTGGCCGCCACGTTTGGGCTTCGGTGGACGGTTGTGGATCCGCTGAAGTCACTCTACCGAGACAGCCTCGACATCAATCTCAGCCGCTACCATGGCGATGACGATTGGACGCTGCCCATTCCAGCAAGATTCGTCATCGATGGCGCCGGGGTCGTTCGGTATGCAGAGGCAAGCGCTGACTACACCCGACGTCCCGATCCAGATGGTCTTCTCGACGTGGTGCGCGGCCTATGTTGACGAAACCCAGATACAGTCCATGGGACATGCTCATGTGGACGCGCCGGGAACTGATGTTCTTTGCGGTCTACGCCGCAATATTGACAGTGGCCTTTGCGTCGGGGTTGACGTTTTTGCGACTGCCTTGGGCTCCAGTCGGTGTCGTCGGCACAGCCGTCGCATTCATTGTCGGCTTCCAAAACAACGCTGCATACGGGCGCATTTGGGAGGCTCGGAAAATATGGGGGGGCATCGTCAACACGTCCCGGACCTGGGGCCAGCAGGTGATCGACATGGTGCACACCGGCGGCACCATCGACGACGACCAACTTAGACGGGAGCACACAGCGCTCGTCCATCGCCACGTTGCGTGGATGGTCGCACTTCGCCATGCCATGCGGGCAGAACGGCCTTGGGAGGAGTTTGACAAGCATGGCACCAACCGAGAATGGGCACGTGAGATTCACATCCCCGAGCGCATTCATGACCTTGAAGACGAGCTGTTCGACTGCCTTCCCGAAGACGAATGGGACGACGTGATGGCTCGCAAAAACAAGGCCGTCGCGATCCTCAACATGCAGTCTCGACACTTGACGCGTCTCAAAGACAAGGGACTTCTCTGGGAGTTCGCCTATCTCGAACTCCAGGGGTTGTTGCGGGAGATGTTTACCCTCCAGGGCAAATCAGAGCGCATCAAGAACTTCCCCTATCCTCGGCAGTACGCAACGTTGAGCTACCAGTTCGTGCGCATCTTCATCGTGCTCTTGCCGTTTGCTGCCATCGCTGAGTTCGCTTCCCTGGGCGAAGCCTTACAAGCGAGCTGGCCGACGATGGCGCCTCACTTCATCTGGGCTGCCATTCCGTTTTGTGCGTTGATCAGCTGGGTGTTTCACACCATGGAGCGCATCGGTCGTGTGGGCGAAAACCCCTTTGAAGGGTCTGCCAACGACGTTCCCATTTCGACGATTGCTCGTGGCATCGAAATCGACTTGCGCCAGATGCTTGGGGAGCCCGAGTCCCACCTGCCAAGTCCCGTGCCGACGAGCTACGGCGTTCAGATGTGACCGTTTGGCCGACGTCCTCGACGATCTTGCCGAGGACGTCGGCCGTTCGCCGCGTACCGTCAGACGTAGGTGCCGCGAATCGGGTAGTTGTTCTCTGGGTCGCGAATCCACTTCAGACCGTTCACCAGAGTATTGAGGTCCGGTCGTACAAACGGGTTGTTCGACAGGTCGACCACCTGAAGATTTCCTTTGGCGTTGATGACGAACAGTCCGGGCTCGGCAAAGGGGTGGTCCGTTTCCTTGGGGGACCTTGGAGATGAGATGTACAGCCCAAGTGCTTTCATCTGTTCAATGCTCAGCCCATGAAACAACGGGAAAGTTGGCTCTTCAAGCTTTCGCAGGTGGCTCCTCAGCTGCTCTTTGCTGTCCCCGCTGACGGCGGCCACGTCCACGCCGATGGCCTTGAGGTCGTCGACAAATGGCGACAAGGCCTTCAGGTAACGAGTGCACATGGGGCAATGGCGCCCCCGGTACACCACAACCATCATCCAGTCACATCCGTCTTTGGTGGGACGCGAAAGGTCTCGGGCCTCGTCGTTGAGGTCGTTGACGACCAGCGAAGGGAATGCATCTCCGGCATGCAGTTTCGGCGTCATGACGTCCCCTTCGGAAAAGTCGTGTCGAGGTGGGTATCGAACCGCACAAGGTCTTGCTCGACGTTCGGGTTTTTCATCACGTCGTGGGCGGAGTAGGTCGGGAGTGGGCGCATCCCAAAAAACCTCATGTTGAGATGCATGGGCCACAGCAAGTCATCCACAGACTTGCCTTCAAAGAATGGGGCGTTGGCGTTGGCGAATGCATCCTCTGGTGCATTGAACGTGACCGACAACATGTAGTTGCCGTCGAGCGCGCCACCCAGACCGTACTTGGCATCCTCACCAGGACCGTGCCGTCCGTCTCCTGCGCAAAGGCGTCCATCCATTCCTGCCGTGTAGACTTCATCCATGTACTTCTTGAGCGACCACGGAACCCCCATCCAGTTCGCAGGGAACTGAAGGATGACGGTATCGGCCTGTTGGTGCGCCCGGATTTCATTGTCGACGTCCCAGCCTTTTGCGGTGTGAACGACGGTGACTTCGTCGCCTCGCTTTTCAAAAAAGTCCCTTGCGCGGTCAGTAAGCGTTTGGTTGAGCCGGCCTTTGGCAAATGGGTAGGGCTGATGCCCATGTACAATGTGGATGTGAGCCACTTCGTTCTCCTTTTGTGGTGTGGAGTCGAGAACGTAGTTGCCCAGTGAGGTTCTTCAAGTAGTATACTTTTTGTAACCTTTGTAAGGGGCGCAACATGAAGGCCAAGGTCACGACCGACAAGCGGGGACACAAAACCACTGTGGAGGCATGTGCTGAGCCCTGTGCCATCGAGCGCGGCATGCGAATCCTTGGTGGAAAATGGACGGGATCCATCTTGTGGCACCTGCAGGATGAACCAGTGCGCTTCAACGACCTCGCACGGATGGTCGGTGGTGCAAGCAAGAAGATGATTGCTGAGCGGCTCCGCCACCTCGAAGAGCACGGACTCATTTCTCGGCAGGTCGTCGACACGCGCCCTGTTGGCGTCGAGTACCACATCACAACCTACGGCCGAACGGCGTTGCAATGCCTGGATGCGTTGCGGATGTGGTCCGAAGAGTTCACAGTGCCTGCTGAGTCATAGGTGGTGCCCCGCCAGGTCGGAAGACGCGTCGCAAACTACGACGCAAGGGGGGCCGGCCCACCTCTCGTGCTGTCGGGTCATCACTCGAACGGACACTGTCGCAACACGTAGAACCGATTCTTCCGTGTCGCCAACACCCGCCCGTCATCGTCACCGCGCGAAAACTGCATGACGACATCCACCATGTGCTCCAAGAACTTCGGCCCCGCCAACGAGCCGCCCTTGGTCACATGCCCAACGACAAAGACCGTCAGGTCCCCTTTGTCGTCGAGGATACGCTCACACACCTGACGAATCTGCGACGGACACCCAGCCGGCTTGTCGACGCCGTCGTCGTGCAACCGCTGAATTGAATCCAACATCAATACATCCGCGGCGACATCATCTGCAGCGGAAAGCACCCGGCCAACCTCCGCCTCCGTCGTCACCAGCAAGTTGTCATCAAGTAGGCCCAGCCGCTCACAACGTTCACGCACGCGCTCTGCAGTTTCCTCAGCGGAGACATACAGCACCCGCTTGCCATGGCTGAGCAGTCCACCCGCGACCTGAAGCAGCAGCGTCGACTTGCCAATGCCTGGCTCCCCTCCCAGCAAATACACAGCGCCCTCGACGACACCGCCGCCGAGGACCTCGTCGACAGCGTCCATGCCCGTCGGCAACAACGGAGTCTGCGTCGACGGGATTTGCGTCACTGGCGTCACAGCCGCTTGGTTGACGTCGTCAAAGTCGTGTCCAACACCGCCGCAGACTTCACATCTGTACGTGTGACCCGGCGTCGACTTGCAGGAACAAGTACGCAGCATGACTACCTCCAATCGGGATAGGGGCGCCGAGCTTTCCTCGGCGAGCCCCTCCCACACCACCGGGCATACGGGTCCGTACCACGGCGGTTCGACAGGTTGAGGTCATGAAACGAGCTGAGGAACACCCAGCTCGTC
>Ga0213840_1001509_pt1 | contig 18055 bp, 16 predicted proteins | sample SWPATP22_FD_160132 | JGI IMG/M metagenome (GOLD analysis project Ga0213840, IMG submission 160132) | Coastal seawater microbial communities from Marineland, Florida, United States - SWPA TP2 #2 | ecosystem: Environmental > Aquatic > Marine > Coastal | place: USA: Florida | collected 2016-08-14 | reverse complement strand
TGATGGACTTCGGTCAGGCTGTACTGCCGTAACTCATAAATTTTAGGAATTGTTGTTGGGGCGTTGTTTACCCCTTCCCGAATATCCCCCTCGCAGAAATCTGTTGAGGGGGATTTATTAAAAATTTCTTTAAGATATTTGAACTAGAGTTACCTTCTGTTGGTGTAAGGGCGCAACATGTTGCGCCCCTACGAAAATAACCTGTGATTTATTGAAAATAGTTCGCTTAAAAAATTGTCCGGGTGTAAAGGCAAACTGACGGTCTGCCCCTATCCGTTGTCGATAAACTTAAAACTATATTAAACAGAGAAACCCCGATGCCAGAAAAAAACTCTCACCCGCAAATCCAGAAAATCACCCTGAAAAATATTGTGAAGCAATTTCCGGGGGTACTCGCCTGTGACCATATCAATTTTGAGGTCAAATCCGGCGAGATTCATGCGTTGCTCGGGGAAAATGGGGCTGGCAAAAGTACGCTGATGAAAATCCTCTATGGCTTGTATCAGCCTACTGCTGGAGAGATTCTCTTCAATGATAAACCTGTCACGATTAATTCACCACAGGATGCGATTCGCCTCGGTATCGGGATGATTCACCAGCATTTTATGCTTGTCCCTTCGTTGACAGTGGTTGAAAATGTGGCACTCGGACTGAAAACCTCATTTTTCTCGTCGATTAACCTGGATAAAGTGGCACGGGAACTGGTCGAACTCTCGGAACGCTACAATCTCAAAGTAGACCCGCATGTCCCTATCTGGCAATTATCTGTCGGGGAGCAACAGCGCGTCGAGATTTTACGGGCAATCTATAAAGGCGCGGATGCGCTCATTCTCGATGAACCGACGGCAGTATTAACCCCCGGAGAAGTCGATGATCTGATGCAAATTCTGCACCGGATGCGGGATGAAGGTCGCCTGATTGTGTTTATCTCGCATAAGTTACAGGAAGTCTTGAACATCAGTGACAAAGTGACTGTTCTGCGCGATGGTCAAAGTGTGGATTCTATCGCAACAGAAAATGCCACCAAAGAATCACTGGCACAAATGATGGTCGGGCGTCCGGTGGTTTTGCGGGTCGAACGGGAACAGGTCGAACGGGGCAAACCACGACTGAAATTAGAAAATGTCTCTGCGCGCAATAATCGCGGCAATCCCGGGCTAAAAAATGTCTCGTTGACGATTCATGAAGGTGAAATTGTCGGGATTGCAGGGGTTTCCGGTAATGGTCAGCATGAACTGGCAGAAGTGATTGCCGGATTGCGTCCACTGGAAACAGGTGCGGTATTAATAGATGAACGCCCTACAAGCAATCTCTCCCGTGCAGAGTTGAATCAGATCGGTTTATCCTATGTGCCGGAAGAACGCATGATAGATGGGGTGATTAAAGATTTCACCGTCGCTGAAAATCGTGTTTTGCAGGATCATCATCTGCCGCCTTTCGTGAATTATGGCATTTTCATCAACAAAGAAGCGATTAATGCTGCATGTCGCGAGACCATCAAAGCCTATGAAATCAAAACACCGGGCACAGAAACCCCCATCAAAAATTTATCGGGCGGGAATATTCAGAAACTGGTTCTCGGGCGGGAACTGGCACGCCAACCGTCGATATTGATTGCGGCACAACCCACACGCGGTGTTGACATCGGCGCTATTGAATATATTCATCGTTGTCTACTCGATGAACGGGCAAAAGGCACAGCGATTCTGCTCATCTCCGAAGACTTAGAGGAAATCAAAGCACTCTCTGACCGGATTGTGGTGCTATATGAGGGCAATGTGATGGGCATCCTGGATGAGGAAGATGCCACGCTGGAAAAACTCGGCGCAATGATGGCAGGAATTGCTTAAATGCGTTCGATAGCCAGATGTTGCCAGAGGTCGATTATCGCGCTAATCATCATCTCTTCATTGAGGTCGGTGGCATCGAGTTCGTTGATATTCTCATGCTTGCGAATCGCCCATTCACGGCGTAATTTCCCGAGTTCAACACCCCGTTCTGCCGGATTGTGATAACGTGCGCCGAGCGTCAGGTGCATTTTCTGTAGAATCGCATCGAGACGTGCCACCAGACAAATCACGGGACCCGTTTGCTGTAGACGCGGCAGATAATCCGAATGCGCGAGGATGCTGCCGTTGATGCGTAGCACAGAGCGTCGATGCAGAATCATCTCCTCCATGAGTTCATCTTCCACTGTTTTGAGATGCCGTTCCCCGAAAGTATCGCGCAGGGTTTCGATGCCCTCCCCCATGCGGTCTTGAATGCGCTCTTCCATATCAACAAAAGGGACTTTCAGAATTTCTGCTACCTGTCGCCCGATACGGGGTTTATTCGGTTCGATGTAGCCTGTCAGGATGAGATTGCGGTCTGTGAGTTGAAAGCTGGATGTCGTGACCATGTTTATGTGACCTGTTTTTCAGTTGTCAGTTATCAGTTTTTAGTTATCAGTTAAGCGCACATTATGTTAGTGCCGGATTTAGAAAATTTGCCTGTTTAACAGGGAATAACAGGGAGATATTTCTGTAAAACAGGGGTTTTTTAGTTGGAATAGCGTTAATTTTACAAACATTTATTCAGCAGGAAAAAGCATCATTTTGAACCACAGAGGCACGGAGACACAGAGAAAAATGATAAGTTGTTAAGGTGCGTTTCGGATGTGCAGAAGCACTCCCCTACAGTGATGATAACATAGCATCGGCATCGTTTGTTGTTCATATCACCGTTTATATGGCAGGCTATTCTTCGAGAAAACAAGTGTTCAAAATGAGAGAAAATAGTCCGATTGTGTAGAGCGGGTGTCGTGCCCAAAATTTCCACCAAAATGAATACTTTCCGCAGAATTATAGCATAGATGAGTCGCGCCGATGTCAGACAATAGTTACAATAAAAAGGCATTTGTTCAAAAAGAGGGGATTGCACAATGGCTGATGTTTTTGTTTCGTATTCGCGCAAAGATAGTGAATTTGCTCGTCGGTTGGTGAATGCGCTGGCAAAAGACAAACGCGATGTCTGGGTCGATTGGGAAGATATTCCACAGGGTCAGGATTGGCTCACTGAAATATACGAGGGCATCGAAAATGCTGATATCTTTGTGTTGATTGTAAGTCGTAATTCGCTCACCAGTGAAATCTGCAACTACGAGATTCAGCATGCGCTGGAACACAACAAACGTATTATCCCCGTGATTCGTGAGAAAATTGAAGGGGATGTTGAAACTTATGTCAAAGGGAACTGGTTTGGAAAAGACTGGCAACTAATTGCTGGTGATAACTGGCAGGCAATGGGACATATAAACTGGGTTTTTGCGGATGATGATAAAGCGTTTGATAACTTCTTCACCAGGTTGATTGACACTATTGAAACAGATTTTGCTCATGTCAAAACGCACACCCGTTTTCAGGTTAGAGCGCTGGATTGGCAACGGGCGAACGATAACCCCTCTTTCCTGATGATTGGCGACGAAATCACAACGGCTGAACAATGGCTCGAAACAGCGAAATCAGATAAAAAAGATCCTGCTCCGACAGAATTACAAGAAAAATTCATCAAAGCCTCGCGCATTGCCGAAGATGAACGGGAAAAACGCATCGCAGACATGGAAAGCCGCAGCCGGACATTTCAGCATGCTTCTTTTGGTTTGATTGCAACGCTGATTATCGGCGTGATTGTGGCATTTTTCATCCTGATGAATGTCAATCAACGGGCAAGCGCTGCCCAGGCTACTTCGGACATCGCACAGCAACAGGCGAATGAGGCAGAAACAGCCGTCGTTGAGGCAGAATCACGCGAAGGAACAGCACAGGCTCAAGTTAATGTTGCCGCAACAGCCATGATTGACGCTGATTCAACACTGATTGCCATTAACCAATATGTTATTGATTCTGAAAATGAAATTCAATCTCTACGCCTCGCATATTTCTCAGAACAAGCATTTTCGGAAGAAGAATATGAGTTAGCAGCATTGCTAAGCATTCATGCTATACATTCGGATTGGACAGAATCAGCCTATGACGCACTGGTAAATGCTTCGAATAACCTTTACAAGGTAATACTTTCCGGGCATACAGATTATGTCAATGGAGTGCTGGAACTAGGCGATGGACGATTGCTCTCATGGAGTAATGATAACACTTTGCGACTATGGGATAGAAATGGTACTCCGCTGCAGGTGCTTGAGGGACATACGAGTCGGGTAGCTGGAGCGCTAGAATTAGACGATGGACGAGTGCTCTCATGGAGCTATGATCACACCTTGCGGTTGTGGGATAGCGATGGTACTCCGCTACAGGTGCTTGAAGGACATTATCTCAGGGTAATCGGAGCATTGGCATTAGATGACGGGCGATTGCTCTCATGGAGTAGCGATCACACCTTGCGGTTGTGGGATAGCGATGGTACTCCGCTACAGGTGCTTGAAGGACATATGCAGAGGATAAATGGAGCATTGGCATTAGACGATGGACGTTTCCTCTCCTGGAGTTTAGATGGTAGCTTACGACTGTGGGATAACGGTGGTACTCCGCTACAGGTGCTTGAAGGACATATGCAGAGGATAAATGGAGCATTGGCATTAGACGATGGACGTTTCCTCTCCTGGAGTTTAGATGGTAGCTTACGACTGTGGGATAGCGGTGGTACTCCCCTACAAGTGCTTGAAGGGCATAATCGCAGGGTAATCGGAGCATTGGCATTAGACGATGGACGATTGCTCTCATGGAGTTTAGATGGCAGCTTACGACTGTGGGATAGTGATGGCAATCCTCTCCAGGTGCTTGAAGGGCATACTGATTACGTTAATGGAGCAATGGAATTAGATGACGGGCGATTGCTCTCATGGAGTGACGATACCACCTTGCGGCTGTGGGATAGCGATGGCAGTCCGCTACAGATACTTGAAGGGCATACTGATCGGGTAACTGGCGCACTAGTATTAGACAATGGACGATTGCTCTCATGGAGTAATGATAACACTTTGCGACTATGGGATAGCAATGGCAATCCGCTACAGGTGTTTGAAGGGCATACTGATAGTATATGGGGAGCAATGGTATTAGACGACGAACGATTGCTCTCATGGAGTGGCGATAAAACCTTGCGGCTGTGGGATAGCAATCGCACACCGCTACAGGTGCTTACCGGACATACATTCTGGGTAACTGGCGCACTAGTATTAGACGATGGAAGATTGCTCTCATGGAGCTTTGATAACACTTTGCGACTATGGGATAGCAATGGCAATCCGCTACAGGTGCTTGAAGGACATGCAGATGGGGTAAATGGAGCGCTAGTATTAAATGACGGACGGTTGCTTTCGTGGAGCTATGATAACACCTTGCAGCTATGGGATAATAATGGCAATCTCCGCCAAACGCTCCTGCGGCATACCGATGTAGTATGGGGAGCACTGGAATTAGATGATGGACGGATTCTCTCATGGAGTGATGATAACACTTTACGGCTATGGGATAGCGATGGCAATCTACTACACATACTTGAAGGACATACAGATTGGGTATGGAGAGCAGTCGTATTAGATGATGGACGGATTCTCTCATGGAGTGTTGATAACACCTTGCGGCTATGGGATAGCGATGGCAATCCGCTCCGGGTGCTTGAAGATCATACGGATAGGGTATGGGGAGCACTGGAATTAGATGATGGGCGCTTCCTCTCATGGAGTGACGATGACACTTTACGGTTATGGGATAGCGATGGCACACCTCTTCGGGTGCTTGAAGGACATACGGATGAGGTATGGGGAGCACTGGAATTAGATGATGGACGCTTCCTCTCATGGAGTGATGATAACACCTTGCGGTTATGGGATAATGATGGCAACCTCCTCCAGGTGCTTGAAGATCATGCGGAGACTGTGAACGGAGCACTGGAACTAGACGATGGACGAATTCTCTCATGGAGTGCCGATGGCACTTTACGGCTATGGGATAGCGATGGCACACCTCTTCGGGTGCTTGAAGGACATACGGAGACTGTGAACAGAGCGCTGGAACTGAATGATGGACGCATCCTCTCATGGAGTGCCGATGGCACTTTACGGCTATGGGATAGCGATGGCACACTTCTCCAGGTCCTTGAAGGGCATACGGGTGAGGTATGGGGAGCACTGGAATTAGATGATGGGCGCTTCCTCTCATGGAGTGATGATGGGACACTCCGCTTCTGGTATCTCAATCCTGATGATTTCATTGCTGATGTTTGTGAGCGTGTATTCCGTGATTTTACAGATGCAGAACGAGAACTCTATCAAATTGATGACACACCGACCTGCCCGCAATTCGCAGAGGATCGTTAGCAAATTAGAACCAACGTAGCATAGTCACCCGTGATAGTTTGCGAGTACACTGTTTGTAATACGTATTGTAGGAGTGTGACATGACCTCATCATGGGTGGATCAAGAAATTAAAGACATCATCGCGGATGCGACTCAAATGCGCGAGAAATTGCATCAGGCAGAAATTCAAATCGCTGTACTCAATGCGCGTCTGGAAGAAGCCAAAGAAGTGCAAGCCGCGCTGGTAGACATCCTCAAGCAGATGGCAGTTTATGAATTTATCCTCAAGCAACATGGCATCGACCCCGAAACCGGGCAACGTGTCGAATCGCATGAGGGCAATCACAACGGAGCAGTGTAGAATTCATGGAAAGGCATATCCGCGATATGCCCCTACAGATGCGTTTATTTTCGTTTCCCAACGTTCAACTGACCACCGGTATAGACCATCGTCGCTGCTAAGACCATTATCACGATGAGTGCTATTCTTAGACTGGTGGCATCTGCAATGAAGCCAATCACAACGGGTCCGATTAAGAATGCTGCGTAGCCGATGGTTGCAACCCCTGCAATCGCCCGACCGGATGGTAAATCAGGGATTTTACCTGCTGCACTGAAGGCCAGGGGAATTGCTACTGCCAGACCAATCCCCGAAATCATGAAGCCCACAATGGTTGTCCAGAATGTTGCAAACAGTAATGCCATCCCTACACCGATAACGACTCCTACACCGCCGATTCTCACCAGCAAGCTCGCTCCAATTTTGTCTGCTACAAAATCGCCAGCAAAACGCATGACCAGCATTGTGAATGAAAATGCCGCCAGTCCGAGTGCTGCTACTGCTTCGCTTGTACCGACGATGTCACGAAAATAAAGCGTACTCCAATCGATAATTGCACCTTCACTTAAGCCAGATGCAAATGCCAGCACGCCCAATCCCCACAATGCACGCGGTGGGAATTGAAAGGTCGCCTGTTCTTCGCTGCTCTGTTCACCCTCTACATTCAACAAATAATTTCTTGCCAGCACCATCAGAATGATGAAGAAGATGGGAACAAGCAAAAAATGTTGCCGGAAGTTGAATCCAAGAGTGACAAAAATTGACCCCATCACTGCACCGGAAAATAGACCGACACTCCAGAACGCATGAAAGGAATTCATAATTTGTTTGTTAGACCGTGTTTCGACCTCAACTGCTTGAGCATTCATGGCAACGTCCGTGCTAATGTTGCACATTCCAAAGAAGAAAAGACCCGCAGCCAGTGTGAGAAAGTTGAAGCTTAACCCCACAATACCTAAAGTAATTGCGAAGGTAATCGCACCGAAAAGACTAACATTCTTACTACCAAAACGGGCAATGAGTCCGCTGGTAATCAATGATCCAAAAATCACCCCGATTGAAAAACACATCAGTACCAGTCCAACTTGAGCCTCGCTCAATTCGAGTGTTTCTTTCACATCAGGAATACGGGCACCCCAATTGCCAAAAACTGCCCCCAGTGTGAAAAAGGTTATTGAGACTGCTATCCGTGCCAACAATAAATTCCGATTCTGTGATTTCTGCATTGCAACCCTTTTAACGATAAACTTTATCCGTCAAGTGTATGAGATTTTGCAGATTGCACCTATAACCACTTTCTCAAGCATCTATTCAGAAATTCCGAAGTGTATTCCGGCAAACAATCTTTTGTGATATATTGTGACCTCTAAAAATGTTTTATACACATTTGATACGTTTGGAGGACAATAATGACTGATTTTGATTTTTCGACATTTCCCGTATTAGAAACAGAAAGATTGCGTTTGCGGCGGATTTTACCCGGTGATATTGATACCTGGCTGGCTATTTTCACGCATCCCGATGTGCGGCGTTATCTGGTAGATGTGGAAGAGAACACGCAGTTTGATACCGTGAGAGAAATTGTCGATTGGGCGGATGAGATTTTTGAACATAAATCCGGAATTCGCTGGGCAATTACACTCAAGTCGGATGATACGATGATTGGCTCATGTGGTTTCCATATTTATGACGCACATAATCAAAAGCTCGAAATTGGCTACGAATTGAGCAAAGATTACTGGCGCAAAGGCATCATGACAGAAGCCTGTAAAGCGGTGTTGAATTTTTGCTTCGATGAGTTAAAGGTGCATCGTATTGAAGCCGATGTCACTGTCGGGAATGAGGCATCGGCAGGGTTACTGAAATCATTGGGATTCACACAGGAAGGTACATGGCGCGACCGTGTTTTCGCCGGAGGGAAATTCTATAGTTTGTGGCAATTCGGTATCCTGAAAAACGAATATCAGCGTTAGGCAACCTGTCGTTCCTGATAATCACTCCACAGGTAGATTACACGGCTTACAATCAAAACGATGGTGATAACCACTGCAAAAATAGCGGATGCTGTCCAGCCTGTTCCGGCTGCGTTGACAAAACCCGCTATCGCCGCCATATAGACAAAATCGCCGATGAGGTAGCCTTCCAGAACAAAGCGCAGTGCCCCATCATTACCGGAGAGCAATGCCCGTGCCAATATATAGGTAATCACGACCATGAGAGCACCAAACCACCGGAAGGTCTCTATCACAAGCGGTGTTTCAGGGGCTACGCCGAAGCTCTCCACAAAAAAATCACCCGTCAGATAAAGCATGATAATCGTGACAATGTTAATCAGCACTTCGCCGTAGAAAACAGCTTTGATACGTCTGTGAATGCCGGTCATGGCTAATTTCTGATGCCTTTCACGCGAATGTGGAAATTCATACCCAGGTTCGGAACAGGCACACCGATAACTTTCATATCGAAATCGGCGGGGTCAAGCTCCAGTTCGACCTTATGAAGCAGTGTCGCCAGAGTCAGCGTGATGAGCACATCGGCTAATCCCGCACCCATGCAGGTATGTGCTCCCAATCCGAAGGGCGCATAGGTATAGGGCGCAGGAGAAGGACGGTCAATCTTGAATGTTTCAGGGTCAGGGAAGAGTTCCGGTAGATAATGTGTCAGCGCAGTGACCATCATGATACTCGCGCCTTTTTCCACCTTATGCCCCGCAAATTCAAATTCCTGGACAGCATGACGTGGCATAATCGGCGCAACCGGATAAAGACGCATACTCTCCACGATGGCACTGTGTAATGTTTCCATGTGGCGCAAATCACGGAAGGTAAAGGCTTCCTGTGAAAATAGCGCATCAATTTCTTCGACTGCTTTTGCCAGAATCTCAGGATGTTTGAGCAGTAAATAGAGTGTAAAGCTGGTCGTGTGCGAAGCGGTATCCATTCCGGCGAAAAATGCCCCGAAGCCAATCGCGTCTAAATCGTTATCGCCCAATTTCTCGCCATCATAGCCGACTGCTTCCAGAGCCGCATCAATCAAATCACCTGTTTTATCATCCTGATTATTGCGATGATCTTCCAGCAGTTGCTTCATGAACGCCTGTGCCCGTTTGCGCTTGTTTTTATAACCGGGCAATTTGAGCATGAATTCGGGCGCACTTCGCATCAATTTGGTAGCAATTAATGTACCGAGCGTACCGCGCAGGTCATCGAAATATTCACCGGAAACTGCCCCTGCTAAAGCATAGCCAATCTGGTCAGTGACGATTTTTTGCATGGTGGGCACAACCTGTAAACGTTGATTGGCTTCAAACTGTTCGACACGCCTGTGAGTCAATGCGACCAGTTCATCAAAGCGCGGTGTGACCATCTCACGGGAATAGGATGATCGGAATAATTTACGATAATAGCGGTGTTCATCACCATCCAGTGCGGGGAAAACCAGTGTGCTATTGAGTTCTTCGTTCAAACCGCCGAAAAATTCAGCACCGGATAAAACATCATCTCCGACCTGTGCCATGAATTTGTTGGCATCGACACCGCCAAGAATCACCAGTTCACGGGTCAGTGCACGTACTCTGAATACAGACCCCATTTGCTGATACATCTTCGCCAGAAAACGAACGGTATCACCGCCCATCTGAATCGCATTGCCGATTATTGGCAAGCCGGGGGCAATTGGTGGGAGAGGTGCATCAGTTTCCGATAATTTCCAGACATCTGTACTCTGTGCTGCGGTGTTCTTCGTCATTGAAGCACTCCTCAAAGGATATATTTTTAAGCGCTATGTTCTTCCCAATCTTCGACCAGCAAGAGCAATTCATCAAATGAGTGAATCGTTGCATCGGGGACAATCAGGTCACTGATGCGGGGGACATCGTCACCATTAACACGTAGCACAGCACGCATCCCGGCTTTTTGAGCACCACTGATGTCTGCGGCGGGGTTATCGCCAATGAACAGCGTATTCTGTGGTTTTGTGCCCATTTGCTTCAGCGCGTGCATGAAAATCGTCGGATGAGGTTTGAGATACCCGACATCGGCTGCCGAAATGCGTAATTTCTGTTCAGGGAAATATTTCAACAATTTATGATGCTTGAGTTCGGGGTCACGCATCCACATTGGTTGCCAGGCATTGGTCACAATCCCGATTTTGATGCCATCGTCGATTAATTTTTCCAGTGCAGGAGGAACATCGGGGAAAGTTTTTACGCCTTCAACTATCCCCCATTCATAGGCTTCCATCACCATATTCATGCTGATGATTTCATCTGGCTCAAAACCGAGTTCTGCCAGTACCGTTTGCATGACTTTGACGATATGCGGGGCGCGTAAAGTCGTGCGGGATTCTTCCCAGGCATCAATTGCCGCATCACGGAAGCTCTGTGCAAAATGATTTGTAGAGCAGGTTAAAGGACGGTCATGTTCTTCCAGAAAACCATGAACGAGGTCAAGATGCTTGCGTTCGGTAAATCCCCAATCGCCCGCTTCCCGCCAGTCAATCAGCGTGTTATCGAGATCAAATAGAACGCCCTTTACCTGTTCACTCATGCCTTCACAATCCCTGTGCTGTCACTTTCTTCTTCCTGATGATACACGGTAATTTCGGCTTCTTCGGCACGCCACAGAAGCAACATTTTATCGAGCGCGTTATCAATTGTGCCTTCTGGAGACCAGCCAAGTTCTTCCCGTGCTTTTGTGGTATCGAGCAAGGTGCTGATACTCATCAGGTGACGTTGAACATCGCTGCTACGGAACTGTTGCATGAATCCACCGAGCGGGGATGGTGCGCCAATACCCACTGCCTGTCCGAATTTTTCTATGTATTCATCGGGGCTGACAGTAATATCGCTGGCGATGTTATAGATTGTCTCATGATTTTCATCGCCGGTTTTTTCTGCGATAGCGACGGCTGCGGATGCAACATCTTCTTCATGTGCCCATGCGGTGTGCTGCTTTCCGCCGATGATACTACCACCACCTGTGATTGCTTTAGCGACTTCAGCGCTTGCCTCATGTGTGCCGATGATGAAGCCTGTACGTAAAACATATGCTGGCACACCACCATCGAAAACAGTATGTTCAGTTTCGTTGAGTGCGCGTGCGAGTGCATTACTCAAATCAAGATGTGCATCTTCTTTAGCGGCTTCGTGATGTGTATCGCCATAGATGCTGGCGGCACTGATATGAATCACGCGGGTAATATCAGCACGTCCGGCTGCTGCCATAATCGCTTCTGTGCTGGCTTCGAGCCATGCGAGTTTTTCATCGTAGTCGAGGTTGTATTGTGGAATGCCATTGACCACCTGTGATGCCGCGTTGATGATGACATCGGCTTTTGCCATTTGCAGCGCACTATAAATGGCTGATTCGCGTGTGAGGTCAGGGTAAATGGGAACACCCCCTGCACGACGGATACGGTATGCGCCTTTGCTGCCGAGTTCGGTTGTCCCGACGACTTTGTGTCCGGCACGGGTGGCTAAGGTTGTTGCCGCAAGTCCGACACCCTGACCTGCGCCTGTGATAAAAATAGTCAATTGTTTTTCTTCTACTGGTTCTGCCATCGAAATCCCTCTTAATTCTGAGCAATAATGCGCCCTGATTATGCCACGACCCTGTTGGTCTATCAACTTGTGTCTTTACGGTAAAGTGCCGGGTTCTGCATTCCGGGTACAGCGTTAGTGCCGGGTTATGAAAATTTGCCTGTTTATCAGGGGATAACAGGGGCGTATTTTCGTCAAAAACGGCGAAATCGGGTGTTTTGCGTTGGATTCCGGTTGGAAATGTTTGTCACCCCCATCCACTAAATCCCCTTCCCCAAAGTATTGCCCCGGACGCGCAGAAGCGCTTCCCTGCATTGATGGTAGCACAAAACGGGTGTGCGATGTCGTGCATATGAACGGTCATATGTACGGAATTTTGAAGATTTTTACAGGATAGTCCAAATTGCTGCTTGAGCTTCACGTTAGGTCAACCCTTATCGTAGAGATAGTGTGAGAATAGATAAGGGTTTATCCAATGACAAATACCATACTCGTGACCTATGCCAGCCGTGCAGGGTCAACAAAAGGCGTTGCAGAAGCAATTGCACGTACACTGGAAAATTGTGGTTTAGATGTTGATTTACAGACAATGCAGGATGTTCAGGATGTATCGGGCTATGCTGCGGTTGTTGCCGGGAGTGCGATTCGCTTCGACAAATGGCTACCGGAAGCCATGCAATTTGTGGAACGCCATCAAGCAGACTTATCTCAAAAACCATTTGCCCCATTTCTGGTATGTCTGGCGATGGCAGTACAGGGTGAGCAAAAACGTGAACGGGCAATCGTCACGGCATCGGCTTATCTCAATCCCGTACGCGAACTTGTCCCGACAGTCAGTGAAGGCTTATTTGCAGGTGTTCTGGATTTAAGCAAGTTGCCAGCAGGCTATCGAATTCCCTTTAGTGTTTTGACACTGACCCCGTTTTTTAAGGAAGGCGATTATCGGGATTGGAATGCAATCGTGCAATGGGCACGGAAGCTATCAACAGAGCTTGCACCGGAGAGGTTTTAACACATCAATCACAGGTGAAAAGTGAGGGTTTGCGCTATGATTAGACTATTATTACAAGGTCAGGATAGGCAAATTTTATGGCTGATGAATTCATTTTCATTTCTTATGCACGCGACGATGGTGAAGATTTTGCGACCGATTTACGTCTGAAATTAGAAGACGAATTCGGTGAGGGAGCTATCTGGCAGGATAGAATCAAGATGCGCGGGAGCCTCAACTGGTGGCATACAATTACCGATGCCCTCGATAATGTGCGATTCATGGTGCTGGTTGCAACTCCGGCGGCAATGGCATCGAAAGTGGTTCGCAAAGAATGGCGCTATGCCCGGCAACAAGGTGTCTGGGTCTATCCGATAAAAGTTGCTGATAAGCCAATTGACTGGAATGCGATTCCCAAATGGATGAGTGACGGTCATTTTTACGATTTAGACAAAGAGTGGACAACCTTCCTCAATGATTTACAGAAAACCGATAAGCCGCCGCATGTGCCATTTTTTGCTGTGCCGGATATGCCGGAGCATTTTGTGCAACGTCCCGATGAATTTGATGCCCTACTCTCACAATTGCTGGATAAAGAGCGTGATAATCCGGTGGCGATTACGACATCGTTAACCGGTGCAGGAGGTTTCGGCAAGACGACCTTAGCGGCAGCATTGTGTCATCATGATGATGTGCAGACGGCATTCGATGACGGAGTGCTGTGGGTGACATTGGGTGAAAATCCAAATGTGGTCGGGGAATTGACCAAACTCTACCGTGCGTTGACGGATGAAAAACCGGATTTTGTCGATGCACAGGAGGGCGCAAGCAAACTCGCGGAAAAATTAGCCGAACGTGATGTCTTGATGGTGGTCGATGATGTCTGGAATGCGGCTCATCTGCGACCATTTTTGAAAGGTGGCGATAATTGTGCCCGTTTGATTACGACACGCTTCATGAATATTGCTATCGGGGCGAATGCAGTCAATAACGCGGTCGATGAAATGAGTAGCGAACAATCGGTGGCGATGTTGCTTGCCGGAGTTGATGCGCCGGAGGATAAAACGCCTTTTGTGGCACTCGCGGAACGATTGGGCGAGTGGGCATTGATGCTGGAAATTGCCAATGCGATGCTCAAACAGCGGACAGCGCTCGGCAATTCACTGGAAAAAGCACGGGAATGGGTCGAGAAAGCCCTGGATAAACGCGGCGTGAGTGGCATTAAGCGTGATGATGAAGATGCACGCAAACGCTCGGCGGCAGATGTGCTGGGTGCGAGTTTCGACCTGCTAGACGACCCCGAACGCGAGAGATTATATCAACTTGCTGTTTTCCGGGATGATAGCGACATTCCACTAACAAGCATCATGACCTGCTGGAGCTTAGATGATTTTGATAGCGAAGAATTGATTCAGAAATTCGCCTTATATAGCTTCATTCGTTTCGATGCAGAAAAACAGATTATCCGTATTCATGATGTCGTGCGTGAAGTGCTAGAGGGCAAATTGACAGAGAACTTGCCTCTGGAAGATGCACACAGGCAATTAATTGAAAAATACAGGCTGGATAGCGAAAACTGGCAGAATTGGGATGACTATACCTGGCAAAATATTGGCTATCATCTCAACGCCGCCGGAATGCTTGATGACTTGAAAGCACTTTTATTGAACATCGACTTTTTACAGGGGAAATTAGAGCAGATCAATCCCAATGCCTTGATTGATGATTGCGACTATTTCAAAGATGATGGGATGCGCTTAGTGCAATCAGCCCTTAGGTTGAGTAACCATATTATTACTTTACATCTTAATCAATTAGGTAGCCAAATTTACTCCCATCTAGTAGTTTATAAAGAAAATCATATTGTAAAAAATTTGCTGATGAATATTGAAAAAAGTATTATATATCCTTACATGTGCCTAATGCATCAAACTGCACAACCAGCTGGAGGAACATTAATTCGCAGACTTGAAGGACATTCAGAGGATATTAACTGTGTTGCTATTCAAGACAACATTGCAGTTTCTGCATCAGGATCAGCATTGCCAATAGACTCAGTATTCACATCAGATGAAAATAGTATTGTTGTTTGGAATTGGAAAACCGGCGAGCGACTTCGTACTCTAAAGGGACATTCTGATGATGTGATGGGTATTGCTATAAAAGACGATTTTATTATTTCTGCGTCTAGAGATACGAACCTTATCGTATGGAGTTGGAAAACCGGTGAAAAAATCCACATCCTTCAAGGGACATTCATATGAGGTCAATAGTGTAGCGATACAGGGCGACATCGCCATCTCCGCTTCCGGTTCTTCATTTGGTTCGTCAGATCATAGCCTTATCGTCTGGAACTGGACAGTTGACGAACAAGTCCGCACACTCAAGGGGCGTTCAGCCGCTATCAATAGCATAGCAATACAGGGTGACACGGTCATCTCTTCTTCTGGCTCTTCATTTGGTTCATCAGATCATAGTCCAATAATCTGGAACTGGCAGACTGGTGAACAAGTCCGTACACTCAAGGGGCATTCAATGCCTGTCCATAGCGTGGCAATACAGGGTAATATCGCCATCTCCGCTTCCTATCAGATAGTAATCGTCTGGAACTGGCAGACCGGCGAACAACTTCTTATAAATCAGGGGCATGCATCTCACGTTAATAGTGTGGCGATACACGGAAACATCGCCATATCAGATTCATATGATCGTCTCATTGTCTGGAACTGGAAAACTGGCGAACAAGCCCGTACACTCAAGGGGCATTCAGACCGCATTAATAGTGTCGTGATAAAGGGTGATATTGCCCTCTCAGCTTCATCGGATAAGACCGTCATTGTTTGGAACTGGCGGACTGGCGAACAATTGCGTATCCTTGAAGGACATTTATCCTATGTTACTAGTGTGGCAATTGATGGTGGCATCGTCATATCTGCATCCTATGATAAAACACTCATTGTTTGGGACTGGCAGACTGGCGAGCAACTTCGCACACTCAAGGGGTATTCAGACCGTATTAATAGCGTGGTGACAAAAGGCAACGTTGCTATATCTGCATCCTATGATAAAACACTCATCGTCTGGAACTGGCAATCTGGCGAGCAGCTAGCGACTTTCAATTGCGATTCACCACAAAACACAGTTGCCATTGGTAATGGGGTGATTGTCTCTGGTGGGCAGGATGGGCAGGTGCATTTCTTTGAGCCTAATGCGGCGTTGAAGAAGTTGTTGGGGTGGTGAAAAACGACCCCTCCCTAAATCCCTCCCCATGACCGCTCAGGTTATGATTGCAGGGTATTTTGCGGTCGATAAAATGGGTGTTTGCGGGAATTTCTAGGGTTGAGTCGCTATGGAGAGGGACTTTTTGTCTGTTTTCTCTTTTTTCTTTACGGCTCTGCGCCTTTGTTCCTTTGCGTTAAAAATTTCGGACGCGATGCATCACGTCCCTACATCATGGTTTTTGCCAGGGGAATTCATAGTAATTTCCGGCTTCGATGTCGGCGAGTTTCCCGAGGTAAATAGTCGGTTTCATCATCTTTTTGCTAATGGCACGGGCAGATTCTAAGGCATCGTCCATTGGCTTGTTCAAGCGTCCGAGGGTGCGGCAATATTGCCAGTGCGCGACCATTTGATTATAGAGGCTGGCTTTCGTCATCACCTGCGCTACTAAGGCTTTGCGATACTCAAGCGCTCTATCAGGGTCGTCATTGAGTTCCATGTATTCAGCAGAAGCATCGTAAAAAGCAACTTCTTTCGGTAGATTGTATTGTTCGTAGTGTCCGAGTGCCGCGAAGTAGTTTTCGGAGGCTAAAGTATCATCACCCATACGCTTGAGATAGACCGATTGCCATAACTTGCCTTCTGCTATCGAACGCTGAATCTGAATGTAACGGGCGTGTTTTTCGGCGATTTTAGCGTATTCGTATGCCAGTGAGACATCCCCTTTTGCATAAGCAATTGCCCGCAGCATATGGTATCCCGAACGTTGCCGGAAGGAATTAAATGGCGAACGATTGAGCATGTCCATTGTTTTGCTGCCAGCCGACTCATAATCTTCATAATCAAAGTCGATTTGCGCCCGCATGTGAATCAGTCGCAGATGCGTATCTTCATCCATGACGACTTCATTTTCGATGTAATCCAATAATTCGCGGATATTTTGCTCATAACCGTAAAAATCAATCATGTAGTAGATATTTGCCAGCACAAAAAACACCCGGCTGCGAACGGGGCAATCTTCATAGATGTCTTTGCGGCATTCGGTGGTCACACGGACAATGTAATCAAGGGTATTTTTGTATTCATGCTTGAGATAGAACATCATCTCGGCAACCCAGTATTTATGAAATACAGTCCAGCATTTTTCGCCTAAATCGCTTGCAAGTGCTGCACCTTCTTCAAATGCGGTGATTGCTTTATCAGCATCGGCGATTTCACGGTAACGCCAGCCCTGTCGCGCCAGTGTCACCAGGCGACGGCGGCGTAAATCATCATTTGCGATGGCAGTTCGTTCAAAATTGCGAAACCAGCCCCATAAATCGACGTACATTTATTTTCTTTCTGGCTGTTGGCTATTAGCCGTTAGCTTCTAGCTATATTTTATAATTAGATGTTCAATCCCGGATATAATATTCTTCAATTTTTCGTACAGAAATAAATTGATGTGTATGGGCGCAACATGTTGCGCCACTACGGAACTGAATTTTATAGTCAGGTGTTAAGTCCTGGACGCGATGCATCACGTCCCTACAATTGTTCTTTTTTGTGTTAAAAAATCGGACGCGCAGAATCGCGTCCCTTGTATCTTAAGAATAAGTGTCATCTGTTAGACTGGAGGACACTGAACAGGTCAGAGCAGAGTGAGGCTGCCGCTTCCCTAAGTGTGAGAACAC
>Ga0213840_1001503_pt1 | contig 18088 bp, 19 predicted proteins | sample SWPATP22_FD_160132 | JGI IMG/M metagenome (GOLD analysis project Ga0213840, IMG submission 160132) | Coastal seawater microbial communities from Marineland, Florida, United States - SWPA TP2 #2 | ecosystem: Environmental > Aquatic > Marine > Coastal | place: USA: Florida | collected 2016-08-14 | reverse complement strand
CTGATGGGCTGGGTCAGCGTGCGGCCCTTCAGGCCGATCTCGCGAAGCGCATCCGGCGCCGCATCGGCGCCCTCCCCGTTCAGCGCCAGCACGAACCGCAGCGATTCGACCGGAGTCAGCGCGGGATTGCCGGTCGCATCGTGGGCAACGTAGCAAAGCGACTCCCGCAGCGGCTCCGGGTGTTCGAACACGTTGCTGCCCTGCCAGCACACCTGTCCGGCGTCCGGCTCACGCAAGCCGACGATGGCATGGATCAGGGTGGTCTTGCCGACTCCGTTGGGGCCGCGCAGATGGGTCACGGTGCCAGCCGGCAACTCCGCCGACAGCGGGCCGAGCAGCGTCTTGCGGCCACGGCGCAGTACGACAGCGTCAAGCCGCAGCATCACGAAGCCGTTGCTGGAGGAATGCGGGAGAAACTGGTGCCCGGAGCCGGAATCGAACCGGCACGAAGTCTCCTTCGAGGGATTTTAAGTCCCTTGCGTCTACCAGTTCCGCCATCCGGGCGCGTGCACGTTCAGAAATGGAGGCTAGGGCCGGAATCGAACCGACGTACACGGATTTGCAATCCGCTGCATCACCACTCTGCCACCCAGCCTCGGGTGCTTGTCCTGGCGCTCGTTGCCGAGCCGCCGAGTGTAACCGACACGATTGCCGGTCCAAAAAAACAAATGCCCCGGGCGGCAAGCCGGCCGAGGCACTGCTGCGAACCGGGTCCGGCAATGCCTCCGATTCGTGAAATCTGGAGCGGGAAACCGGGTTCGAACCGGCGACCTCAACCTTGGCAAGGTTGCGCTCTACCAACTGAGCTATTCCCGCGAGAGGCGCGTATTCTATGGCGGCGGTCGGTGGTGTCAAGCGTTTTACGTCGAGTGTTCGGACAGCACCGGCCATGCCGCACGCAGGTACGCGATCATCGACCACAGGGTCAGACCGGCCGCCACGAACAGCAATCCGTAGCCGATGCTGTAGACCGGAATCGGCCCCAGCGGATGTCCCCACAGCATCAGCACGATGGCGGTCATCTGGAACGTCGTCTTCACCTTTCCGATCCACGACACGGCCACCGACGCGCGTGCCCCGATCTCCGCCATCCATTCGCGCAGCGCGGAAACGGTGATCTCGCGGCCGATGATCACCGCCACCAGGATGCTCAGCAGAATGCTGGCGTCCTCGCTGAGCAGGATCACCAGTGATGTCGCGACGATCAGCTTGTCCGCCACGGGATCGAGGAACGCACCAAAGGCCGAGGTCTGATCCCAGCGACGCGCCAGCCAGCCGTCGAACCAGTCGGTGATGGCGGCGGCGAGAAACAGCACTGCCGCGATCGGCCCGGCCCAGGGCGTGGGCCAGTAGTACGCGAGCACCACGAACGGAATCGCGAGCACCCGCAACAGGGTCAGCAGCATGGGGAAATTCAGTGGCACGGGTTCATTATGCGGTGTGAGGCTACGAATGAAAGCGATCGTAGATGCGCTGGGCGAGCGTGCGTGAGATTCCTTCCACACGTGCGAGTTCATCCACCCCTGCCCGTTCGACCCGTTGCAGCCCGCCGAAGCTGCGCAGTAGCGCCTGCCGGCGCCTCGGGCCAAGGCCCTCGATTTCCTCCAGCACCGATTGCTTGCGGGCCTTGCCGCGCTGGCCGCGATGCCCTTCGATCGCGAAGCGATGAGCCTCGTCCCGGATCTGCTGGATCAGATGCAGGCCCGGATCATCAGCCGCCGGGCGCAGCGGCACGGAGGCGCCCGGGCGAAAGATCTGCTCCATCCCGACGCGGCGATCGGAGCCCTTGGCAACACTGATGATCGTGACACCGGAGACACCGGCCTCATTGACCGCGTCCACCGCCTGCGCAAGCTGCCCCTTGCCGCCGTCGATCAGCAGCACGTCCGGCACCGGCGCCTCGCCCTCCTTCAGACGGCGGAAACGCCGCAGCACGGCCTGGCGAATCGCGGCGTAATCGTCGCCGGGCGTCACGTCCTTCATGTTGAAGCGCCGATACGCCGATTTCAGCGGTCCTTCCTCGTCGAACACCACACAGGACGCCACCGGCGACTCGCCACGCGTGTGGCTGATGTCAAAGCATTCCAGCCGTGTCGGCGTGTCTTCCAGCGTCAGCAGCTCGCCCAGCGACTGATAACGCGCGGCCAGGGCCTCGCCCTGGATCAATCGCGCCGTGATCGCCTCCTGGAGGCTGTCATGAGCGGCTTTCAATACCCGCGACCGCGAGCCTCGCACCCGTGCCTTGATCCGCACCCGGTGACCGGCGACGGTCGTGAACGCCTCTTCCAGCAGTTCGACCTCCTCCGGCGCCTCGGTCACGACAATCTCGCGTGGCGGCATGCGCTCGGCGTAGTACTGCCCCAGAAACGCCGTGAGCACCTCGCCGGACGGCGAATCCGCCACACCCTTGGGAAAGAAGCTCTGGTAGCCGAGATGCTGCCCGCCCCGGACGGTTCCGACACCCACGGCATGCAACCCGGCGCGCTGCTCGACGACGATGAAATCAGCGTCATCCACGGTGCCTGCGGCGCCGGACCCCTGAATGGTTCGCAGCGCCGCGATCTGATCCCTGTAGCGCGCGGCCTGTTCGAAATCGAGCGCGGCGGAGGCGGCCTCCATGCGTGCGGTCAACTTGCCGACCAGAATCTCGCTCTTGCCCTCCAGCAGGCGCACGGCGTCGGCCACGTCATTGGCGTAGTCGGCCTCGGAGATCGCGCCGACGCAGGGCGCGGAGCAACGTTTGATCTGGTGTTGCAGGCAGGGCCGCGAGCGATTGGCGAAGAACGAATCGGAGCACGGCCGCAGATTGAACAGCTTCTGCAACGAATCCAGCGTGCGCCGCACCGAGCCGGCGTTCGGATACGGACCGAAATAGCGATGCGGTTTCTTGCGACTGCCGCGATGAAAGCGGATGCGTGGGTACGGGTGATTGCCGGTGATTACCAGGTACGGATAGCTCTTGTCGTCGCGGAAAACGATGTTGTAGCGCGGCCGATGCTTCTTGATCAGGCTGCTTTCGAGCAACAGCGCCTGATTCTCGGTATCGGTGATGTTGATCGCGATGTCGTGGATCTGGTCCACCATCGACTCGATCCGCGCCGAACCGGAGGCCCGCAGGAAATAGCTGGCGACGCGCTTCTTGAGATTCTTCGCCTTGCCGACGTACAGCACCTCGCCATCGGCGCCGAGCATCTGGTAGACGCCGGGCCGGCTGGTCAGGCCGCTGACGAAGCGTTTCGGATTGAAGGTGGACTCGCTCACGTTCGGACATCAGGCACGCGTGGCGCGGGCCGGCAGTATACGAATCAGTGACGCGAGTCCGTGCCCGCGCGCGCCAGATCGCGGGCGCGCCGCATCACCGATTCGAACATCTCGGCGGTGAGCCTGCGCGTGTTCGTGTTGTAGCGGCTGCAATGGTAGGAGTCGACCAGGGTCAGCCCGCCGGGCAGCGCATGCTCGGCCGCGTGCGCGAACTTGTGCGCGGCCACGCGCAGCCCCAGCGCCCGGATCACCTGATCATGCGCGATCTTGCCCAGCGCCAGCAGCACACCGCCGGAACGCACCGCATCCAGTTCCTCCACCAGATACGGTCGGCAGTTGTTGATCTCCTCGCCCACCGGCTTGTTCTGCGGCGGCACGCAGCGCACGGCATTGGTGATGCGGCAGTCGATCAGCTCCAGGCCGTCGTCCGCGGCTTCGGACACCGGCGCGGAGGCCAGTCCAAGATCGAACAGGGTCTGGTACAGCAGAATGCCGGCATAGTCGCCGGTGAACGGTCGCCCGGTGGCGTTCGCACCATGCATGCCCGGCGCGAGTCCGACGATCAGCAGCGGCGGTGCTTCCGGCCCGAAACTCGGGACGGCACGGCCGAAGTAGCCGGGATGGTCAACGCGGGATTGCGCGCGAAACTCGACCAGACGCGCACAACGGGCGCAGTCCGGGTGGAACGTGGATGACATGAAGGGGAGTGGTTCGGGGTCGGTCGTGTCAGTCCGCGGCGGCGACACTGTCTTCGAGCAGGCCGTAGCGCATCGCCAGGCGCGTCAACTCCACATCGTTGTGCACACCAAGCTTCTCGAACAGCCGGTAACGGTAGGTGCTCACCGTCTTCGGCGACAGGCACAGCCGGTCGGAAATCGCCTGGGTGCTGTGGCCCTGGGTCACCAGGTTCATCACCTGCATCTCGCGGTGTGACAAGGCATCGAACGGAGACTCGTTCTGCCCCTTGATCAGGGCCGCGGCGAGGTTGCCGGCGACCAGCGGAGCGATGTAGTGCCCGCCCTGCTGCACGCGGCGAATGGCGGTCACGACCTCCTCTGCCGCCGAATCCTTGCTGATGTATCCCGACGCGCCCGCCGACAGCAGCCGGCTCGGATAGGGTTCGTCCAGATGCATGGACACGCCGATGACCTTCATGGCGGGTGAGCGCTGCATGATGCGCCGCGTGGCCTCGAGACCACCGATACCCGGCATGTTGATATCCATGAGCACGACCTGCGGTTGCAGGTCGCGGGCGAGATTGATGGCTTCCTCTCCCGACGACGCCTCGGCGACGACGTTGATGTCCGTCTGTTCGTCCAACACACGCCGGATCCCCGCCCGGACCAGACGGTGATCATCGACGATCATCACTGTAATCACGTTATAGGTTTCTCTCGGTTCCCCAGATACAGTCTAACGGAGATTGACGCGAATGATTCTCCTTTCGACTTTGGTCGCATGATTCACCTGTCGAACCGGCGGGACTGCTCTCCGGTCAGCCCGTCGGCCTGGCTACGCGCTCCGCCCAACGGCCGGCACGCGCCTTACTGGTGCCCGTGACGAGCGAGCATTCGTTGAATCGTTCTCGCAGACCACGTGCCAAACAGCGGCATAACCACCGCCAATCCACCGAGTGCGACACCGGGCCATGGCATGCTGCGTGGAGTAAGCAATACCGCCAACAGCAACGACAACAGCCCGATCATCGCCAAGATGCTCCACGCCAGTATGTCGTGACGGGTATGCATCCGTTCCACTTCATTCAGACGCAAGGCATCACGTTGCCGCCAAGCGTGCACATAGAGGGTGGCGATGACGAGTGACATCAGCATGAACCCGCCTGCATACACGGCGAACAGCGCATAGAGTTCGTCCACCGAATTCAGCGTCGACGGCGCACTGACCGCCCCGCCGCTCACCCAGGTCGTGAAGCTGTTGGCCATGAATTTCAGCGGATACACGTACACCAGTACCAGCAGGATCAACGCACCGCTGAGCCAGATCGTCGCCAGATCATCAAGCCCGTAGCGACGCGACCAGATATGGTGCCCGTACCAGAACAGCATCATCACCAACAGGGCCAGCGCGAAGGCGGGAATCCCCTGCAAAGCCACCACGAGCTGCGGCCAGGAGGTCGGCACATCGCTGACGGAAATGACCATCAGCGAAGCGGCAATGGCAAACGCGGCATCGGTGAACGTCTCGATGCGCGTCATGTCCTGCCCGCGTTCGCGAAATCCGTTCCTGACCGTCAGTTCATCCAGATTCACGGCGCAAAAATCTCGTCACGGGCGATACTGATCAGTGTAGACGGTGACACGCACTGTCGGAATGTGACGCCCCGCGACCACTCAACCGGCTGCGGAATAAAACGCCAGCACCGAGTCCAGCCACTGCTGAGGATCGCTGAGCTGGCAGAAATGCCCAACGCCTGGCATGACGGTCAGGTGAGCATTTGGACAGACATGACGCTTGAGGTGGTGAGCCATTTCCACGCGCGCCACCGCGTCAGCGTCGCCCCAGCACAGGTGGATGGGCATGGAGGCGGCGCCTAGCGCGGGGAGCCAGCGCGTGGCCTCGAAGCGCCGACGATCCAGCAGGTAGCGAATCGTCAGATAGGTTTTTCGGTGTCCGTCGCCCTGGCGATTGATCTGCCACATCAGCTCGATATCCCGGTCGCTGAGCGCATCGCTCCCCTGCGCGCTGCGGACCTGCTGCGCGAACGCCTTTTTGACGACCAGCGACGCCAGCACCGGACCAATCCGGGTAAGCAACAGTCGCTGGGTAACGCGGAGCTTGGCCAGTTCGAGCACCATGCTGCCATTGGTGAAAGTCACGGAACGGAAGCCGGAGTCGAACCACGCCGGCAGCAGAGCGGCCACCGAGCGTGCAACGAGTTCGGTGGAGACGCTGTCGCCCATGTCGTGAGCGATGAGATGGCCACCCCGCAGGCCGAGTTGCCCCCACACCTGCAAAGCCACGTCGGCCTGTTCCATCAGTGAGTAGCCGTACGCGTCGGCCCCGGGTTTGTCGCTGAACCCGTAACCGATCAGGTCGAAGACCACCACGCGCCGGAAATGCCCCAGCAGCCCTTCAACGACCTTGTGCCAGGAGAACGAGGACTCCGGAAAGCCGTGCATGAGTAGTGCCGTGTCGTCGGGCTCGGCGTTGGCTGCGCCAAAATCGCGAAAGAACACGCGATGACCGGTCGCCGCCAGATTGAAGTAGCCCCCGCCGCTCTCCCAGGCCGAAAGTTCAGCATCCATGGCCCCACGCCTCCCATTCCATGGTGCGAGGGTCATCGCCTCGCACGCCACTAATCCCTGATTCCACCTTAGCAGGCAGCCACGCGCCGTATCGGCTCAGCGACAGGCTGCGCGCGTCATCGGGATTTCGATGCGTTTTTCTCCGATGCGGGTCGGCCCCTCGATAACCGCCATCATCCGGTTCTGCCCTTCCACGGTGTAGGTGATGCGTTGCGGAAAGTCGTGCGCCGGGTTCTCGAAAACCACCTCGCGGTCATCCAGATGCGTGAGCGTGAACGTGGTGGCGACCTGCCCCGCCGGCTGCGCCGTGTAGGTGATGGCGCCGTCCGCGTCGTACTCGATCCGCATGAATTCGTAAGCCACCGTCCGGCCTTCCCGGATGGTCCGGCCCACGCCCAGCAAACTCTCGCCGGCCACGCGTGTCCACATCTCGCCCGTGCCCCGCTCGGCGCCGTCCTGCCCCCAGCAGCCGCTCAGCCAGGACAACCGTTCCAGCTGCCTGTCCGGACGGTCGGCCGCGACAAGGTCGGCGGTGATCAGCCCGAGCCCAACGGCGGCAAGCGTGATCGTCAGCGATCTAACGCGTACTGGGCGCATGCGATTGAACATATGGGCTGGTTGTACGGGTGGCGACCCGTTTGATCTGGGTGCGCCATGCTATGGCGTGTGCGGGTGACCGCGCCACTGCGATTTGCGCAGGCAAGCCTACGGATCCGATGCGTGCCGTGTGCCTGCCCCCGGCGTGATGAACAATATGCGTGTGGGCTCCGCGGTTCGGGCCGTGTGCCAGATCCCGGCCGGCACGATCACATAGTCGCCCGGCGCGGACAGACTCCGGATTTCGTCACGGCCGTCCATCCGCAGCACCATGTCCACGCGGCCGGACAGCAACACCACCATCTCGTCGCCCGCCGGATGCTGCTCCCAGCCACCCCAGTCCGCCGAGAACGCGTACTCGGCGACCAGCGAGTGTCCGCCAAACCCCTGATAGCGCGCATCCAGCTCGTCGTACACGGTTGGCGACACCGGGATTGCGTCAACGCGCTGATCGGGCTTGATCACCGCAAACGTCGCTGCGAGATTCGAGACTGGGTCATCCATCGTCCTCTCCCGTGTTGTCCGAGCCCGGTCACCACGTCAGGCTATCGGCATCAATCCCGAGCTGCCTTGTCGGCGGACCAACTCCAGTTACAAGGTGTCGCCGTTGTACCAGAGATCTTCGCCGTCACCGGAGGTTTCCATGCCCTACCAATTCCGGCCCGACCACGCGCCGGGTGATGAAGCCAGGCGGATCGCGACCGAGCAAATCGATCGCGCCATCGCGGAGCTGGACCACGAATCCGCCGATGTCGCCATCCACCAGTTCCGAAAGCGCTGCAAGAAACTGCGGGCGCTGTTTCGCACACTGCGGGCGTTCGATGCCGATCTCTTTCGCCGGGAAAACCGCCGATTTCGGGACCTTGCCCGTGAACACGCCGAGGCACGCGACGCGGCGGCTCGCATCGAAACCATCGAGCACCTCATCGCGCAGAATCCCGGCAACAACCCACCCAAGGCGCTACGCAAGGCCCACGCGGCACTGGAGAGCGAACTGGCGGCACTCCACGACGCCGACGATTCAGTACGCGACCGGCTGCAGGCCACACAAAAGCAGCTGGAACGAGCCCGGCATGACACCGCCGCGTGGAAGCTCACCGGGCTCGAATGGAAACACCTGATCAAGGCAGTCACGAGGACCTACAAGCAGGGACGAGACGCATGGCAGGCGGCGCTGGACACGCCCACTGACGAGCAACTGCACGAGTGGCGCAAACAGGTGAAATACCTTGGCTACCAGAGCCAAATGATTGGAGCGCTCTGGACGGCCCAGTTCGACGCGATGGGCGGGACGCTGGACGAACTCGCCGATGCACTGGGCGATATCCACGACGCCGCGGTGCTCATGCAGCAACTCAGCCGTGACGACCACGGGCTGACCACCCGGGACCTTCAAGCCATCGGAAAGCGTTGCGAGCGTTGGCGTACCGAGCGAATCGAGATCACGGCGCGCCTCGGCGGCCTGATCTACGCGGAAACACCCAAGGCATTCAGGGCCCGGCTGGACGGGTACGCCGAGGCCAACGCGGCATCGCCCGATCGCTGACATCTGTGGCCCTTGATTGGCGGCCCCGTCCGCGCCGAGGCTTGCTCAGTTCGGCTCCCGGGTCGTCAGCTTGGTGCCGGTGAACGGGCTGTATCGATAGTTGCCAGGAAACTGCTCTCCCGTCTTCGGATCGAATCGCGGTGGCAGCACGCTGCCCAGCGGCAGGCGGTAGCCGAACACCTTGTCGTCGACCACCACTTCGAATGATCCCGGCTTCCTGGCATCCGCAATACGATCGCCATCGGAGGACCGAAACAGCACGAAATGCATGTTCTGCCCCAGCGCTCCCAGCATATTGACCAGCACCGGCTTCATCATCGCCAGCAGATTGGTCGTGTCGGCATCGATCTCGTCCGCCGGCAGCACTGTGTAAGTCTCGCCGGAGGCATCCCGGAGCCGGGTCGACTGCCGCAGCGCGTCCTCGGCCCTGTAGGTCACGCCGCCAAATGCACCGATCGTCCCATCGAGCACCGCCAGCATCAGGTACGGGCGAATGGTCGCGAGAAATTGCTCCATCATCTCGGGGCTGACAGACGCATCCTGCGACAGACTGGAAAGCCAAAACTCCTCAGGTAACCACCAGACCATGGTCATCTCATCGGGGCTCTGCGACATCTGCTGAGTCTCCCGGATGAGCGAATTCAGATCGATCGTGTCCTTCGCGCTGCTTTGCAAAGGCCACAACATGACGATGCACAGTAGACCGATTACTCCTGCATATCTGGATTGCACAATTGTCTCCTGGGTTTAGTACCTTGAACGGTTAAATACACTTTCGACGTCCGACGCCAAGCCGTGCAAGCTTACGAGTGTCGGACGCAGAGATCTGTCAGAGCGCAGCGCAGGGAACCAAAGCCGCGCTAGCGGGTTTGGCTTCGGCTTGACCGCTTTGTTAGGGCTCGATAGTTCCAACATCAGTTTCCCCTCTGTGAATCTGAGGGTTCTCTATGTATTTCACTACTTTACCCCCGCATTCTGCGCGTAGCGAGAATTTTGGGCTTACCCAACCCGGATACATTAGCCCTTCCTCAAACGGGCCTGAAATCTGAAATTGATTCGCGACCTCACCCGAGAATTTGTCGATAACGAAGAGCGTGCATGCCGGATCAGACGGTGCGATCCCTTTGATGCGAAGGTAGCCATCGCACCCCGACAACAGGACAGAGAGAAGAATGACGTGGAGCCTGATTTTCATTGAGGCCTAACGCCCACGTTCAGGTGCGTTTGAGGCGATGACCGCTTTTGCGACAGCAAAAGTGGGCAGCGGGTCAAACGTCACCTGCAACGTGTTGTTAGAGCTCACCTTCTCCGTCCTCTCCAGATGGGTTGTACTCGATACGAGTAGGCAAATCGGTCATTGCATAGTGCACAAATTGCTGCCCTAACTCTGTGAGCTCATACCTTTCACTTTCGTCAAATGCAGAAACAGGGGGCTTTGGCCCGCTTCCTTTAGGACGGCGTTGTGTGGGCTTTGGTAAAAAATTCCCGTACCGGTCACGCTCCCGATGTTGGCGGAGTACGCCGCCGGTGCTGAGATCGCGGAACAACAGCTTATACAAATCTGCTTCAGCTGAATCCTCACGGACCTGACCTTTTCCGATCTTGCGCCAGATTTCTCCCCGCGTAATTCCGTTTGCGTTATAGACGGCGCCAATAACCTGAAAATGGAGCTCCGAATACTGATTGATCCAGTCGATGAACATCCGGATGACATCATCGCTCGTCAGGCTAGACGCTGCTGCGTTGGACAAGATGTTGCGAATGTATTCACGCTTCTCGTCGCTCTCAGCCCCTGACCATTCTCGAAATGTCTTCTTCACCAGAGATTGGTATTCACGGCTTTCTACTCGCTCGGATATAGCTTCATCCTGTAGGTCCAAGCGCGCCATGATCTCGATTATGGTTTGTTCCTTTTCGCGCAGTTCATCCTGGAGCATTTGCACCCAGTGCTTGAAGAAGCGATTCACTCGCTCTTGTTCCTGCTCGGACCATGCTCCTGCAACCGCCGAAAAAAGGCCGCCGACGAAGGGGACCGCGCCGCCAATGGCTTGCAATGCGCCACGAGCTACTTTCTTGCCCTTGTCGTCTTCTGGATATTCCGGCGCTTCGGTCATTGCAATTGTTTCCTGTGAGCTCTAACGCCCGCCATCAGCCGACCAATCGGAGCGGAGCCGAAGGCGTAGCGGAGATTGGGTCGGATGCATGGCGTTGTTATATTTTCTTGCTTCGACGACGAAAAATGCTGAAAGACAGCATGCTTTCGCGCCACACAAATAGTGCGTCCAACCATTTGGCCTTGGCGAATAAGAACCCCAGGCCGACCACTACGAACAGCAATGCGAATAGCGTGAACTGGCGTTTGCAGCTTGCAGAATTTGTCACAACACCGTTGCAAGAAAGAGTTGATTCGGGATCAAGCAGCATGAACACCCCACTTGCTGCCAGCATGCCCCCAACTAGCGCGAACATAAAACCAAGGAATCGGTAGGACCTACGAGACCTTTTGCGGCGTTTGAGGAGCTGAGTATTCAAGAAATATAACGCTTATTGGACGTCACAACGTACACCTAGCACCCTTGCCTTGAGATACACCTAATCCACCCGTTCCCATTGCAGGATGTCCGCATTGCGGCCTGTTCTTCGTATTAGGTGTTGAATACAACATCGAGCTTTTATTCATGGTCTCCCCTTCCAAGCGTCCGAGGTTGCTGGATCAGGTGCGCGATGAGATACGTCGCCGTCACTACAGTATCCGAACCGAGCAGTCGTATGTCGAGTGGATACGACGTTTTATTCTTTTCCACGGCAAACGACATCCGTCCACAATGGGCCGGGATGAGGTTGAACAATTTTTGACCTATCTCGCTGTGGAACGGCACGTTTCTGCGAGCACACAGAATCAGGCGTTCAGCGCCCTGCTCTTTCTCTACCGGGAAGTGCTGGAGATCGCGCTTCCCAGTGTAGAGGATGTCGTGCGCGCCAAGCGGCCAACAAGGGTCCCGGTGGTGCTAACGAGGCAGGAAGTCGCGCAGATTCTCGCTCACTTGCAGGGCGTGCATTACGACCTCGCAGGGCTAATGTATGGCTCGGGGTTACGGCTGATGGAGGCGGTGCGCCTGCGTGTGCAGGATGTCGATTTTGGATACCGGCAGGTGACGGTACGAAATGGCAAGGGTCAAAAAGATCGTGTCACACCAATGGCAGAGTCGATGGTCGAAAATCTCCGGGCTCGAATCCGGACGACATTGACGCTTCATGATCAAGATTGCGCAGCAGGCTATGGGGCTGTGTATCTCCCGAATGCGCTAGCGGTAAAATACCTATCTGCCCCCACCCAGCCTGGTTGGCAGTACGTGTTTCCCGCGCCGCGCCTGTCCCGCGACCCTCGGTCAGACCGAATCGGGCGCCATCACATCGGTGCACAACCGGTACAACGCGCGGTGAAGCGAGCCGTCCTCAAGTCCGGCGTATCGAAGAACCGATCGGCACAGCGAGAGGAACGCGCCGCCGCTGGATGATGCTGGTGACGTCGTCGAACAAGCCAGCCCCAGAATCACTGGGTGATCAGTTCAAGCTGGGTCACGTCGATATCGGCGTCGAAGTAAACCATGCCCAGTGTTCGCTGATACGCCATGCGATCGGCGTTTTTCAGGTCGATGTCGGGAACGGCGTAGCCGCAGGCCTGATAAATGCCCGCCAGGTATGCCATGTAGCGCTCACCTGCTTCGATCATCAGTAGCGTGGCGGCGCCGACATCCGGTTTGACCTTGGTGTTGAACTCGTCGGGAAGCGTGACCTTGATGATGACGGGCTCGTTAGCATCGCCAATACGCACGGTGCGCTCGCGCACGGTCTGTTGGGCCCAGTAGTAGGCCAGCTCCTTGCTCGGTGTCAGGTAGACGGGCTCGACGGTGGCCTCGAACGCATTGCCAATCGTCGCCATCGTCTTCTTGGCTGCGTCATTCAGCGCCTGATCGCCGGAGCGCTTCAGTCCGTGCTGGAGGATGGATTCGACCAGCGCTGACGAGGTGCCGTGGTACCAGGTGTTGCTGGTGGCGAAGCCCTGTTCGCTCAGAAGGTGTTTGGCGTCTTTCAGATGCTCTGGTGCTTCCAGCATTGCTGCACTCCGCGTTCTGTTGAGGACGGGCTGATGCTTGTCCTCACAACAACAAAAAAGGCGGCACCGTGAGACCGGATACCGCCTTTGTTCGTCCCAGCGCCTTGGCGAATCAGCCGCCAAGGCGCTGCCAGTCATGGTTGGATCAGAACTGGTTGGACGTGTTTTTCTCACCACCGGCCTTCAGCGCGCGATCACCGGCAAAGTATTCCTTGTGATCGTCGCCGATGTCGGAACCGGCCATGTTCTGGTGCTTCACGCAGGCGATACCCTGACGGATTTCCTTGCGCTGCACGCCGGCCACGTAACCGAGCATGCCCTGGTCGGCAAAGTATTCCTTGGCCAGGTTGTCGGTCGACAGTGCCACGGTGTGGTAGGTCGGCAGCGTGATCAGGTGGTGGAAGATGTTCGCTTCACGCGAGGCATCGGCCTGGAAGCTGCGTACCTTGTCGTCGGCATCAGCCGCCAGTTCGCTGTCGTCGTACTTGGCGTTCATCAGGTCGGCGCGGTCGTACTCGCTCACGTCCTTGCCAGCTTCGACCCAGCGGTCGTAGGCCTGCTGGCGGAAGTTCAGCGTCCAGTTGAACGACGGGCTGTTGTTGTACACCAGCTTGGCGTCCGGGATTTCCTTGCGCACGCCGTTCATCATGGCGGCGATGTCCTTCACGTTCGGCGTGGCGGTTTCGATCCACAGCAGGTCGGCGCCGGCCTTGATGGCCTCGATGCAGTCGAACACGCAGCGCTCCTGACCGGTGCCCGAGCGGAACTGGTACAGGCCGGACGGAAGACGCTTCGGCCGCACCAGCTTGCCGTCGCGGCTGATCAGCACGTCACCCGGCTTGGTGTCTTCCGGAGCGACTTCTTCGACATCCAGGTAGCTGTTGTAGATGTCGCCACCGTCACCCGGCTCGTTGACCACGGCAATTTCCTTGGTCAGGCCAGCGCCTTCGGAGTCGGTACGGGCGACGATGATGCCGTTGTCGATGCCCAGCTCGAGGAACGCGTAGCGCACTGCGCGCAGCTTGCCGTGGAAATCGGCGTGCGGCACGGTGACCTTGCCGTCCTGGTGGCCACACTGCTTCTCGTCGGCCACCTGGTTTTCGATCTGCAGCGCACAGGCACCGGCTTCGATCATCTTCTTGGCCAGCAGGTAGGTCGCTTCCGCGTTACCGAAGCCGGCGTCGATGTCGGCAATGATCGGCACCACGTGCGTCTCGTGGTTGTCGATCTGGCTCTGGATCTCGGCGGCCTTGGCGGTGTCGCCAGCTTCGCGGGCGGCGTCCAGGGCGCGGAACAGGCCGCCCAGTTCGCGAGCGTCAGCCTGGCGCAGGAAGGTGTAGAGCTCTTCGATCAGTGCCGGCACGGCCGTCTTCTCGTGCATCGACTGGTCCGGCAGCGGGCCGAAGTCGGAACGCAGGGCCGCGACCATCCAGCCCGACAGGTACAGGTACTTCTTGTCGGTGGTGCCGAAGTGCTTCTTGATGGAGATCAGCTTCTGCTGACCCACGAAACCGTGCCAGCAACCCAGCGACTGGGTGTACTTGGTCTTGTCGGCATCAAACTCGGCCATGTCGCGGCGCATGATGTCGGCCGTGTACTGGGCGATTTCGAGGCCGGTCTTGAACTTGTTCTGCGCGCGCATGCGGGCGGCGGACTCGGCGTCGATGGCGGCCCAGGGTGCCCCGTTGGCGTCGATGACGCTCTGCAGCGAGGCGATGTCGTCGGTGTACTTTGACATGGTCGGAACCTATTGGTTGATCGAAACAATGCGGCCGGGCGCGGCTTCGGATGCGGCCCGGCGCGTGGAAAAACGGCGCGTATTCTAGCCAGAATATTTAGATAATTCTAATAAATAGATAGTATTCTGAATATTCTTCCCGTGAATATTGCTAGGCCTCGTCGCCCCGCCCACCGATGAACCTCAAGACCATCGATCTGAACCTGCTGGTGTACCTGGATGTGCTGCTGCGCACGCGCAGCGTGACGCAGGCAGCCGAGAGTCTGGGGATCAGCCAGCCGGCCATGAGCAACGGTCTGCGCCGCCTGCGTGATCTGTTTGCCGACCCGTTGCTGATCCGCACCAAGGACGGCATGACGCCGACCGAGCGCGCCGAGCAATTGCAGCCGCTGTTACGCGAGATCGTGGCGGCGGTCGAAAAGGCCGTCGACCCCGACAAGGGCTTTGACGCCGCCAGCGCGGAACGGGTATTTCGCCTGTCGATCAGCGATTACAGCGAATGCACGCTGCTGCCGCCGTTGCTGCGCGCCATGCGAAGCCTGGCCCCGCGCATCACGCTGGACATCCTCACGCCCAGTGACGTGACCTTCAAGGACGTCGAAAGCGGCAAGGTCGATCTGGTCATCAACCGGTTCGACGAGCTGCCGCAGTCCTTTCACCATCAAACCATCTGGCGTGACGATTTCGCCTGCATGGTCAGCCGCCACAACCCGATTCGCGAGCAGTTCACGCTCGAAACCTATCTGGAAGCCCGCCACGTCTGGGTGAGCAAGACGGGCATGGGTATCGGCGTGGGTGTGGAGCCCGGCACCATGCAGGGGCTCAGCTGGGTGGACGAAGCACTGGCTCGCCTCGGCAAACGGCGCAAGATTCGCGTGTTCACCCGTCACTACCAGGCCGCCATGCAGTTGGCGGAGCTGGATGATCTGGTGATCACCCTGCCCAGCAAGTCGGCCAGGCTGCAGCGCGACAACCCGGATGTGGTGATTCTGCCGCCGCCGTTCGACATCCCCGAAACCGAACTCAAGATGGCGTGGAGCGCGCTGCTGCACCACAACCCGGCGCATCAGTGGTTACGCGGGTTGATCGCCCGGGTTGCCAGTGAACTGGACTGATCGGAGTCGGTTCAGACCCATCGCGCGATCAGACGCAGCCCTGACGAATCCGGCCACTCAGGGCAGCAGCTCGTAGGCGGGGAGCGTCAGGAAGTCCGCCAGCTCGTCGGCCACGCATAGCCGGTGCAGCAGATCGCAAGCGATCGAGAACCGCCCGGATTCGAACCGCTCCTCACCCACTTCCGCCTTGATGTTCTCCATCTCCTCGGCGAGCAGTTGCTCGAACAGCTCGACCGTGACATCCCTGCCGTCGTCAAACCGACCTTCGGGATGATGAATCCACTGCCAGACCTGCGTGCGCGAGATCTCGGCCGTGGCGGCATCCTCCATCAGGTTGTACAGCGGCACGCAGCCGTTGCCGGAAATCCAGGCCTCGATGTACTGCACCGCGACGCTGATGTTGTTGCGCAAGCCGGCCTCGGTGATCTTGCCTTCCGGCTGCCGTAGTAGGTCCTCGGCGGTCACGGACCAGTCCAGCGGACGATCGATCTGGTTGGCGCCAGGCATGTGCTCGTCGAACACGGCACGGGCGACCGGCGCCAGCCCCGGATGCGCGACCCAGGTGCCGTCGTGGCCGTTGGCGACCTCGCGTTCCTTGTCGGCGCGCACCCTGGCGAAGGCCTTGTCGTTGGCGGCCGGGTCATTCTTCACCGGGATGAAGGCCGACATGCCACCCATCGCCATCGCGCCGCGCTTGTGGCAGGTCACGCACAGCAGCTTGGAATAGCTGTCCATGCAGTGCTGCGCCATGTCCACGACGAAGCGGTCGGCCATCACCCGACCGGGTTGCAGCTTCATGATCTTGATGAAGCTGAAGATGTAGTCCCAGCGGCCGCAGTTCAGGCCGACGACGTGGTCGCGCAGCTCATGGAGAATCTCGTCCATCTCGAACGCTGCCGGCAGGGTCTCGATCAGCACTGTCGCCTTGATCGAACCGCGCTCGATGCCCAGTTCGTCCTGGGCGGCGTTGAAGATGTCGTTCCAGAGCCGCGCTTCCAGATGGGATTCCATCTTCGGCAGATAGAAATACGGCCCGCTGCCCTTTTCCAGCAATGTCCTGGCGTTGTGGAAGAAGAACAGGGCGAAGTCGACGATCGCCGCCGTGGCTGGCGCGCCGTCGATGCGGATATGGCGCTCAACCATGTGCCAGCCGCGCGGGCGGACGATCAGCGTCGCCGGATCGTCTTCCAGCGCATAGACCTTGCCCGTCTCGGGATCGCTGTATTCGATGCTGCCGGCCACGGCGTCCATCAGATTCAGCTGGCCTTGCATCAGGCCGGACCAGGTCGGCGCCTGGCTGTCCTCGAAGTCCGCCATGTAGCACTGAACCGGGGCATTCAGCGCATTGATCACCATCTTGCGATTGACCGGCCCGGTAATCTCGACGCGGCGATCCCGCAAATCCGCCGGAATGCCACGGATGCTCCAGTCGCCGTCGCGCACGGACTGCGTGTCGGGCAGAAAATCGGGGCCGATGCCGCGATCGAACAGGGCCTGTCTGGCCACCCGCGCGGACAGGCACTCCTGAACACGCGGGCGAAACCGGCTGACGAGGCGACTGGTGAAGGCGACGGCCTCCTCGGTCAGAACGCGTTCGAACCCGGTTTCGAACTGGCCGAGAAGATCGGTGTTGCCCACCGTCGTGACCGTTTCCGTCATGTTGTCGTCATTGGCCCGAATTCACGGCTGACCAAGGCGAACTCAAGGCTCCAGCGCCTCGCCGGCGGTGATCAGGCCGTCCACGTCGGCGTAGAGATAGTCACCCTCGCGGAACTCGATGCCGGCGAAACGCAGCGGAACACCGACCTCGCCCACATTCTGCTTGCGCGACTTGAGCGGATGCGCGGCCATGGCCTTGACGCCGATCGAGCAGTCCTCGATTTCCTCGCAGTCACGCACGCAACCGTAGACCACCACGCCGGACCAGCCGTTGTCCTCGGCCAGCTTCGCGAGATTGCCGCCCAGCAGCGCGCAGCGCAGCGAACCACCGCCATCGACGACCAGCACCCTGCCCTCGCCGGGTTGCTCCAGTTCGCTACGCACGAACGTGTTGTCCTCGAAGCATTTCAGGGTGTGAATCGCGCCGGAGAACGCCAGCACACCGCCGAAATCGGCAAAAATCGGTTCGGCGACCTGGATCTTGTCGCTGTGGGCGTCGCAGAGGTCGGTAACGGCGTAGCTCATTCAAAGGCTCCGGTGGGTTTGGGGGGAAGCACTGCGGCGATGATGCCCCAGATGGCCAGCGCGATGAAGCCCACCAGCGTCCAGCCCGGCAGCGAAATGCCAAGAAAGCTGCCTTCGATGATCGCGCAGTTGCCGTCGCCGGCCAGCACGGTCCGAATCACGTCCCATGCCGGCATGATGTCCATCATGTAGTCCAGCGACGGCCCGCAGGCGGGTACCTGATCGGGAGGCAGACTTTGCAGCCACACGTGGCGGGCGGCAATC
>Ga0213840_1001495_pt1 | contig 18160 bp, 10 predicted proteins | sample SWPATP22_FD_160132 | JGI IMG/M metagenome (GOLD analysis project Ga0213840, IMG submission 160132) | Coastal seawater microbial communities from Marineland, Florida, United States - SWPA TP2 #2 | ecosystem: Environmental > Aquatic > Marine > Coastal | place: USA: Florida | collected 2016-08-14 | reverse complement strand
CGATTGATAAAGCATGCACAACCGCTTACTCACCTTTTGCTTTGCTGTAAGGAGTGCGTGATCTTCTAATGAGTCAAACAGGTTTCGCACTTTATTGGTAAGCAGCAGACCAAAATCATGCCAATAAGCAGGATGCTCTTGTAATAACTGAGTTAATGCCCGCTCAGGTAAGTGTAAAAGTCGTACCGCAGTTTGAGCATACACATCGTGGGTGCGTTTACCACCATCAAACAAAGCCACTTCACCAAACCACATAGCACCGGTTACAAAACTGAGCACGGCTTCTTTGCCTTGGCTATTGACCCCAGAAACTCTAAGCACGCCATTAATAACACAATACAGACCGGTATTTTCATCACCACGCAAAAACAATGCATCACCCGCATTTAAGGTGATTAATTTAGCATTTTTTACTAGCTTGTCCCTAAATATTTGTGTGCGATTTTTAAACCATTTGTCTTGGTTAATTACCGAAAGGTCTTGTTCATTCAAGTGTTTATCCTTTACATTGGTGTAGTGTGCATATATCCAAGCCACCTCAAAATGCAGAATTCAGCGTTTCACAGATTGTTTGGATATCTAAATAATAAAAGGATACGGGATGTTAAACAAACTACTTTCGACCAGCCTACTTCTCAGTGCTATTTCTACACCTGCATTTGCGAGTGATATTAATACTGAACTTAAATCTGCCAATAAAAGCGTCAGCGAAAAAGTCATTAAATGGCGCCGTCATTTACACCAAAACCCAGAGCTTAGTAACCGTGAGTTTGAAACAGCTAAATACGTGGCTAAGCATTTACGTTCGTTAGGCCTTGAGGTTCAAACAGGTGTGGCTCATACCGGTGTGGTTGCCAAGCTTAAAGGGGGCAAAAAAGGTCCGCTTATTGCGCTACGTGCTGATATGGATGCATTACCAGTAAAAGAGCAAGTAGACTTACCTTTCGCGTCAACTCAAACAACAGAGTACAAAGGTAATACCGTTGGCGTAATGCATGCCTGTGGTCATGATAACCATGTGGCTATTTTAATGGCAGCCGCTGAGTCTTTAGTAAAAATTAAAGAAGAGCTCGCGGGTGACATTCTGTTTGTCTTCCAACCTGCTGAAGAAGGTGCTCCTGATGGCGAAGAAGGCGGTGCAGAGCTTATGCTTAAAGAAGGCTTATTTAAAGAAAAGCCAGAAGCCGTATTTGGTTTACACGTAACCAGTTCACTTAATACCGGACAAATTGGTTTTCGTGAAGGGCCGCTAATGGCCAGCGCCGACAAATTTACAATCACAGTAAAAGGTCGCCAAACTCACGGCTCACGCCCTTGGAATGGGGTTGACCCAATTGTGGCGTCATCACAAATTATTATGGCAACACAAACTATTGCCTCACGCCAAGTTGATGTAACCAAAGCACCTTCGGTGGTTTCATTTGGTGCCATTAATGGCGGTGTGCGTAACAACATCATCCCTGATCAAGTTGAAATGGTTGGCACAATCCGTACCTTTGACCAAGAAATGCGTGCTGACATTAAAAAACGTTTAGCTAAAACCGCTGAGATGGTAGCTGAATCAGGTGGCGCAGAAGCCCATGTTCACATTGATCATGGTTACCCAGTAACAGTAAACGATGTTGAATTAACCAAGAAAATGACACCAACTCTTGCTGGTGTGGTTGGCAAAGAAAACCTGATTACAACACCACTTATCACAGGTGCTGAAGACTTTAGTTACTACGCCTTAGAAACACCAGGCATGTTCTTTTTCTTAGGTGTCACACCAAAAGGTCAAGATGCAGTTACAGCACCTAGTAACCATTCACCACACTTTTTTGCAGACGAAAAAGCTTTACAGCTTGGCGTAAATGCAATGACGCAATTAGTGGTTGATTACCTAAAATAATAAAAATTTTCTTACCGGCGGGTGACATCACTACCCGCCCTATTTTCTTAGCTGTTCAGCATCAATAAAGTTCATTTTGCTAGGGTTAGATTACTATAAACAGGTAAGGAAGCCCCATGACATCAGAATACTTTCATTTTTTAAGCATTATCGGTGTAGCGTTTTTTGCTATTTCCGGCACCTTGCTGGGCCATGAAAAAAGTGTTGGTGGTTTTGGTGTGGTGGTTGTTGCCACAGTCACAGCTCTAGGTGGTGGCACACTTCGAGACATATTGCTTAACAAACCGGTATTTTGGATAGCTCAGCCCGATTATTTGTACGCAACTTACATAGCCATATTCGCCTCTATTTTATCTATTCGTCACTTACCCGATTTAAGTAACACCACCATGCTATTAATGGATGCCGTAGGGATGGCAATTTTCAACATTATTGGTATCGAAAAGGCGCTGATCGGCGGCGCAGATATGATTGTTGCCATCACCATGGGTATGACCACAGGTATTTTTGGAGGCTTGATGCGTGATGTGATCTGTCGAGAAGTGCCTTTAGTAATGGGCGAAGAACTTTATTCAACCGCTTGCTTATCTGGCGGATTAACTTACGCGGCTTTATTCACCCTTGAGGTGAGTTATATTTGGTGCATTCTTGGCGCATTTGCTGTGACGGTCTGTTTAAGATTAGGCGCCATACACTTTGGCTGGCAACCTAACCTGTTTCGTAAAAGCAGCTTTAAACGTTCTTAGCAGGTCATATAAATACAGCCATCCAGTGGCATGTCAGCGGGGTATTGGGTTTGAATAAACCCCATTTTTTCATAAGCTGTTTTAGCAAGGGTATTATGGGTATATACAAACAACGACAAGCTATCACACTGCAACTGCTGTTTGCCCTGCTCTCCTAGTAAATTTATCAACACTTTCGCAAGACCTTTACCACGTTCACTTGGCGCGATAACTAGCCGTCCTAAATGGCAACGACCTTCACGTAAATAGTATTGACCAAACCCTAACATCTGGCCTTCGTCATTAACCAACGCGAAGGAATTCAGCGCATCTAGGTTTAAATCATTCTTAAAGCTTTGCGTATCAAATGGATAATTAAAAAATGGCCCAGACCAAATACGCAGTTCAGCCTCTGAGTTAAACCAACCCATTAACTCGTTGAGTTGGTCACTCGTTACTTTAACTAGCCTCATGTTTTAACCTATCGTATAAACCTGATGCACGAGTAACAGATTTATTCATTGCCATGAGCAATACATTTTTATCGGCCACCAGCTCAAATGTGGTTTTCGCGCGGGTGATCCCCGTGTAAACCAATTGCCTGTTAATGCCCTGATTAGCCTGTTTTATTGGTGGTAAAATCATTGCTGTGTAAGCAAATTCAGAACCTTGCGACTTATGAATTGTCATGGCATACACTTTATCGTGAGCAGGTAAACGTGCGGGCGAAAAGGCGCGAATATTTTCTTGTTCATCAACAAACATGGCTTTTAACTGACCTTGCTCATCGTGCATTAAAATACCGATGTCGCCATTAAACAGTTTTAACTGGTAGTCGTTTTGGCTGATCATAATTGGCATACCCACGTAATGCCTTTGATATGGCGAGATTAAACCTTGTTGAGCCAGTGCTTTTTCAATACGCTGATTAAGGCTATTTACACCGTAATCACCCTCTCTGACGGCAGCTAGCAACTGATAATGCGCAAATGCTTTATGCACACTGGCAACACTTGCCCCTTGCTGGATAAGCTGCAAATAATCGTGATGTTGCAACGCCGCTTGTTGCACAAATTGCTCAATCGGTTTACTAATTACGCTGTAATTAAGTTTAAGGTCTTTAAAGCCACCTTGATTAATCGTTTGCTCAACATAGCCCAGTAAGCCACTGTTATTGGTATTTACAGCTTGAGCTAATTGACCAATGCCGCTGCTGCCATCAAAACGATAACTTTGCTGTAAAAACGAAATACAATCGTTAAGTACAAAATGACTGCTTGCCGCGGGTATTTCGCTCTGATTATTAAAACAAACGCGATTAAGCTGCGCTGCTTTTTCACTGCTGTAATCAGGCATTTTGCCAAGCTCTAACCCTTGGCATAGGTCGCTAAGAATACTGCCCGTATCAACGGAGGCTAATTGGTCTTTATCACCGAGTAAAATAAGCCTTGCATGGCTCGGTAATGCCTCGATTAGTTTTGCCATAAGCGATAAATCAACCATCGATGCTTCATCAATGATCAGTACATCTAAATGCAGTGGGTTACGCTTGTTATGGCGAAACTTATTGGTATGCGGAATAACACCCAGTAAACGGTGAATCGTTTGCGCACTGTCAGGAATAAGTGGCGCGATATTATTAGGGATCATACTGAGCTTTTGCTTTGCCCCTAAAATCGACTCGGTTAAACGCGCTGCTGCTTTGCCTGTCGGTGCAACCAGCTTAATTGTTAGCGGCGCACTGGCATACAAAGATTGTAATATGGCTAGTAGCTTAGTTACCGTGGTGGTTTTACCGGTACCTGGGCCCCCAGTGATCACACTAAAGCCTTTTGTTGCAGCAATCGCACAGGCTACTTTTTGCCAGTTTAATGTTTTAATAGGATCGCTTAGGTTGGTTGTATGTTCACTATTAGGAAAATACACCTCAAGTAATGACGTTAATTCAGCTTCATCAAGTGTGAGTTCTTTCGTTGCTAAATGATGTAAACGCGAAGCCAGTGTGGTTTCGTACTCTGCCAAGCGGGCAAAATAAAGTTTATTCGCAAACAATAGCAGTGGTTTGTCGTCCCCGACACACTCAGCATTCATTAGTTTATTAACAGCCTCATTAAGGCCAAATTCTGTCGCAAACGGGGTTAAAACCTCAGGGGCTGCAATGCTGGCATCAGCAAAGCTTTGCTCTCTAATTTCAAACGGATTTTGCCAGATTATATTCGCAAGCTCTAAACAACTGTGCTGACTTTGCTGCGCGGCCGCAAGTAATAAAATCAGGTAAAACACTTCGTTGTGCGCTGCTTCGTTATTCTCTACCAGTGTTTCTGTGCCAGTCAATAGCTCTGCGAGTTTAACATCAACTAAGCGAATACGTTTTGCCTCAAGTAAATAACTCAGTAAAGGCTGTGTTTTAAGTTCTGTGGCAGGCAACACTAAATCGCTTTGGGCAGGTTGCACTGGTTTTTCTGGCTGCTTATTCATTGGCTCGTTTGGCTCATGGTCATCAAAGCCGAATGTCAGTTGACTCATAGCATGGCTCCTTGTGCGAATAAGCTATCCAGCTCAGTTATCTGCTGTTTTGTTAACTGATTAAAATACACCCCTTGTCCTTCGCTCATACCACGTAAGAAGGTGTAGTAAACGCCCCCTAAATGCGTATCGCTATCGTAATCTTGAATACGTTGTTTTAATAAACGGTGCAGTGCCACGGTATAAATTAAATACTGCAAATGATACTGATGACTGGTCATTGCTTGCTCTAGTTGCTCATGATGGTAATCAGCCGCACTATTGCCTAAAAAGTTCGATTTATAATCAAGAATATAGTACTTACCCTGCCAGCAAAATATTAAATCGATAAAGCCTTTTAGTAAGCCTTGTACCTCACTAAAATCAAGCTGCCCGGGTAAGTTAAAGTGTTTTACTAACACTTGGTTAAGCTTATCGCTTGAGAGCGATAACAGGGGTAAGTTAAATTCCATTTCGACCAAACAGGTATCGGGCTCAAGTACTGATAAACTAAGCCCTTTATCGTTTAATGGGCAATTCAGTGCAGCAAGGATCCACTGCTCGGTCATTTCCTGCCAACTATCGTCAATATGGTATTTTTCGAATAACGTTTTGATCACTTTATCTAGAGCGTGGTCGTCTTGCTCGCTAGCTGGGCGCGTTAACGCATAAGGGTCAGTAAAGTCTAATTGCTCAAATATTTCATGCAAACAACTACCCGGCTTTGCCCCTTTAGGGAAGCTGTAAGGTGTTAAAGCATTGGCATTTTGGGCTAAAAACTCATCTTTTTCGTGGTCTTCATCACTGCGGCCAAGTTCAATATGATCAGTATGCTTTTTCAGCGTTAAGCTACTAAAGCTGGTTGAGCGCCAATCACGCTGAATGTCTGCTTTAACAGTATTAACTTGATAGGCTCGCTCACTGTCAGCACCAGCAAATGTTAACTTCTCAAGCTCATCCGCTTGGCTAAATGCCTCATAGTGCATGTGCGCAGAGCCTTCACAAAATTGTTGTAACAAAGCGCGCCATTCATCGCCCGATTTAATCTCTAACCCTGCAAATAATACGTGGCCAATGCTGGTACTTTGAATACCAGGGCGAGCGCTACGACCTTGGGCAATGTTATACATCCCCACAGAACAAAAATGCACGGCACGTGTCAATGCCACATAAAGTAACCGTAAATCTTCAGCCAAGCGCTCTTGCTCTGCTTTTTGCATTGCGTCGTCACTTTTAGCAAGGTCATAAATCAACTTACCGTCTTTGTGGTAAAGGGCTTCTTTGCTTTCGCGATAGCCACAGGCAAACGGCATGAATACAATCGGGTACTCTAAGCCTTTTGAAGCGTGCATGGTGACAATTTTCACCAAATTAGCATCGCTTTCTAGGCGTACTTGCACCGCTTCACCATCTTGTTGACTAACTTTTTGCGCAAACCAACGCAGCAATCGATGGGTTCCCTCAAGCTCAATTTGCTTTTGCTGTAATATTTCCCCTAAATGGCGGAAATCGGTGAGCCAGCGTTCAACGTTGTAACCTAAACCTTGCCAACGCGCTGCAAGCTGATTATGGCTTAATAAACGCTCGAGCATCGCCATAGCGCCTTGTTTATGCCAAATGTGGGCAAGCTGAGCAAAAAAGTTTAAATGCTCTTGCCATGCACTTTCATTTTCGTGAAGTTCATAAATGTGGTTGTAACTTAAGCAAAACAATGGCCCGGCTAGCACACCACGCAGTAATGATTCATCATACTGTCCATGCAAGGCCGTTAAAAAGTTCAGTAAATGATGACTAAGCTCTTGGTTAAAAACACTATCTCGCGACAAATATACGCTGGCAATAGCGGCTTCTGCCAGTGCAGTTTTCATTAACTGTGCTTCGTTTCGGTCACGCACTAACACACAGATATCGGCGGCCGTGAGAGGCTTTCCTGCAATAGTTGCAGCGCCTGCATCGGCTTGCTTGAGTAGCTCAGTAATTTTTTTCGTATACTGCAAAGCCAATGCCTGTTGAGCCACCCCTTTACTGGTTGGCTTGTTGTTCGCTTCGGCGTATTCATCAACAAAAACCGAAAATTCAAACGCACTTGGCATTTCACCGTTTATTAAAAACGCTTTGTCTTGCTGTTTTCCTTTAGCATTAACCTTTTGAAATGGGATTGCGTCGTTGTAAATAAAGCTATTTTCATTTTTAGCAAATAAACGGTTTACGCTATCAACAACCCCTTCACTTGAGCGGTAGTTGGTATCTAGGGTGTATTGCTTGTCCTCTGAAACAGCTTGTTTTGCGCCAATATAAGTAAAAATATCTGCACCACGGAATCCATAAATAGCCTGTTTAGGGTCACCTATCATGGCAAGCGTGGTGTTTTTAATGCCATAAATACGGCTAAAAATACCATATTGAACTGGGTCGGTATCTTGGAATTCGTCAATCATGGCAACCGGAAACAAAGTCGCAATTTTTTCACTTAATGCTTGGCCTTGCTCACTTAAAAGCGCTTGATGCAAATTACTCAGTAAGTCATCTGGAGTAATAACGCCTTGCTCTTGCTTGCGTTTAGCTAATGCACTTGCCACCCATTTAGCAGCATATTGCACAATCGCAATATTCAATCCGTTATTGATAAGGCTACTGAGTTCAGCCATTTCATCAAACTGAGCCAGCATTTCATGACTCAGCAAGCTGCCGTTTTTCTTATAATTTGCAGGGTTGCTTAAACTCTCTGTGCTCCACACTTCAAACGAGTATTTACTGGTACCAAATACAAAAAATAGCTCATCATTGTTTATATATTCTTCAAGCGCTGCAAGGCTGTTTTTTCGGCCTGGGGTTTTTGAACCACTTAAATCAGATGCTTTTACAGCATTAATAAATTCACTCTTACGGCACGCCGTTTTAAATGCAGGTACTTTTGCCACAAAGTTGTCGCGCGCTTGCCATATATCGTCAAGGTCGTACTCAGGGGTAATTGTTGCCCCTTGTTTATTGAGTAAACTCACCACCTGTGAATACAGTGACGCCGGCACTGGAAAAATATCGGTAATTGCTTGGGTGCGCTCTTTTGATTGTGGGTAAACAAAGGCACGCCAAAAGTCATTAAGGGTTTCTTGAATGAGCTCACGCTCATCTAAAATAAACTCTAAGTTAAACGCCACCCCTGATTCAAAAGCATGTTGTTTCAGCATTCGCTGACAAAAGCCATGAATGGTGAATATAGCGGCTTCATCCATCGACTTTGCTGCAGCGTCTAACAAATCAAATGCGGCGTGTTTGTCAGTCACCTCGTTAATTACTTGCTCAATCAACTCATCATCTGGCTTTTTACCAAGCAGTGCATCTCTTGCATCGATTATACGCGCCCGCACACGGTCTTTAATTTCTTGAGTTGCAGCCTCGGTGAAGGTCACCACCAGTATTTGCTCAACACTCAGCGGCGTATTTAATGCTTCATCTTCACCGGTCGCTTTTTGTAAGCCCAACAAATACCGTAAATACAAACCTGTGATGGTGTAGGTTTTACCTGTACCGGCACTGGCTTCAATAAGGCTTTGCCCACACAGCGCCATACTCATTGGATTAAGCGTTTGCATGATCGGCCTCCTGTGCTAATTCAACAATTGGCGATAACAGCAGCTCGCTCCATTTTATAAACTCTTCTTCACAGTCTTTAAGGCTTTTAATGGTTAAGCGAATGTATGGGTTTTCACCTTCACCTATGCCTATGTATTGCGGCGCGAATTTATTGTTTGCTTTGACCATGTCTTTATCTGTTTTTATGTACTCGTAACCACTGACCGGAAAAAACGCCACTGGACGAGTTAAAAGCGTTTCATAAAGCGAAAACCAATCGTTTAAATACTTGCGGGCATCGTCTTCTGACAAGGGTGAAAAACTAATTTGCTTGTCTAAACCAAGAATGAGGGTTTCAACAGGTTGCCCCATTATTTGCGCCGCTAAATGATGCACAAAGCCACGAATTACATCTTTTGCTTTAATACTGGCGGTGCGATAAAACACCTGTTTTTGACCATAAATATGATTTAACCAACCTTCTAATGTGGTATTGGCTATTTTAATATTTACTTCAACGGGTAATGCTTCATCACCTTGAATATGCGCTTTCACTTGCCCTGCAAGCGCATCAACTCGGTGCTGCATACTTTCAAACACAAGGTCGCCAACATGGGCTTGGGGTAATTCACCGCGCTGCATTATTTGCGCTTTATTAAGCGGTAGCTCTTGAATGCTCGCTTCGAGAATTTCGTCAAGGTAAAAGTAGCGGCGTAATGCATCTAAACTAAATGGCTCTTCATCTTTAGCAATATCGTTAAATTGCGGTAAGCGTAAACCCAAACTTTGCTGATAAAAGCTCTCGTGCGGCTGGCAAATACTGCGAATAAACTGAGTTAACTCAACACTGCTTTCTGGCTGAACACTAAGCGCTTGCTGTGGCTCAGGGTTAACAGCTTGAGTTGGCATCCACACAGGGTTATAGCTGTGTAATTGTGTGGCTAACGGTTTGTTTGCTTTTTGCTCGTCATCAGTTTTCTCTGTTAGATAATAAGCCGAGTTAAATGGCTGTAAGTGCTGATAATTAATCAGCGCCTCTGGTAGCTTTAAGTGAGTGTCTTGATCAGCAAACTCAAAGCTACGGGCTATGTATTCCAAAAGCTCGCTCACTAAAGTTGAGGGCATTCTTGGTTGGTTATCAAAACAAGAACGACCAATATAACTGATGTATAGATTCTCACGGGCACTTAAAATCGCTTCTAAAAACAGGTAACGGTCATCAAGTTTGCGAGAGCGGTCGCCTTTTTGGCGTTTTGAGTAAGGAACTAAGTCAAAACCAATTGGCTGAACGGTACGCGGGTAATCTGCATCATTTAAACCTAGCATGCACACTACTTTAAATGGCACTGCACGCATTGGCATCAGCGTACAAAAGTTAACTTGCCCCACTAAAAATCGCTGCCCTACGCCTTTTTCTTGAATGCCTTGTTTTACAAGGTAACTAACAATGCGTTGCGAAACAGCTTGTTGGTAATCGCCATTATCATAATGCTTAATTAGTGTATCGAGCACTTTTTGCAGCACTAATAAATCCCAGCTTTGTTCGCCTTCATCACTGTATATATCGCTTAATAACTCTTTTAGAATTTCTGCCTTTTCGTTAAGCGGTGCATCAGCTTGCAACTTAGTTTTATAACGGGCCAGTACATCAATAAATTCAATAAGTTTATTTAAGGTATTCAGTGCCATACCTTCAACTTCATCGGCGCTGTAAATCCCCGAAAACGGCAATTGCTCATCACGTTGTGCAACACCTAATAACAAGCGGTTTAGGCCATGTTGCCAAGTATTTAAATCTATTGCGGGTAAGCCAAAACTGTCTTTGTGGGCTGCATCTAAGCCCCATTTAACGCCAACACGCTCAAGCCAAAAACCAATTTGCTCATATTCATGGGCTTCGAGGTTAAACTTTTCGGCAATTTGTGTAACTTGCAGTAAATCAAGAATGTCAGATACACCAAAGCGTGAGTAAGGTAAATCGGCTAAACTAGCAAACGAGCTAAGTACTGGTTTTTCTTGCTCTATCGCTAAATCGGCTAACGCATAAGGAATAAAACGTCGCCCTTCGGCACCACCAAACACCGCCTCAATATACGGGCTGTATGTGCCAACATCTGGCATCATTACAATAATATCTTTTGGTGTTAGCGCTTTATTTTCATTGAATAAATTGAGTAAGTAATCATGTAGTCGTTCTACTTCACGAAGTGGCGTATGACAATCGCTCAGCACAATGCTGGTATCGTCTGCCTGAATTGGCAACTTGCCTTCGTCATTAATAAACCATTCTTTATCAGGCGTTAATGACTCACCCTTAAAAGCTAATTGGTAAATTTCAGACTGTATTTGAGATAACAAGCTTTGATCAAACTCGTTATCGAATCCATCAAGCCACTGCGCATCTAGTTGCAGTAACTGCTCAAAATAATCTCGGCCTAATTTACCCCACGACGAGAGTAACGGGTTACCGATAAAAAAGTACTTGTGATCAGGGTTTTTCACGCTGTCTTCAAGCGCTTGTAACTGCGGGCGTTTGGCATATTTAGCGGCAATCTTGGCTGCTGTTTTTTCATCGAGCGTGTCGCCCCAGTAATGCTCACTCGGGTTGAAGAAGAACAAAAATACCTGCGTTTTTTTTGCAATGGCCTGAAATACTTCAAGCTGGCTACTCGCAATTGCAGAAATACCAAATAAGCTAATACGCTCAGGTAATAGGTTTGCGTCCATTTTTTCAAGGGCTGCAAGCAGCTTGTCTTGCATATTGGCGCGGTGATATTGGCTTTGCCCAAGCTCTTTACTGTGTGCCACCAGCTTGCGCCAGAGATCTGGCTGCCATGGTGCAATGCCCACATCAACATCATCAAGTTCATCAATGCCCTGCTCCCAAGTGGCAATCCAATTAGGGCGATACATTAAGTATTGGTCATAAACGTCGGCAATTTTCTCGCACAAGGCAAAGGTTTTTTGCCCTTCACTGTCACCATCCAAATAGGTTTTAAGTGGTAAGTACAGCGGATCATCAATGCAGTTTGGTAAAATCGCAAACAGCTTCCAAGCAAGGTTCGCTTTGTTATACGGTGATTCACTGGGTACATCAGGCAATAATTGTTGGTAAAGCTGCCATATAAAACTCGAAGGCAGCGGAAAATCAACCTGAGCGGCAATCCCTAAGTGTTCACTTAAACCTATTTTTAGCCACTGCGACATACCCGGTGACTGCACGAGCACAATTTCTTTTTTAAAAGGGCTCGTTAGCGGATTAACTTTAAGAAGAGCGTGAAACCGCGCTTGCAGTGCTTCCATGCGATTTGATTGAATTATATTCAGCACTTTACACTGTCCTTGCTTGAAACTAACTAATTGACACAGTGTAAGATATTTTAATTAGATGGGATAGAGAGAAATACCCGCAAACAAGGCTTATTCCATATTTGCGGGCATGACCTGTGGGCAATATTTATTGGTATGGACTTATCGTTGATAACGTAAACTCGGTGTGCATTATCTCATCACCCTTAATACCTTTAAGCGCAATACGAATGGTAGGGTCTGCTTTTTGCCAATCGATTGTTAAATCGCCGTAGTTTACCTCATGAGTGTAATCACCCACACGGTGTTTATTAGGGCTAACATCTTTCCACTTTTCTGTAAGCCCAGAACTAGTCATCTCATATAACGGGTAATCTAGGTTTTGTTGATATTTAGAAAGCTCCCCCCAGTGGGTATCGCCACTGACAATAATTACACCATTTACTTTATGTTTTTTAATAAGCGCAAATAAACGCTTACGATCAGCAGGATAATTAGCCCATGACTCCCAACCTGTAAAATCAGCCAATAACTGTAAGCTTGAGGCAATGATTTTTATCTTTTCATCTGACTTAAGCTCTTGTTCGAGCCATTGCCATTGGCTTTCGCCAAGCATAGAGGCGTTTTTATCCGTTGTTGGGCTATAAGGCCCTTGTTTTGCAGGTTTTCGTTCCAGTTGATAGGTCATCGCCGATACGTGATTTAACGGTGCGCGATTAAAACGAAGATCAGGCATGATCACTTTTACTGTTTGCTCACCTTCACCGTACGTGTACGAAGTGTAAATACCACCTTCACGAGTCCTGCGAGCAGAATCCGCAGGCTCTTGCCAAAAGTCGAGCATGATTTTTCGTGATTGCTGTTTTTTTGGGTATTCGCTGCCAGCGTCATTTTCGCCATAATCATGGTCATCCCACATGGCTATTATAGGTGTATTTGCACGTAATGTTTTAAAGCCCGGCTTTTGCCCTAAACGTTGATATTTATCGGCAAGTACCGACATATCTTCAGTATCTCCATAAATGTTATCGCCAAGGAACATAAATAAATCGGCTTGCTCTTTGTTGATGGCATCAAAAATCGGAATAGCCTTGTCTTGATGACCACATGAGCCAAACAAAATTTTACTCGGCGCGGCAATCACACTCGCACAACTAACCAGCATTAATCCAGATAAGGCGCTTTTAAACAAACGAAGAGTGAAACTCATTTTAAAATCTCCTTAATTGGCGCGGCCATTTTCGGGTTAACTTGCTGACTGTTAACGCCTAAAATATTCAGCACAGTTGCCGCTACTTGCGCTTGTTTGAGCTCATTGCTTGGCTTAATTAAGCCTGTTGCTTTTATATCTGGGCCAATCGCTGCTAACCAAATATGCTCAGAGCCAACAATGCCGTTTGGAAAACGCTGCTTTCCTTGCTCTGAACGTGCCAAAGCACGCTTCGAACTATGATGCTGCCAATCATCAGCATGACTGCCACGGCCATGATCGGTCGTGATGATCAATGTGGTATTGTCTTTATAGCCCGGTGTTTGTTGAATTGTTTGCCAAAGGTCACGGATAAACGCATCGCTTTGTTTAGCTGATTTTAAATAGGCATCGTATTTACCGTTATGAGCAAAGTCATCGGTTTCACCCAAGCTAATAACTAGCAAACGCGGCTGTTTATTTAATAAATATTGTTTGGCAAATCGGTAGGTAAAGCTGTCGAGGCGAACATTGTGCCAAGGGCTTGGGATCTCACTTTGCATTTGGTTTAGTAAACTCACTTCCTCTGAGTTCACTGCATCAAAAGTTTCAAAGCCAGCATTAACATAAACCCCACTGCGCTCACGATTTACAATATAGGGAAACACATCCCAGCTACCAAAAAGCGCGGTTTTACCTTTAAATTCTGGCTGAGAATTTAAACTCTCTAAAATGGTTTTATTGGGGTTAGGCACTTTATCGTTACTATCGATATTTTCGTCTACTACGCCGGTTAAAATTTCACTGTAACCTGGGTATGAGAAATACCACGGGTTGCTTACCGACATCAATGAGCCTTGAGTTCTATCGCCAATCAAAACGCCTTGCTTTGCCAATGTTTCGCTAAAAAATGGCATTAACGCTTGAGTACGCTGTGCTTGATCATCTCGCCAAAAAAGCGCCTTTAGTTCATCTGTATCTGCAACAAAATCAGTGTTATCAATAAGGTTCTCATCTGCCCCTGAGAACACTTCTTGCCAGCGAAGCCCATCAAGAGTAACAAGCACAACATTGTCGGCAGCTTTACAGCTTATGCTTAAAAGTGATGCAGCCACCACCGCCGTGGCTAAAATTATTTTTTTCATATCTCACCTGCAAAAAAGCCCATCAAAGATGGGCTGTTTAAACGTTAGCTTATTGCTTAAAACTGCGCTGTAAGTGTTAGAGCAGCTGTACGTGGTGCACCAATAAAGTAGGTTGAACCATTACCAGTACCACCTGCTAGATAAGATTTATCAAACAGGTTATTCACCACAAATGCAAGGTCGAGTGATTTAAACACACCAGAATCAAGACTGGTGTTATAACCTATGTTTAAATCAACCAAGGTGTAACCATCAACCTCGTTACGTGAACGGGTTTGTTCATCAGTCCATGCACCTAAACGCTCACCTGTGTATTTAGCTGATAAACCAAAGCGGAAATCACCACTGTAGTAATCTGCTGATACCACAAATAAATCTTGTGCTGAGTCAATCACTTCATCACCCGCTTTAAAGCTGGCTGTTGCATCTTCAAGTAACTCACCATCGCTTTTGTAAGCACTTGGATCGTTCGATTGATACTCAGAGTTATTGTAGGTATACGATGTGTAAAGATTCCATTTGTCAGTCAGCATATAGCTTGCAGAAAGCTCCACACCCGTTGACTCAATTCCACCAACGTTGATGTAAGAACCGTTCGTGCCAATGGTGTAATCAATTCCATCTGTATCACTGCCCGGAGCAATAAAGGTAATACGGTTATCAAATTCAATGCTGTAAGCTGTTGCCGTTAAGCTTAAGCGGTCATCACTGTAGCGAACACCAAGGTCGATGTTTTCAGCTGTTTCAGGTTCAATTTCGGTCAGTGTTGATGAATCACGTTCAAGTACACCATCTTTAATTGCCGCAAAGTTTTCGCTGTAGCTGGTGAATAGCTCTGTGCTTGCAGATAGCTGATACAGCACACCACCGCTGAATAGTACGTCTGAATCACTGTCGATTTTATCTGAGTACTCATCTTCAAAATGGTTATAACGCTGCAGCTCAACAAGGTACTGTTTAGCACCTAAATTAAGTGTGAAGTCGCCTAAACTGATTGAGTCTTGTACGTACCACTTGAATGTATCTGTTTCGAAGGTGTTTTTATATTGTGTCCAATACGGCGTATGGTCAAAGTGATGATAAATACGGGCATCAATAACTTTATGCCAGTCACGTGACTCATCACGGTCTGTTTGTTCAAACCAAAAACCGGCTTCAATGTCATGGTTGCCAAGGGTTACTTGGTATTCACCGGTCATACCTAAGCGGTCTTTTTTATAGTGAGTATGACGATACGACATAACCGGAATCGCATCATCTGGGTAACAGGCTGGGTTTAAGCCAGGGCCTGAAGACCATGGCCACTCTAAACTTGCCGTACAACCTGCAGCAGGTGCCAGTGGGTTACCCTCACTATCTGTAAAGCCATAATTGCCAGCATTTTCGCCGCCAATCGTTGTTGGATTTCCATCATCAACCGGTGACGTTAAATAAGGCGGGATCCAATCGCCACGACCTGAGTTTTTATGATAGTAAGGCGACAAGCTTAAGTTTGAAGTGGCACTTAGCGCGTAATCAAACTTTACATACGCAAGGGTATTTTCACGCAGTGTACCCCAGCCCTCAGCAAACATTTGATCAAAATGCGGCACGCCTGTCCAATTCCAAGTTAAACGATCCCAATCAGGGTTTTGTTCAAATTCACTAATACTGATGCTGTTATAGTTAATTTCGTGAACATCATCATACGAAACACGACCCGTTACGGTTAAGTCGCTAAAGTCGGATACAAACTTCGCTTCGATGTGCTGGCTGTCTTTACCACCATTGCTGCCATCACCAATCCAACGACTGGTGTCTGTTTGCGAATAGCTGATATAGGCTTGCGTGTTATCAAACACAGTGCCAGTTTCGTGCTTCACAAAGTAGCGGCTAGCATTGTGATCACCCGTTGTATAAGCAAATGTGGTGCTTTGCTCGGTACTCGGTTGTGCACTCACAAAATTAAAAGTACCACCTAATGCTTCGAGTGATGCTGAAGCAATATCAGACGTACCTTGCCCTACTTCAACCGTTGCTAAGTTTTCGCTGTCTAAGTAACGGTTTGCTTTTGCACCGCCACCATAGTTAGAACCACCATTAGGAATACCATCAATCGTCATACCTAATTGCTGTTGATTACCATCAATACTAAAGCCACGCATAGTGATGGTGGTTGACCAATCGTCACCACCGAATGCATCACCTTCGTTGATGCTAATACCCGGTAGGTTATCAATCACGGCTAACACACTTGATACTGAACTTTGTTGCTCAAGCATCGCAGGTTCAATAACGTTATTTGCATAACTGGTTGGCTTTGCAACAACGGTAATTTCTTCAATTTCGTTATTCGTGTTTGCATGTGCCGATGTTGCTAAAAGCGTTGCGACTACAAGGCTTAGCTTTGTTTTTTTTGCTACTGTGCTCATTGTTTTTCCAAGGTTACGTATTTAAAAGCGGGCACAGTATGCAGAGCGCGTATTACATTTAGGGTCAAAATATTTGACACAACAATTAAACAATTAATGCATTTTCATGGCATATTTAAGACTTAACTGTTTAATAAATAAGAAAGCATTAGAAAAAATGCCCAGTTAAATTAACTGAGCGCTTATTGGTTGGACAATATTATTAGGTTTGCTTAAATCAGTTCAGCCAGCATTTCATCGCTGTATGGTGTTAAGGTTTCACCATTTTTAACTTTGCTGATGTAATCTGGGTTCGCAATGAATGGACGACCAATCGCAATTAAATCAAATTGGTTGTTATCGATAGCTTGATTAGCCGACTCAAAGCTATAGCTACCTACCCCTACTAACGTACCTTTATACGCACCGCGCATATATTCAGACGCTGACTTATCACCTAAGCTTGCAAAGCGCATGCTGTCATCAAAAATACCAACATGTAAGTAGGCAAGATTACGTGTTTCAAGGGCTGGTAACAGATAATCGAATACTGCTTTATCACCATCGCTTTCAGTCATATTAAAATACGCACCTGGCGATAAACGTAATGCAGTTTTATCTGCACCAATTGCCGCCACGACAGCATCAACGACTTCAAGAGCAAAACGTGACATGTTTTCTGGTGTTTGCCCGTATTGGTCTTCACGTTGGTTGGCAGCAAAGTGTAAGAATTGATCAATTAAGTAACCATTCGCACCATGAATTTCAACCCCGTCAAAACCCGCTTCAATAGCGTTTTCGGCGGCTTTTGCGTAATCAGCTATTAAACCTTGGATGTCTTCAATGGTTGCCGCTTTTGGAGTAACGTAAGTTAATTCACGCATTCTCGGTACCGAACCTTCAACACCAATTGCTGATGGCGCCAGTACATCACCACCAAAAAAGTGAGGGTGAGCAACACGACCTACGTGCCAAAGCTGAGCAAACATTTTGCCGCCTTTTGCGTGCACAGCATCGGTGACTTTCTTCCAGCCTTGAATTTGTTCGCTAGTAAATAGACCCGGTGTATTTGGATAACCTTGTGAATCTGGGCGAATAATCGTTGCTTCGCTAATAATTAAGCCCGCATCAGCACGGCGCGCATAATAGTCAACCATTGCTTGGGTAGGTACGAGATTATCGTCGCTCATACAGCGTGTAAGGGGTGCCATTAGTACACGGTTTTGCAACTCAATGCTGTCATTTAGTTTAAACGGAGAAAGTAAATCGGTTGTCATGGTTTTATCCTTATCTTGAACACACATTCAAGATAAGGGCGAAACAAACATACTTCAAGGTTTATTTTGAATAATCGTTCAAGATTACGTAAACTTCGTTTATACCAATTCGCTTAATTAAGTGGTCTATTTTGAGGCAAGAAAACCTCGTTGATA